>Ga0160469_100149_pt1 | contig 80441 bp, 69 predicted proteins | sample HID1972M_E11MG_FD_108246 | JGI IMG/M metagenome (GOLD analysis project Ga0160469, IMG submission 108246) | Enriched pill bug-associated microbial communities from UW Madison campus, WI, USA - HID1972M_E11 MG | ecosystem: Host-associated > Arthropoda: Insects > Digestive system > Unclassified ...
CGGCGCTCGCGCCTTGGCGCGGACGGCCGAAGGCCGGCACATCGCACTGGCACGCGAAGCGTGCGGGCGATCGAGCCGCGGAGGGCGCAATGTTTAAGAAGATCCTGGTGGCCAACCGCGGCGAGATCGCCCTGCGGATCCAGCGCGCCTGCAGCGAGCTCGGCGTGAAGGCCGTGATGGTCTATTCCGAGGCCGACCGCGAGGCCAAGTACGTGAAGCTCGCCGACGAGGCGGTGTGCATCGGGCCGGCGCCGTCGGGGCAGAGCTACCTGAACATGCCGGCGATCATCTCGGCGGCCGAGGTCACGGATGCCGAGGCGATCCACCCCGGCTACGGCTTCCTCAGCGAGAACGCCAACTTCGCCGAGCGCGTCGAGCAAAGCGGCTTCCAGTTCATCGGGCCCACGCCGGAGTCGATCCGCATCATGGGCGACAAGGTGTCGGCCAAGCAGACGATGATCAAGGCCGGCGTGCCCTGCGTGCCCGGCTCCGACGGCGAGCTCTCGGACGACGCCAATGCCAACAAGCGCATCGCGCGCGCCATCGGCTACCCGGTGATCATCAAGGCCGCGGGCGGCGGCGGCGGGCGCGGCATGCGGGTGGTGCACACCGAGGCGGCGCTGATCAACGCGATCCAGATGACCAAGGCGGAAGCCGCCGCGGCCTTCAACAATCCGGCCGTGTACATGGAGAAGTTCCTCCAGAACCCGCGCCACATCGAGATCCAGGTGCTGGCCGACAAGCACAAGAACGCGGTCTACCTCGGCGAGCGCGACTGCTCCATGCAGCGGCGCCACCAGAAGGTGATCGAGGAGTCGCCCGCGCCCGGCATCCCGCGCAAGCTGATCGAGAAGATCGGCGAGCGCTGCGCCAACGCCTGCAAGCGCATCGGCTACCGTGGCGCCGGCACTTTCGAGTTCCTCTACGAGAACGGCGAGTTCTACTTCATCGAGATGAACACGCGCGTGCAGGTGGAGCACCCGGTCACCGAGCTGACCACCGGCATCGACATCGTCAAGACGCAGATCATGGTGGCCGCCGGCGAGAAGCTGCCGTTCACGCAGCGCCAGATCGAGATGCGCGGCCATTCGATCGAATGCCGCGTCAACGCCGAGGACCCCTACAAGTTCACGCCGTCGCCGGGCCGCATCACGATGTGGCATCCGCCGGGCGGCCCCGGCGTGCGCGTCGATTCGCACGTCTACACCAACTACTTCGTGCCGCCGAACTACGACTCGATGATCGGCAAGATCATCGTCTACGGCGACACCCGCGAGCAGGCCATGGCCCGGATGCGCACCGCGCTCAACGAGACGGTGGTCGAGGGCATCCAGACCAACATCCCGCTGCACCGCGAGCTCATGGTCGACGCCAAGTTCATGAGCGGCGGCACCAACATCCACTACCTGGAAGAGTGGCTGGCCGCTCACAAGAGGTAGGCGCGGCGTGTTCGAGCTTCGCCTGCTGGCGCCGGAAGACCGGGTCGAGACGCTCGGCGAGGCCTTGGAGGCGCTCGATGCGCTGAGCGTGTCGGTAGAGGACGCCGATGCCCAGACCGACGCCGAGCAGGCGCTGTTCGGCGAGCCCGGCATGCCGCCGCCCAAGGAAGGCTGGCAGCGCTCGCGCGTGATCGCGCTGTTCGAATCCGAGCCGGCGGCGCGCGAGGCGGCCGAGGTGCTGGCGGCGCAGGAGTTCTTCGAGGGTTGCGAGGTGCTCGGCGTGGCCGAGGTGCCGCAGCAGGACTGGGTGCGGCTGACGCAGTCGCAGTTCGCGCCGGTGGAGATCACGCCCAGCTTCTGGATCGTGCCGACCTGGCACGAGCCGCCCGCGCAGGCGCGCGAGGTGATCCGGCTCGACCCCGGCCTGGCTTTCGGCACAGGGACGCACCCGACCACGCGCATGTGCCTGCGCTGGATCGCGGCGCAGGGCGGCGCCTCCGGCACGCTCGGGCGGGTGCTGGACTACGGCTGCGGCTCGGGCATCCTGGCAATCGGCGCGGCCAAGCACGGCGCGCGCGAGATCGATGCGGTCGACATCGACGCGGCGGCGGTCGAGTCCACGCGCCTGAACGCCGACGCCAACGGCGTGCAGTTGAACGCCGGCCTGCCCGAGCGTGCGCAGGGCGAGTACGACACCGTGCTCGCCAACATCCTCGCGACGCCGCTCAAGGTGCTGGCGCCGCTGCTGTGCGCGCACGTGGGCGCGGGCGGTGCGCTCGTGCTGGCAGGCATTCTCGAGCGCCAGGCGGACGAGCTGAAGACGGCCTACGCGCCCTATCTGCCGCTGGAAGTCGCCGACGCCGAAGACGGCTGGATCCTGATGACGGCGCACCGCTGAGCGGCGCGGCGCGCTGCGGGCCAACCCTACAATCGGCGCCTCATGAGGAGCGCCGCGCACACAGCCATCCGATCCGCGATCAGCCGCAGGAGGCTGGCGTGAGCCTCGTGACCCGCTGCCCGGCCTGCGCGACCGCCTTCAAGGTGGTGCGCGACCAGCTGCGCATCTCCGACGGCTGGGTGCGCTGCGGCCGCTGCAGCCAGGTCTTCGACGCCACGCTGGACCTGCACGACGAGTCGCAGGACGGTGCCGGCGAGCCCGAGGCGTTTTCCCCCGAGGCTTCATGGCCGGCGCAGGCCGATGCGGACCCGGCGCTGCCGGCGGAGCACGCGCTGCCGCCTCCCGTCGAGACACCGGCGCCGATGCCGGCGATCGCCTGGCCCGATGCCAAGCTGCTCGATCTCGCGCCAGCGCCGGTGCCTGTGGTTGCACCGCCGCCGGCATCGGTCGAGCCGCCGCTGCCATGGCCCGCGATGCCATCCCTGGACATCGGGCGCGCCGATGGACCGGCGCCGGAGGACCAAGCCCCGCAGGAAGCGCGGGATGCGGCGCCCGAGCCTGCCAGTCCGTCACCCGTCGAAGCGGCCGTGGATGCGCAACTGCAGAAGGCCCTGCGACGCGAACGCATCAAGGCCCTGAAGCAGGCCAAGGCGCGCAGGCAACAGGAGGCGGCGCAGGCTGCCGCCGCCCCCGCCGAGGACGCGCCGCCCATCGTGCAGGCTGCCAGCGAGGCGGCGCTCGAGACGCCGAGCCCGGCCGCCGAGCCGCCGCCTTGGATGGCGTCCGTTGCCGCCGCGCCGCAGCGGCGTGCCATGCGCCGGGGGCTCGTCGCGCTGGCCGCAGTCGCCGCGCTGGCGCTGGCGCTGCAGGTGCTTCGCCATGAGCGCGATGCCGTCGCTGCGGCACAGCCCGGCCTGCGGCCGCTGCTGTCGAGCCTGTGCAGCGTGTCCGGCTGCACGCTGTCCCCGCTGCGGCAGCTCGATGCGATCAAGATCGACAGCTCATCCTTCGTGCGCGATGGCGCCGAGGGCGGCTACCGGCTCGCGTTCACGCTGCGCAACGCCGCGGCCGAGCCGCTGGTCATGCCGGCGATCGAGCTGTCGCTGCTCGATCGCACCGAGCGCGCCGTGGTGCGGCGCGTCTTCCTTCCTGCCGAGTTCGGCGCGCCACCCCTGCTGGCCGCGCGCGGAGAACGCAGCGTGATGCTGCCGCTGGCCTTGCGTGCCGACGACGAAGTGCTCGCCGCCTCGATCGTCGGCTTCACCATGTTCGCCTTCTATCCTTGAGCCGGCGCGTGCGTCCATTCTTCTTCTCATCTTTCAGGAAAGCGGCTTCCTCATGGCAGCAGTGATTTGCGGTTCTCTCGCGTTCGATACCATCATGACTTTCGAGGGCCGGTTCGCCGATCAGATCCTGCCTGATCAGTTGCACATCCTGAACGTGTCCTTCCTGGTGCCGGGACTGCGCCGCGACTTCGGCGGCTGCGCCGGCAACATCGCCTACAGCCTCAATGCGCTCGGCGGCACGGCGCTGCCGATGGCGACCGTGGGCAGCGACGGCGCCGACTACTTGGCACGCCTGCGCACGCTGGGCATCAGCACCGAGTTCGTGCGCCAGGTGCCGGACAGCTTCACCGCGCAGGCGATGATCATGAACGACCGTGACAACAACCAGATCACGGCCTTCCACCCCGGCGCGATGATGCAGGCCCATATCACGCAGATCGCGCCGCGCGAGGACATCCGCGTGGGCATCATCGCCCCCGACGGGCGCGACGCGATGCTGCAGCACGCCGAGCAGTTCCATGCCGCGGGCATCCCCTTCGTGTTCGATCCCGGCCAGGGCCTGCCCATGTTCGACGGTCCCGAGCTCGCGCACTTCGTCGACCTGGCGAGCTGGGTGGTGGTCAACGACTACGAGGGCAAGATGCTCTCGCAGCGCACCGGTCTCGACCTGGCGGCGCTGTCCGGCCGCGTGCGCGGGCTGGTGGTCACGCTGGCCGCCGAGGGCTGCGAGGTCTGGGCCGACGGCACGCGCACCCACGTGCCGGCCGTCCAGCCCGCTGCCGTGGTGGAGCCCACGGGCTGCGGCGACGCCTGGCGCGGGGCGCTGCTCTACGGGCTGGAGCAGGGCTGGGACCTCGCCCGCTGCGCGGCGCTGGGCAACCACCTGGGCGCGCTCAAGATCGCTCAGCGCGGGCCGCAGAACTACCAGGTGGACCGGCAGGCGCTGGGGCTTTCGGGATGAAACCCACCCCCAGCCTCGCCCACTCCGTGTGGCTCTGCACCCCCTCAAAGGGGGCGCACCCAGCGGTCCGGCCAAGCCGGTTCCGCGGGTGCCTGCGAACGGGCCTGCTGCGCGGCCTCGGGTTTCATGTATCGTGAGCGGCGCCGCGCACCATGGATCGCCGAATAAAAAAACCCGGCACCGTGAGGTGCCGGGTTTTCATGCCTTCAAGGCGACGTGTCGACCGTCTCAGGGCTTGCTGGCCGTGGGAAAGGGCCAGGCAGCTTGAGGGTTCAGCGTCGTCTGGGCCGCAGGCGCAGGCGCGACGGCGGCTTTGGCAGGGGCAGCCTTGGCGGGCTTCTTGGCAGCAGGCTTCTTCGCGGCTTTCTTGGCAGCGGCCTTCTTGGCCGGCGCCTTCTTCGCCGCCGCCTTCTTGGCGGGAGCCTTCTTCGCAGCGGCCTTCTTGGCCGGCGCCTTCTTCGCGACCGCCTTCTTGGCAGGGGCCTTCTTGGCCGCCGCCTTCTTGGCGGGGGCCTTCTTCGCAGCGGCCTTCTTGGCCGGCGCCTTCTTCGCGACGGCCTTCTTCGCCGGCGCCTTCTTGGCTGCTGCCTTCTTGGCCACGACCTTCTTGGCCGGCGCCTTCTTGGCCACGACCTTCTTCGCCGGCGCCTTCTTGGCCACGACCTTCTTCGCCGGTGCCTTCTTGGCAGGCGCCTTCTTCGCTGCGGCCTTCTTGGCCGGTGCTTTCTTTGCAGTTGCCATTTCTTTCTCCTTGATCAAGTTGAAAAATCAACCTCTAGAAGCACTCCAGGCATGGGGGCCATGCATGAAGCGATTCATGGCGTTGGAGTGCACTCCAGCGCCATGAACACGGGTGCCGCGGCCGTCGCACTCTGCGGTGCGTGGTGGGCCGGACGCGGCGATTCTTGAATCCATTGTGGCGTTCGCGTGTTCGTTGTTGGACTCGTCGAAATTCAATCCCAGGAGAGCGCACCACCCGACTGGTACTCGATCACGCGGGTTTCGAAGAAGTTGCGCTCTTTCTTCAGGTCGATCATCTCGCTCATCCAGGGGAACGGGTTTTCCTCGTTCGGGAAGAGCGCTTCCAGGCCGATCTGCGTTGCACGACGGTTCGCAATGTAACGCAGGTAGCCCTTGAACATGGAGGCATTCATGCCGAGCACGCCGCGCGGCATGGTGTCTTCGGCGTATTTGTACTCGAGCTCGACCGCCTTCATGAACAGGGCCTTGATCTCGGCCTTGAACTCGGCGGTCCACAGGTGCGGGTTCTCGAGCTTGAGCTGGTTGATCAGGTCGATGCCGAAGTTGCAGTGCATCGACTCGTCGCGCAGGATGTACTGGTACTGCTCGGCCGCACCGGTCATCTTGTTCTGCCGGCCCAGCGCCAGGATCTGGGTGAAGCCGACATAGAAGAACAGGCCTTCCATCAGGCAGGCGAAGACGATCAGGCTCTTGAGCAGCGTCTGGTCGGTCTCGGGCGTGCCGGTATGGAAGTCGGGGTCCATGATCGCCTCGATGAAGGGGATCAGGAACTCGTCCTTGTCGCGGATCGACGCGATCTCGTTGTAGGCGTTGAAGATCTCGCTCTCGTCCAGGCCCAGCGACTCCACGATGTACTGGTAGGCGTGGGTGTGGATCGCTTCCTCGAAGGCCTGGCGCAGCAGGAACTGGCGGCACTCGGGCGCCGTGATGTGGCGGTAGGTGCCCAGCACGATGTTGTTGGCGGCCAGCGAGTCGGCGGTGACGAAGAAGCCCAGGTTGCGCTTGACGATGCGGCGCTCGTCCTCGGTCAGGCCGTTGGGGTCTTTCCACAGCGCGATGTCGCGCGTCATGTTCACTTCCTGCGGCATCCAGTGGTTGGCGCAGGTGGCGAGGTACTTCTCCCACGCCCACTTGTACTTGAACGGCACCAGCTGGTTGACGTCGGTCTGGCCGTTGATGATGCGCTTGTCGGCCGCGTTGACGCGGCGCGCGATGGGCGGTGCGGAGGAGGCCGGTGCCGCGGCCGCCGGGGCCGCGGTTTGCGAAGTCGCCGCGACCGCCGCCGAACTGCCGGCAAAGGCGGCGACGTTCGGTGCGGTGTGCGATGGGCTCCTCGGTGCGGAGGGCTTGACTTCTTCGTCCCAGGTCAACATAGAAATTCCAATGCTCAAATTATCCGAGCAACGATGTCCAATGAAAAGTTTTTCATCGACATTGCGCTCAAATTATGTTGTGCGCAGGCATCGTGCGTGTCAGCCGATGCCGCGCATTCATGCGGATCCGATGCGCGCATCGCGCCGCATCGGCACTGCTTACTGGCAGGCCTCGCAGCCGGGATCGTCGATCGCGCAGAACTTGATGTCGGTGGCGGGCACCGCGTTCATCTGCGCTTGCGCCGCGGCGGCGGCGGCTTCGAGCGCGCTCTTGCTTTTGGCCGCGGGCGCCTCGTCCGCGCCGGAGGACACGGCGTTCAGGCGGCCCGACTGCACGGTGGACTTCTCGGCGTGCGTGGCGCTGATGGTGCGCAGGTAGTAGGTGGTCTTCAGGCCGCGCAGCCAGGCCAGCTTGTAGGTGTCGTCCAGCTTCTTGCCCGAGGCGCCGGCCATGTAGATGTTCAGCGACTGCGCCTGGTCGATCCACTTCTGGCGCCGTGCCGCCGCTTCCACCAGCCAGGTGGTCTCGACCTCGAAGGCGGTGGCGTACAGGGCCTTGATGTCCTGCGGCACGCGGTCGATCGGGCGCAGCGAGCCGTCGAAGTGCTTGAGGTCCATCACCATCACGTCGTCCCACAGGCCCAGGCGCTTGAGGTCGCGCACCAGGTAGTGGTTGATCACGGTGAACTCGCCCGACAGGTTGGACTTGACCGACAGGTTGCCGAAGCACGGCTCGATGGAGGCATCGACGCCGATGATGTTGGAGATGGTCGCCGTCGGCGCGATCGCCACGCAGTTGGAGTTGCGCATGCCGTTCTGCTTGATCCGGGCGCGCAGCGCGTCCCAGTCCAGCGTGGCCGAGCGGTCGACCTCGACGTAGCCGCCGCGCGCCTTCTCGAGCAGGTCCAGCGTGTCGGGCGGCAGGATGCCCTTGTCCCACAGCGAGCCCTTGTAGCTGGAGTACCTGCCGCGCTCGGCGGCCAGCTCGGTCGAGGCCCAGTAGGCGTGGTAGCAGATCGCCTCCATCGACTCGTCGGCGAACTGCACCGCTTCCTGGCTGGCGTAGGGGATGCGCAGCTCGTACAGCGCGTCCTGGAAGCCCATCAGGCCCAGGCCGACCGGGCGGTGGCGCAGGTTGGAGTCGCGCGCCTTCTTCACGGCGTAGTAGTTGATGTCGATCACGTTGTCGAGCATGCGCATCGCCGTGGCGATGGTGCGCTTGAGCTTGTCCTGGTCGACCTTGCCGTCCTTCAGGTGCTGCAGCAGGTTCACCGAACCCAGGTTGCACACGGCGGTTTCGGTGTCGCTGGTGTTCAGCGTGATCTCGGTGCACAGGTTGGACGAGTGCACCACGCCGGCATGCTGCTGCGGCGAGCGCACGTTGCAGGCGTCCTTGAAGGTGATCCAGGGATGCCCGGTCTCGAACAGCATGGTGAGCATCTTGCGCCACAGGTCGGAGGCCGGCAGCGTCTTGCTGGGCTTGATCTCGCCGCGCGCGGCCTTTTCCTCGTAGGCGACATAGGCGGCCTCGAAGTCGGCGCCGAACTTGTCGTGCAGGTCGGGCACGGAGGAGGGCGAGAACAGGGTCCAGCTGCCCTTTTCCATCACGCGGCGCATGAACAGGTCGGGGATCCAGTTGGCCGTGTTCATGTCGTGCGTGCGGCGGCGGTCGTCGCCGGTGTTCTTGCGCAGCTCCAGGAACTCCTCGATGTCCAGGTGCCAGGTCTCCAGGTAGGTGCACACGGCGCCCTTGCGCTTGCCGCCCTGGTTGACGGCCACGGCGGTGTCGTTGACCACCTTGAGGAAGGGCACGACGCCCTGCGACTCGCCGTTGGTGCCCTTGATGTGGCTGCCCAGCGCGCGCACCCGGGTCCAGTCGTTGCCCAGGCCGCCGGCGAACTTGGACAGCAGGGCGTTCTCCTTGATCGACTCGTAGATGCCGTCCAGGTCGTCCGGCACCGTGGTCAGGTAGCAGCTGGACAGCTGCGAGCGCAGCGTGCCGCTGTTGAACAGCGTCGGGGTGCTCGACATGAAGTCGAAGCTCGACAGCACCTCGTAGAACTCGATGGCGCGCGCCTCGCGGTCGATCTCGTTGAGGGCCAGGCCCATCGCCACGCGCATGAAGAAGGCCTGCGGCAGCTCGATGCGGGTCTTGCGCACGTGCAGGAAGTAGCGGTCGTACAGGGTCTGCAGGCCCAGGTAGTCGAACTTCAGGTCGCGTTCGGCCTTGAGCGCCGCGCCCAGGCGGGCCAGGTCGTACTGCAGCAGCTTCTCGTCGAGCAGCTCGTTGTCCACGCCCTTCTTGATGAACTGCGGGAAGTAGTCGGCGTAGGTCTGCGCCATCTCGGCGTGCGCGACCTCGCGGCCCAGCACTTCCTTGAAGATGGTGTGCAGCAGCAGGCGGGCGGTGGCGAAGGTGTAGTCGGGGTCCTTCTCGATCAGCGTGCGGGCGGCCAGGATCGAGGCCTTGTAGACCTCGTCCAGCGGCACGCCGTCGTAGAGGTTGCGCATCGTCTCGGCGACGATCGGCGCGGCCGTGATGCTCTCGCCCAGGCCGATGCAGGCCGATTCGATCAGGCCCTTGAGCTCGTTGAGGTCGAGCTCGACGCGCTCGCCGCGGTCGAGCACGTGCAGCATCGGCGTGGCCGCCACCGGCTGTTCGCCCTGGCTGGCGCGCTCCTGCGCGCGGCGTTCGCGGTAGAGCACGTAGGCCCGCGCGATCTCGTGGTGGCCGCCGCGCATCAGGCCCAGCTCGACCTGGTCCTGCACGTCCTCGATGTGGAACGTGCCGCCGCCCGGACGCGAACGCACCAGCGCGCGGATCACGCCCTGCGTCAGCTCGTCCACCGTCTCGCGCACGCTGGCCGAGGCCGCGCCCTGGGTGCCATGCACCGCGAGGAAGGCCTTCATCATCGCGATCGCGATCTTGTTCGGTTCGAAGTGCACCACCGCGCCGTTGCGGCGGATGATCTGGTAGTGCGCGAGCGCGTCGCCGGTGGGCGAGCCGGCCACGTCGCGGCCTTGCGGCGGCGTGGCGGGGGCGGTGCGTTGGGAGGTCGGGGTGTTCAGGGCGGTTTGCATGCGTTCGGATCCTCTGCTGCGGTGTGATTCTTGTTGCCGGCGATGCCGTTCCGGTTGGGTGCCAGCCGCTGCGCAATGGAACGGTGGCGAAAGGAGTCGACACTATATCTAGGGTACAGAGGGGCTACAACCCACTAGATGTAGTGCTTTCAATGAATTTCAATCTTTGTGAACGATGCCCGGAAACCGGCTGGCCGGCGGCGATGCCGCATGGTGACTGGCCCATCTTGGCGCATGCCAGCAATGGCGCGGGCTGCAGCGCCATTTGGGCCTGCAATGCGCATGGTTGCTGCGAAGGCGCCGCCCGCGCCGCGCCGCTGTTGCGCTGCATCATCGACGCATCGCGGCGGCGCGGCCGATTGAAAAAATTCAGGATGCCATCGTCTCCGCCGGGAAAAACGAGGCCGGCCACCCCAGGTGGCCGCGCAGCGCGCGCCAGTCGAAGCCGGCGCCGGGATCGCGCTTGCGCCCGGGCGCCACGTGCTCGTGGCCCGCGACGAAGGCGATCGGGTAGCGTTGCGCGAGGGCGGGGCACAGGCTGGCGAGCGTCTCGTACTGGGCCGCCTCGAAGCGCTCGCCCTCGAGCCCTTCCAGCTCGATGCCGATCGAGTCGTCGTTGCAGTTGGCGCGGCCGCGCCAGAACGACGGCCCGGCGTGCCAGGCGCGCGCATCGCAGCTCACGAACTGCCAGAGCTCGCCGTCGCGCCGGATATAGAAGTGCGCCGACACCGCCACGTCCTGCAGCTGCGCGAAGTAGGGATGCCGGCTGCAGTCGAGCTGGTTGGTGAACAGCGCCTGCACCTCGCCGCCGCCGTAGCGCCCGGGCGGCAGGCTGATGGAATGCAGCACGATCAGGTCGATCAGTGCGTCGGGCGGCCGCTCGCCGACGTTGGGCGAGGGCAGGTGGCGGGCGAAGCGGTACCAGCCCTCGCGCCACAGCGCCGCTGCGTCGCGCTCAGCCATCGTCGCCGCCGCCGGGCGTGGCGATGCCCAGGCGCGCAATGCGGTAGCGGATCTGGCGCAGGCTCAGGCCCAGGCGCGCCGCCGCCGCGGTGCGGTTGAAGCCGGTCTCCTGCAGCGCGCGCACGAGGATCAGGCGCTCCTGCTCGTCCAGGTAGCGCTGCAGATCGGAAGGCACGACGGCCGGTGCGGCCGGCGCCAGGGCGGCCTGCGGCGCCGGCGGCATCGCGACGGGTTCGGCGTCCGGCACCGGCTCGGGCGCCGAAGGGGCGGCATCGTCGAGGTCCAGGCGCAGTTCGCCGCCGTCGTGCAGGGCCACCGCGCGGTGCAGCAGGTTCTCGAGCTCGCGCACGTTGCCGTGGAAGGGGTGCGCCGCCAGGGTGCGCAGCATGTCCTGCGAGACCGGCGGCACCGGCATGCCCGCGTCGCTGGCGATGCGCACCATCAGCGCGACGCACAGCGCGGGCAGGTCCTCGCGGCGATCGCGCAGCGCCGGCATCGCGATCTCGATGACGTTGAGCCGGTAGAACAGATCCTGGCGGAAGCGCCCGGCCTGCACCTCGGCCTGCAGGTCCTTGTGGGTCGCGCTCACGATGCGCACGTCCACCGTGTCCTCCTGCGTCGAGCCGATCGGGCGCACGCTGCGCTCCTGGATCGCGCGCAGCAGCTTGGACTGCATCGCCAGCGGCAGGTCGCCGATCTCGTCGAGGAACAGCGTGCCGCCGCGCGCGGCCTGGAAGTAGCCGTCGCGGTCCTGCGCGGAACCGGTGTAGGAGCCCTTGCGCGCGCCGAAGAACTCGGCCTCGAGCAGGTTCTCGGGGATCGCGCCGCAGTTCACCGCGACGAAGGGGCCGTCGCCGCGCTGGCTGCAGGCATGCACCGCGCGCGCGACCAGTTCCTTGCCGGTGCCCGACTCGCCGCGCACCAGCACCGGCGCCATGCCGCGCGCCACCTTGGCGATGCGCGCCTTCACCAGCCGCATCGGCTCGGAATCGCCGACCAGCCGCTCGAGCGCGCCGGCGCCCTGCGCCGGCGGCAGCGCGGGATGGCCGGCCTGCGCCGCGGGCGCGGCCGGGCGGGCGAGCGAGGGACGCTCCTGCACCGCGGAGGCCACCACCGCGCGGAACTGCTTGAGGTCCACCGGCTTGGTCAGGTAGTCGAAGGCGCCGGCCTTCAGCGCCTCCACGGCGTTCTCGGCCGAGCCGTAGGCGGTCATCACCACGCAGCGCTCGCCGCGCTGGTGCTGCTGCAGGCGCTGCAGGATCTCCATGCCCAGCCCGTCGGGCAGGCGCATGTCGGTGATCACCGCGTCGAAGCGGCCTGCCTCCAGGTGCGCCCAGGCTTCCGACACGCTGCCGGCCGCCTCGACGCGGTAGCCCTCGCGCAGCAGCGTCAGCTCGTAGAGCGTGCGCAGGTCGGGCTCGTCGTCGACGACCAGGATCTGCGCGGGGCCGGTGCTCGGGGCGTTGGGGGAACTCACGGCGCTATTGTGCCGAAGCCGTCTCGGCCACCGCCGCGAACACGATCGAGAAGGCGTTGCCTTCCGGGCCGCCGTCGGTCAGCGCGCATCGCTCGTAGCCGATGGTGGCGCCGTGGCGCTCGCACAGTTCGCGGCAGATGAACAGGCCCAGGCCGCTGGAGCGGCTTTCGGAGGAGAAGAAGGGCTCGAACAGGTGCCGCTGCACGGCCGGCTCCAGTGAGGCGCCGTCGCTCCACACCTGCAGGCTCGCCCGGCCGCCGGGCAGGCCCGTGGTGGTGATCTGGATCGCGCCGTCGTGGTCGCCGGCGTAGCGCGCGGCGTTGTCCAGCAGGTTCACCAGGATGCGCCGCAGGTGCTCGGCCTCGAAGCGCACCGCGCCGGCGGTGCCGAGCACCATCAGCACGCCCTGGCGGCCGGTCTGGCGCACCCACTCGCCGGCCAGCGCGCGCACCGTGTCGTCCAGCGCGATCGGCTCGCTGCCCGGCTGCAGCCGCTGCTGGCGCGCGCGGGCCACGTCCAGCACGTCGTCGACGATGCGCGCCAGCCGCTGCGCGTTGTGCTGCACCATCGCCGTGAGCCGGCGCTGCGCCGGGTCGGTGAGGTCTTCGGCCAGCAGCGCGCTGGCCTGGGTGATCGCGGCCAGCGGGTTGCGGATCTCGTGCGCCACGGCGGCGGACATGCGCCCCATCGCGGCGAGCTTCTCGGTGCGGATGCGCGCCTCCAGCTCGCGCAGGTCCTGCAGGAACATCACGCAGAAGCCCTCGGAGCGCTGATCCACGGCCGGGGTGAGGCGGGTGCGCACCAGCACCTCGCGCGCGGCGCCCTGCATCTGCGCGATCGGCAGCTCCAGCGTCTGGCCTTCGCGCCGCCGGAAGGTCTGGCGCGCCAGCTTGGCCAGCGTCTGCCAGGCCGGATGGGTGCCGAGCGCGAAGGGCAGCTGCATCGCCGCCAGGCCGTGTCCGAGGATGGCGGCGGCCGCCGGATTGGCCGCATGCACGCGGCCCTCGGCATCGACCACCAGCACGCCTTCGCCGAGCGTCTCGATCACCAGCTCGTTGACCTGCGCGTGCATGCGCGCGCTGCTGCGGCTGCGCAGCGCCAGCACCTCCTCGCGCGCCAGCCGCCGCGCGAGCTGGTGCGCCAGCAGCGTCACGACGAAGAAGCCGGTGCCGGTGAGCGCGGCCTGCATGAAGCGGTTCGACGCATCGCCGCCGAGCTGCCAGTGGTACCAGCCGGCGTCGGCCAGCAGCAGCAGCGTGACCGCGGCGGTGGTGCCGAAGCCCACCGAGATGGTGCCGACCACCGCGCCCATCAGCACCGGCAGGGCGAGCAGCGGCGTGTAGTTGATGGTGCCGGGCTGCAGCAGCTGCAGCAGCGTGAAGGTGACCAGGTCGACGCCGATGGAGGCGACCCAGGTGGCGGCGAAGCGGCGCAGCGGCGGCTGCGGGTGCAAGAGCCGCGCGCCCAGCAGCGCCGCCACGAGGTAGGCCACCGACAGCATCACCGCCACCGGCTGCACGGCCTGTCCCAGCCCGAAGCTGACCAACTGCATCAGCAGCAGGACCACGCCGACGAAGCAGCGCGCGGTCATGAAGCCGCGCCACAGGCGCTGCAGGCCGGTGCTGTGGACGTCCGCGTCGTCGAGCGCCGCCCAGTCGGTGATGCTGCCCGAATCGCTGCGCGACCAGATCGGGGAGGCCATGCCGCGTGCGCTCAGGCGGACTCGGCCGCGTCGCGGTGCGCCGTGCAGCAGTAGTGGCCGTTGCGCCCCGGCAGCGCGTCGCCGGCCGGCAGGTGCACGCCGCAGTGGGCGCAGGGCAGCATGGCCTGCGGATCGCGCGGGGGCTGCGCCTGCTTGCGCGGCGTCTGGGGCGGGCGCATCGCCTCGCGCCGTCCCTGGCGCCAGATCCAGAACGCCACCAGCAGCACTGCGAGGACCAGCAGGTACTTCATGCCGTCCGTCCCAGCACGACCTCGAGCACGAAGCGCGAACCCACGTAGGCCAGCAGCAGCAGCACGGCGCCGGCGTAGAGCACGCGCTTGGCGGTGCGCCCGCGCCAGCCGAAGCGGGCGCGCCCGAGGAGCAGCACCGCGAAGCTGAGCCAGGCCAGCACCGAGAACACCGTCTTGTGGTCCCACTTCCAGCTGCGCACCGCGGGGCCGTAGAGCGTCTCGCTGAACAGCAGGCCCGCCAGCAGCGTGGCCGACAGCAGCACGAAGCCGGCGGTGACGAAGCGGAAGGTGAGCCGCTCCAGCGTCAGCAGCGGCACGCCGGCCTGCGGATCGGCGGCCAGGCGGATCTGCTTTTCCGCCCGCGTCATCAGCCAGGCGTGGACCACCGCGGCGGCGAACAGGCCGTACGAGGCGATGCCCAGCGCCAGGTGCAGCGGCAGCCAGGGCGAGGCGGCCATGTGCAGCGGCGTGCCGGGAAAGAGCACCGCGAGCAGCACCGCCGCCGCGCCCAGCACCGCCAGCACGCGCCGCACGGTGAGCTGGGGAAACAGGCGGCTTTCGACGGCGTAGACGGTGAGCACCAGCCACGCCGTCACCGACAGTGCGGGGGCGAAGCCGAAGCGCGGGCTGCCGTCCAACAGGCTCCAGGCGAGGGTGGCTGCGTGCAGCAGCCAGGCCAGCCCGAGCAGTCCGCGGGTGGTCTGGCGGCCCGTGCGGGAAGCCGTGGCCGCCGTGATGCCGTAGGCGGCCGCGGTGGCGATGCCCAGCGCCACGCTGTACGGGGAGGGGCTCGCTAAAATCATCGGCCGGAGTTTAGCGTTTCGACCCGGTGCGCCGCGCCGCGCGCGCTTCTTATTTCCCCCATCCCTTCCCAGGCCCGTCGCAACGGGATTTCCACACATCTGCCATGGCCACCGCCCTCACCGACAAATTCTCGCGCCTCGTCAAGCAGATGAACGGGCAGGCCCGCATCACCGAGGCCAACGTGCAGGACATGCTGCGCGAAGTGCGCATGGCGCTGCTGGAGGCCGACGTCGCCCTGCCGGTGGTGCGCGACTTCGTCAACCGCGTCAAGGACAAGGCGATGGGCCAGGAGGTGCTGGGCTCGCTCAAGCCCGGCCAGGCGCTGGTGGGCATCGTCAACCGCGAACTCGCCGCGACCATGGGCGAGGGCGTGTCCGACATCAACCTCGCCGCGCAGCCGCCGGCGGTGATCCTCATGGCCGGCCTGCAGGGCGCCGGCAAGACCACCACCACGGCCAAGCTGGCCAAGCACCTGATCGAGAAGCGCAAGAAGAAGGTGCTGACGGTCTCGGGCGACGTCTACCGCCCGGCCGCCATCGAGCAGCTCAAGACGGTGACCAGGCAGGCCGGCGCCGAGTGGTTCCCCAGCACGCCCGACCAGAAGCCGCTGGACATCGCGCGCGCCGCGCTCGATCACGCCCGCCGCCATTTCTTCGACGTGCTGCTGGTCGACACCGCCGGGCGGCTGGCGATCGACGAGGTGCTGATGCAGGAGATCCAGCAGCTGCACGGGGCGCTCGATCCGGTGGAGACGCTGTTCGTGGTCGACGCCATGCAGGGCCAGGACGCGGTCAACACCGCCAAGGCCTTCAAGGAGGCGCTGCCGCTCACCGGCATCATCCTGACCAAGACCGACGGCGACTCGCGCGGCGGCGCGGCGCTGTCGGTGCGGCAGATCACCGGCGTGCCGATCAAGTTCGCCGGCACCAGCGAGAAGATCGACGGGCTGGAGGTGTTCGACGCCGAACGCCATGCCGGGCGCATCCTGGGCATGGGCGACATCGTGGCGCTGGTCGAGCAGGTGTCCGCGGGCGTGGACCTGGACGCCGCGAAGAAGCTGGCCGCCAAGGTCAAGAGCGGCGGCTTCGACCTGGACGACTTCCTGGGCCAGCTGCAGCAGATGAAGCAGATGGGCGGCCTGTCGAGCCTGATGGACAAGCTGCCGACCCAGATGGCGGCCAAGGCCAGCGAGGCCGACCTCACGCGCGCCGAGCGCGACATCCGCCGCAAGGAGGGCATCATCAACAGCATGACCCCGCTGGAGCGCCGCAAGCCCGAACTGCTCAAGGCGCAGCGCAAGCGCCGCATCGCCGCCGGCGCCGGCGTGCAGGTTCAGGAGGTGAACCGGCTGCTCAACGAGTTCGAGCAGATGCAGGGGATGATGAAGAAGATGAAGGGCGGCGGCCTCATGAAGATGATGAAGCGCATGGGCGGCATGAAGGGCTTCCCGGGCATGGGCGGCGGGGGCATGCCGCGGCTGTGAGCCGGCTCACTTGCTGCGCTTGACCATGGCAAGAATGGTCTCGAGCAGCTCATCGCGTGCCTGTTCGTCGGTGATCTCCCCCGCCACGGCCGCATGCGAAAGCGAATCGGCCGCGCCGAGCATGGCCCACAGGCCCGCCAGCGAGATGCCTCGCGGCCCCGCGAAGGGCGCAAGGATCTTCTGGCACTTTTCGATGAAGACCTGCTGGTACTGCCTTTTCATCGCAGCCAGCTCCGGGGAGCCACTCAGGGCGGCAAGGACGCCCGGGATCTCGCGTCCCTGGGCCATGACACATTCGACATAGGTTGATGCGACGACGCCGGCCTTGTCCTTCAAGGTCGGTTTGCTGGCTGCAATGGCGGCATCGATGATCGCGGTCTGGCGCGCATCGAAATCCTGGTAGAGCGCGGCCAGCAGGCCGTGGCGCGTGCCGAAGTGATCGTAGACGACCGGCTTGGTCACGCCGGCTTCCTCGGCGAGCCGTCCCAAGGTCAGGGCGTCGGTGCCTTCGTCGCTGACCAGTTTCCACGAGACATCCAGAAGCTGGCGCGACCGCTCCCCTCTCGACAAGCGACGACGCGGCGAAGCCTCGGGGACGGCATGGGTTTGGGGGTGGCTTGACATCGTTATATACCAACAGTAACCTACGATGATTAACTTACCTTCAGTATATTGGACGCGACCCAGCCGCAGCCCGGCCGCATCCACCTCGCGTACACGACCATGATCACTCTATCGAATGAACACCCCGCCGGCAGCAAGGCATGGCTGGGACTGCTGACCGTTCTCGCCCTGGTCCTGCTTGTCGCCATGGACGGCTCGGTGCTCTATCTGGCCATGCCCCGCGTCACGTCCTCGATCATGCCCACGGCGGATCAGGCACTGTGGATTCTCGACATCTACGGCTTTGTCGTCGGTTCGCTCCTGATTGCCTTCGGCAACATCGGGGACCGCTACGGGCGGCTGAAGTTGATCATGGCCGGGGCCATCGTCTTCGGCCTGGGGTCGCTGGGCGTCGCGTACTCGACCACGCCCGAAAGCATGATCGCGTTCCGGGCGCTGATGGGCCTTGGCGGGGCCACATTGCTGCCCTCGGGGCTGGCCATCGTCAGCGCCCTGTTTCCCGACCCTCGGCAGCGCGCGCAGGCCATCGGCATCTTCGCGGCGACGTTTGCGGCGGGCTTTGCCATCGGCCCGATCATCGGCGGGCTTGTGCTCCAGCGGTTCGAGTGGGGCGTGGTCTTTCTGATCAATGTGCCGGTCGTGCTGGTCTTCCTGATGGCCGCACCGATCCTGCTGCGCGAGGTGCGCTCCACGCGCCATGGGCGGATCGACATTCCCAGCCTGCTGCTGTCGTTCGCCGGCATCCTCCTGCTGACCTACGCCATCAAGAGCGCGGCCGCGGCAGGTTTCACGCCGCAGCAAGCCGTCGCGGGCCTCGCCGGCGTCGTCGCCTTGGCGGTCTTCGTGCGCCGGCAGGCGGAGATCGCGTTTCCGCTGCTCGATCTCGGCCTGTTCAGGGACCGCATCTTCTCGATCGCCATCCTGACCGGGCTGCTGTCGCTGGTCGTCTGGTCCGCCGCAGGCTATCTGTCGGGCATCTACCTGCAATCGGTGCTCGGACTCGACGTCTTCACGGCCGCATGGCTGACGCTGCCCGGCGCGATGGTGCTCACCGCAACCTGCATCGGGACGAGCCGCATCGTCGAGCGGATCGGGCGCAAGCGCGCCCTGGTCGCCACGCATTTCCTGATCGGCGCGGGGGTGTGCCTGCTGCTGTTCACGACGACCGAGGCCGGCGTGGTCGCGTTCATCGCCTCGACGATGATCGCCGGCATCGGCTTTGGCCTGTCCTTCAGCCTCGTGGCCGAGATCGCCGTGTCGGCCGTGCCGACCGCGCGCGCGGGGGCTGCCGGCGCCATTGCGGAAACCAGCAACGAAATCGGGAATGCGCTGGGCATCACCCTGCTGGGATCGCTGGCCGCACTGAACTTCAGGCTCTTCGGGCCCGGCATGGCCGGGACCTTGAACGAAACCCTGGACCATCCCGGGATCACCGCAGAGACGGTGATGCAGGCCAAGGAGGCGTTCCTGTCGGGATTGCATCTGGCCGTCGGCGTCGGCGGACTGCTCTCGCTGCTGGTCGGCGTCGTGGCCTGGCGCTGGCTGCCGCGCCGGCTGCCTCAATAGGCATCATCTTGAGGCGGCCCGGCGATGAAAAAGCCCGCCGAAGCGGGCTTTTTCCGGGGAGGGCAGCGCCTCAGGCGGCCTTGAGCGCCAGCCGGTCGGCATGCATCCAGGCGCGGCGCAGCACGGCAGGCGAGCGCGATTCCTCGGGAATCAGCAGGAAGTTGCGCTCGCGCATGCTGGTGCCCAGTGCGATCCGGCTGGTGATCACCGCCATCGGGATCGCCAGCAGCAGCGGCAGGCCCACGGGCATCAGCCACACCAGCGCACTCGGATCGATCAGCGCCACGCCGACGGCCAGCACGGCGATCAGGCCGCTCATCGGCAGCAGGCGGGCAGCGGCCTCGCGCCACGGCACGGCGGCGGCTTCCCGCGGGGGCGACTTCCACTCGAGCTTGAGGCCGGTGATCGCCACGACCACGAACAGCGAGTGCGCCAGCATGCGCACCGGCGCCTGCACGATGGCCATCGCGCTCTCGAGCAGGGCGCTCTTGAACAGGCTTGGCACGCCGCCGTACTGGCGCTGTTCGCCGCGGATCAGCACCGCGGCCAGGCCCAGCACGCGCGGCAGGAACAGCAGGCACAGGGTCCACAGCCACAGGCCGGCCAGCTCCATCGGCATCGCCAGCCAGTGCGACACCAGGCTGGAGCCGCTGAGCCACAGGGCGGTGCCCAGGGTCAGGAAGGCGAGCCACAGGGGCGCGGAGACGTAGGCCATGGTGCCGGTCACGAACATCGCGCGGTGCACCGGGTGGATGCCGGGCTCGGCCATCAGGCGGGCGTTCTGCAGGTTGCCCTGGCACCAGCGGCGGTCGCGCTGCAGCTCGGCCAGCAGGTCCGGCGGTTGCTGCTCGTAGCTGCCCACCAGATCGGCGCACAGCCACACGTGGTAGCCGGCACGGCGCATCAGCGCGGCCTCGACGAAGTCGTGCGACATGATGCCGCCCGACATGCCGCCGGTGCCCTTGATCGGGGCCAGCGCGCAGTGCTGCATGAAGGGCTCGACGCGGATGATCGCGTTGTGGCCCCAGTAGTGCGACTCGCCGAGCTGCCAGAACTGCATGCCCAGGGTGAACAGACGGCCGGTCACGCGCGAGCCGAACTGCTGCGCGCGGGCATGCAGGGTCACGTGGCCGATGGCCTGGGTGGCGGTCTGGATGATGCCTGCGGTGGGGTTGGCTTCCATCAGCTTGACCATCGAGGTCAGGCAGTCGCCGCTCATCACGCTGTCGGCGTCGAGCACGACCATGTAGCGGTAGTCCTTGCCCCAGCGGCGGCAGAAGTCGGCCACGTTGCCGGCCTTGCGGTGCGTGCGGCGGGTGCGCAGGCGGTAGTAGACCTCGACCTGCGGCTGGTTCGGGTTCTCGGCCAGCGCGGCGCGCAGCTCTTCCCAGGCCGCGCGCTCGGCGGCGGCGATTTCGGGCGTGTAGCTGTCGGACAGCACGAACACGTCGAACTGCCTGGCGTGGCCGGTGCCCGCCACCGATTCGCAGGTCGCACGCAGGCCGGCGAACACGGTCGACACGTCCTCGTTGCAGATCGGCATGATGATCGCCGTGCGCGCCTCCGGGTTCATCGGATGGTCGGCCACCTGCCGGGCCGACAGGGCATGCTTGTCACCGCGCAGCGAGACATAGAAGCCCATGAGGGCGGTGACGAAGCCGGTCACGACCCAGCCCGAGAGCAGGCCGTACAGCGCGATCTGGCCGTATTCCAGCCACAGGTTGCCGTAGTCGGGCTGCACGCGGGCGAACAGCGTCGAGGCGATCGCGGTGCTGACCAGCGCCAGCATCATGAAGACGAAGCGGCGCTGCTTGGCGGCGCGTTCCCAGGGCTGGGCCGGGCCCGCCGCATGCGCGGCCGGCCGGCCGCCGCCGGCACCGAGCTTCACCAGCACGGCGGTGCCGAGGCTGTTCCAGAAGCCGCGCCAGGGGCGGGGCGCCATCGAGCCGCGGTTGATGGGCGGCGCGGTGACGGAATTGGGATGGCGTTCCTCGCGCAGCGGGCTGCGGTGCGCGAAGTCGGTCTCGGTGAGAACCTTCAATTGGGAGAAGTCATTGGGTTTCATGGTCGGTCCTACCAGCGTTGCTGGGTGGAAACGGGGGTGTCGCCGATTGCCGGAAAGCGCTTGGAGACGCAATCCGCGGCAGCGCTGCCGGCCGCGCCGAGCGCGCCCTGGCCATGACCCGCGGCGCGGGGCCGCGAGAGGGAAAACTGCTTTTGCCGCAGGCCATCGCGCTGCGGACGCAGTGCGAAAAGTGGGCTCGTGTGTGCTGTCATGCCTCTACAGGGGCAATCCCTGTGCCAGCATGGAAAAGCGCTTTCAGATCAACGACTTGGAGATGTTCTGGCGCTCATTTTTGGCCCGGATCGGTGGAAACCTGGCCAAAACCCCCTTTTTTGTCGCCGGAGCCCGACAGGTCAGCGAGGGGGAATCGAAAAGTCCAATGAAATCAACGCCTTAGCCACGTCGCTCGTCGGCGACACCCTCGCCGGACGGCGACGGCCCCTCGGCCTTGAAGTGGCCCGGCGTGAGCTGATGCTTCTGCAGCAGGCGGTAGAACTCGGTGCGGTTGCGGTCGGCCAGGCGGGCGGCGTCGGCCACGTTGCCGTCGGTCAGCTTGAGCAGGCCGACCAGGTAGTCGCGTTCGAAGCGCTGCTTGGCCTCGGCGTAGGTCTGGACCTCCACCGAGGGCACCCGCAGCGCCCGCTGCACCAGCGCCAGCGGGATCAGCGGCGAGCTCGACAGCGCGCACACCTGCTCGACCACGTTGAAGAGCTGGCGCACGTTGCCCGGCCAGGCGGCGGTGGTCAGGGCCTTCAGCGCCTCCGGCGCGAAGCCCGACAGGCGCTTGCCGTACTTGCCGGCCAGCCGCTGCAGGAAGTGGTTGGCCAGCAGCGGGATGTCCTCGCGCCGCGCCGACAGCGGCGGCAGGGTGAGCGTCACCACGTTCAGGCGGTAGTACAGGTCCTCGCGGAACTGGCCGGCGGCCATGGCGGCGTCCAGGTCGCGGTGGGTGGCGGAGATGATGCGCACGTCCACCGCGATCGACTGGGTGGCGCCCACCGGCCGCACCGCGCGCTCCTGCAGCACGCGCAGCAGCTTGACCTGCAGCGCCGGCGGCATGTCGCCGATCTCGTCGAGCAGCAGCGAGCCGCCGTCGGCCTGCTGGAACAGGCCCTTGTGGTTGGCCACCGCGTCGGTGAAGGCGCCCTTGACGTGGCCGAACAGCTCGGATTCGAGCAGCGCCTCGGGAATGGCGCCGCAGTTGACCGCCACGAAGGGCTTGTTCGCCCGGTCGCTGGCACGGTGGATGGCGCGCGCCAGCAGTTCCTTGCCGGCGCCGCTGTCGCCGCGCAGCAGCACGCTGGCGTCGGACTTGGCGACCATGCGCGCCTCGGCCAGCACCTCGGCCATGCGGCTGGAGCGGCTCACGATCTCGGCGCGCCAGCTTTCGTCGCCGCCGGCCGCCGGCGTGGCGGCCGGCGCGCCCAGGGCCAGCGCCTGGTCGATCTTGTCGAGCAGCTCGCGCGCGTCGTAGGGCTTGGTCAGGTAGGTGAAGACGCCGCGCGCGGTAGCCTCGACGGCGTCGGGGATGGTGCCGTGCGCCGTGAGCAGGATCACCGGCAGCGTGGGGTGGCGCTGGCGGATCTCGTCGAACAGCTGCAGGCCGTCGCGTCCGGGCAGGCGCACGTCGCTGAGCACCAACCGCGGATGCTCGATCTCCAACTGCGTGAGCGCCGATTCGGCCGAGGTGACCGCCGTGACCTGGTAGCCCGCCGCCGTCAGCCGCAGCGACAGCAGCCGCAGCATGTCGGGATCGTCGTCCACCACCAGGAGGCGAGCGCCGGTGGCGGGGGCCTTCGTGTCGCTCATGGGGGCGGCCGGGTGCCGTTGGGCGGCGGCGGGGGCGGGTTGTTGGGGCGTGTGAAGCTGCGCTCGATCGCCCGCAGCGCCTCCAGGCGGTCGTTGAGCTGGTCGATGCGGCGCTGGCTGTCGCGCAGCGTCTGCACCTGCTTGTCGCGGTCGTCCTCCACGCGGCGCTGCTCCATGTAGCGCGCCGCGAGCAGGCGGGCCAGGGGTTGCAGCGGCTGCGCCTCGGGCGTGCCGTTGGCCGCCACGCGCTGCACCAGCCCGAGCGCGCGGGCGAGGTCGGCCGGCACGCGCGTCTGCGCCAGCACGAGCGCCACGCGCATCTGCTGCGCGGGCACGTCGCCCGGATCGCCCAGCCGCGCGGCCTCGGCCGAGAGTTCGGCAGGGTTCAGCGCACGCACCTGGTCGGCATAGGCCAGCATGCCGTCCACCGGGTGGGCATGCCGCGGCGGCGTCATCTGGGTCGCGGGTGCCGGCGGTTCGGCTTCCACCGGCTGGATGCGTGGCGGCGGGGGCGGCAGCGGCCCGGCTTCGGCGGGCGGCGCGGGCGGCGTGCTGCAGCCCGCCAGCAGCCAGGCGGCGCCCAGGGCGACGACAAGGAAGGGGCGGGTGTTCGGGACGGACATGGGGCGAGAAGGGGAGAGGAGTCAGGCGGTGCGCGGCAGCTCGATGCGGAAACGCGCACCGGGGCCGTAGGGCAGGAGCTCGATACGGCCCCCATGGGCCGCAATGTACTCCTGCACGATCGAAAGTCCGATACCCGTGCCCTTGACGGCGTGCTCGGGCTGGCGCTCGCCGCGGAAGAAGGGCTCGAAGATGCGGTCGCGGTCGTCCGGCGCGATGCCGGGACCGGCGTCGCCGATCTCGATCTGCGCCGACTCCGCCTCGCCGCTGACGCGGATGTCGATGGTGCCGCCGCGCGTCGAGAAGCGGATCGCGTTGGACAGCAGGTTGGCGATGACGGTGCCGAACTTGGCCGGATCGACCGCCACGCTCAGCGCCTCGCCCTCGACCCGCACGCTCAGGCCCTGGGCCTGCCACTGCAGGCGCTGGGCCTCGACCTGCGCCTCGATCAGCGGCAGCAGCGCGGTGCGTTCGCGGTGCAGCTGGCGCGCCTCGAAGGCGGCGGCGTTGAAGCGCAGCAGCGCCTCGATCTGGCCCTGCAGCGTCACGGTGTTCTGTTGCAGGATGTGCGCCACCTCGCGCTGCGCCGGCGTGAGCTCGCCGGTCACGCCGTCCTCCAGCAGCGAGACGCCCTCGCGCAGCGCCGCCAGCGGCGTCTTCAGCTCGTGCGAGACGTGGCGCAGGAAGCGCGCCTTGTCGGCGTCCAGCTCGGTCAGGCGCAGGCGCAGCCATTCGAGCTGCTGCGACACCCGGCGCACGTCGGCCGGCCCGCGGATGTCGATCGGCTGGTCCAGCTGGTTCTGGCCCAGGTCGACGATGGCGCGCTCCAGGCGCTTGAAGGGGCGCGCGAGCCACACGCCGAAGGCCAGGGCCAGGGCGACGGCCAGCGCGCTGGCGGCGATCACCTGGCGCATCAGGCGGCGGCGCGCGCTCTCCAGCCGGTCGGCCAGCGCGTTGTTCTGCGTCTCGATCAGGAACTGCGCCTGCTGCGCGATCTGGGTGGTGAGCGTGTCCAGCTCGCGGAACTGCAGCGCCATCGAGCCTTCGCGCGTCAGCGCGGTGTCGGGTGCACCGCTGAGCAGGCCCTCGATCACGCCCAGCTGGGTGCGCCACTGGTCGGCCGACACCGGCGGCAGGCCGTTGTCGACCAGCCGGTCGAGCACGCTGCGGGCGTCGCGCGCGGCGTCGTTGAAGCGGCGGCGCAGCACCGCGTCGTTGAGCACCAGCGACTGGCGGCCCGAGCGCTCCATGGCGGCGCTGCGCTCGGCCAGTGACTGCGCGGCGCCCGAGAGCGTGAGCGCGCGCCGCGCGGCGTCGCGGCTTTGCGTCATCAGCGAGTCGTACTGGAAGACGGCGCGCAGCGCCACGCCCACCAGCAGCGCGGTGATCAGGAGGAAGGCGAACAGCAGGAGCTGCTGGAAGGAGCCGCGTGCGCGCTGGGAGGTCGGCATCAGGCGGCGTGGGCGGTGGCTTCGTGCAGGGCGAGCGGCGCATCGCCGCGCGTGGGCACTTCGCCGCGCAGCGTGTGCGACAGCGCGCGCGTGATGCGCAGGTCGACCATCCGGCCGATCAGCCGCGCATCCCCTTCGAAGTTGACCACGCGATGGCAGTCGGTGCGGCCCATCAGCTCGCTCGCGTCCTTGCGCGAGCGGCCTTCCACCAGCACGCGCTGGGTGCTGCCCACCAGCGCATCGGACAGACGGCGCACGTTGTCGTCGACGGTCTTCTGCAGGTGCTGCAGGCGCCGGAGCTTGACCTCGTGCGGCGTGTCGTCCTGCAGCGCGGCGGCCGGCGTGCCGGGGCGCGGGCTGAAGATGAAGGAGAAGCTGGCGTCGAAGCCCACGTCCTCGATCAGCTTCATCATCCGGCCGAAGTCCTCCTCGGTCTCGCCCGGGAAGCCGACGATGAAGTCGCTGGACAGCGCGAGCTGCGGGCGGATCGCGCGCAGCTTGCGGATGGTGCTCTTGTATTCCATGGCGGTGTAGCCGCGCTTCATCGCCATCAGGATGCGGTCGCTGCCGTGCTGCACCGGCAGGTGCAGGTGGCTCACGAGCTGCGGCACGCGCGCGTAGGCCTCGATCAGCCGCGGCGTGAACTCGTTGGGGTGGCTGGTGGTGTATCGGATGCGCTCGATGCCGGGGATCTCGGCGATGTATTCCAGCAGCAGCGCGAAGTCGGCGATCTCGGCGGTGTCGCCCATCCGGCCGCGGTAGGCGTTCACGTTCTGGCCCAGCAGCGTCACCTCGCGCACGCCCTGCTCCGCCAGGCCCGCCACTTCCACCAGCACGTCGTCCAGCGGGCGGTTGACTTCCTCGCCGCGGGTGTAGGGCACCACGCAGTAGCTGCAGTACTTGGAGCAGCCCTCCATGATCGAGACGAAGGCGGTGGCGCCTTCCACGCGCGCCGGCGGCAGGTGGTCGAACTTCTCGATCTCGGGGAAGGAGATGTCCACCTGCGGGCGGTCCTGCGCCTGGCGCGCGGCCAGCATCTCGGGCAGGCGGTGCAGGGTCTGCGGGCCGAACACCACGTCGACGAAGGGCGCGCGGGCGATGATCGCCTCGCCCTCCTGGCTGGCGACGCAGCCGCCGACGCCGATCTTCACGCCGCGCGCCTTGAGGTGGCGCACCCGGCCGAGGTCGGAGAACACTTTTTCCTGCGCCTTCTCGCGCACCGAGCAGGTGTTGAACAGGATCAGGTCGGCCTCTTCCACGTCGGTGGTGGGCTCGTAGCCCTCGGCGGCGCGCAGCACGTCGGCCATCTTGTCCGAGTCGTACTCGTTCATCTGGCAGCCGAAGGTTTTGATGAAGACTTTGCGGGCCATGGGTGTTCCCGTGAGGCAGAGCGCCGGGCGGCAAGGGCCCGGCACAAGAAAGGAAAGGAAGGCGGGCGGCCTACTCGCCGTACCGCGGCAGCTGGTCGAAGGGCGTCTTGCCGTCGTCGCGCGGGCCGCTCGCCGCCGCGAAGGGCCAGAAGTTCAGCAGCGGCCGGTCGGCCGAGGCGCGCTTGGTGCGCACTTCGCCGGCCGAGAGGATCCAGACTTCGTTCACCAGCCCGGCGGCGTCGCGCCGGTAGTTCACCCGCAGCGTCTGGCCGGTGATCGCGGCCGGCATCACCAGCATGTTCTGCGGATCGCGGATGCGTGCGCCGGGCGACAGGCGTTCGCTCTGGCCGTCGAGCCGGATCTCGGGCCACTGGACCACGGTCAGCCTGCCGCGCAGCGTGCCGACGGGGAAATGCCGGCCGCCGACGACGGCTTCGTTCTGCGTCTGCGGCAGGGGCGACTGTGCCAGCGCGTGCGGGGCCAGCAGCCCGGCGCTCAGACACAAGGCCAGGGGAAGAAGTGCATCGAGGGGTTTCCTGCAGCGGTTCATGGGGTACATCCAGAGGCTGTGAGGGGCGATTCTAAGTGGCGCGCCCCTTTTCCCCCTCGATGCCCTTCGATCCCCCGCAGTTCAGGACAGCGCGTCGCTGGGCCGCTGGTGCAGCGCCAGCGGCAGCACGGGCGTGTCGGCGGCTGCGGCGCGTGCCGCAGCCGTCGCCGGCGCGGCGCCCGGCGCGGCCACGCGCAGCGCCCATTCGCCGGCCACGTCCAGGAAGATGCGCTGCGCCGCCAGCGAGGTCACGGTGTGGTCGATCTCGCCGATGAAGCGGTACTCCAGCCGGCGCGCGAAGGGCTCGCCCGCGAAGGGGCCGAGCTGGTCGCGGCCGGCATCGCGCACGTGCAGCGTGCCGCTGTACAGCAGGAAGACGGCGGCGCCGCGCTCGGTGATCGCCGTCATCGCGCGGCGGAACAGGGCCATCGTCGCCTCGATCGGCTCGGGCTCGAACAGCTGCGGTGCCGGCGGGCTGAAGCGCCGGCGCAGCCAGCGCGCGGTCTTGCCCGCGATCGATGCGTTGCCGGGCAGCGCCAGCAGGCGCCGCAGGTTGCGCTCCAGCCGTGCGCGGCGGCCCGGGAAGGCGTAGCCGTCGAACATCAGCAGGCCGATCACGCGCGGGTCGGCCTCGGCCAGCGACAGGCCGTGCACGCCCCCGGAGCACAGCCCGATCACGATGAAGCGGCGGATGCCGAGCATGGTCTCGACCAGGTTCATCGCCGCCTGCAGGTCCAGCACCGCCTGCTCGAGATAGCGCGCCGAGCCGGCGGGCGCGGCGCTGTCGCCCAGGCCGGCCAGATCGAAGCGGATGCTGCTGATGCCCTGCGCGGCCAGCTCGCGCGCCAGCTTCACGTTGATGCGGCGCGGGCCCACGCGGCTGGTGGCGCCCATGTTGAACATCAGGCAGGCGACCGGCAGCTGCCGCTCGCTGTCGGGCGAGGTCACCACGCCCAGCAGCGGCGAACCCTCGGGCCCGAAAAGGATGGGAGTTTCTTTCATGTCATTCGCGGAGTTCGGCTTGAAGCCGCTGCAGCGCTTCGGCGGGCACCATGGCGTTGCCGGGCTGGGGGTCGATGGTCCACACCAGGGGGTGCTTGAAGGGCGACAGCGCCACCGGCAGCTCGCGCGCGATCTGCGCCTGCACCCAGGCCTGCGTGGTCGCGTCGTCCGGATCGGCCAGCACCGTGGTGTCGTGCAGGGCGGTGACCGCCACGTTGACCGGCGCGACGGCGCGCAGCTGCCGGCGCAGCAGCGGCGAGATCGCAAAGCCCAGCGGCCCGTCGGTGAAGGCGTCGGGGTCGCTCGCCAGGCGGCGGCGCAGGGTGCGGTCGGGGATGCAGAAGGAGCGCTCCAGCGCGTCCACGTGCGCCGCGCGCAGCTGGTCCAGGTAGGCCGGGCCGTCGACCACCGGATCCCACAGCACCAGCCGCACCGGATGGCTGCGGCCGGTGCGCGCGGCCATCAGGGCCAGTGTGGCGCCCAGGCGCATGCCGAGCCACACGATGCTCGGCGCGCCGGCCAGGCGGCGCAGCTCGTCGTGGGCGGCGTGGATGTCGCCGCGCCAGCCGTCGAGCTCGCCGTCGGTGTCGTCGCCGGGCGAGTCGCCGGTGCCGAAGTAGTCGAAGCGCAGCACTGCGATGCCGGCGCGCGCCAGGCGGTCGGCCAGCACGCGCTGGAAGCGCTGCACGCGGATCTGCTCGTGGCCGAAGGGCGGGCAGATCAGCACGGCCATGCGCGCGGCGGCGTCCGGGCGGTGGAAGATGCCCATCAGCTGCCGCGCGGGCGGGCCGAAGACCAGGGGCGTCATCATGAACAGGTTTCCTCGGTGGGGTGGGCCGCGGCGCGGCCCGAGTCGTGCAGCGGCAGCGCGCAGGCGAGCGCGGCGACCGCATCGATGGCCAGGGGGACGGAGACCAGCCGCAGGCGGCAGCGCGCGCCGGCGGCGGTGTGCAGCACCACCTCGCGCGTGCCGGCGCCGATGCCGACCTCGAAGCTGCGCGTGTCCAGGCTCAGCCCGGCGCCGATCGCCTTCAGGCACGCCTCCTTGCGGGTCCAGCCGCGGAAGAAGGCCATGTCGCGCTCGGCGCCGGGCGTCATCGCCTGCAGCGCGCGGCGTTCGTTCTCGCTGAAATGCGCCTCGGCCAGCGCGAGCGCGTCGGGCATCGGCCGCAGCACCTCGACGTCGATGCCGACCTCGGCCGCGTCGGCGACCGCGATCAGACCCACCGCCTGGCTGTGGCTCAGGTTGAAGTGCAGGTCGGGCATGTCCTGCAGCGAGGGCTTGCCGTGCAGGCCTTCGCAAAAGCGCAGCGCGCCGGCGTCGATGCCGCGCTCGTGCGCCAGCACCTCGCGCAGCGCGGCGTGCGCGGCCAGGAAGCGCCGCCGGTCGCGCTCGAACACGAAGCGCTGCGCGCGCGCCTGCTCGCCCGGCGAAATGCTGCCGAGCATCTGCGGCGCGGGGGCGTCGTCGAGATCGACCTGCCACAGGCGGCAATCGGCCACGGGAGGAAGCGCGATGGCGTGCATGGTGGTCAGGCGTCAGCGCCCCCGTTGGCCGAACAGCCGGCCGAGCAGGCCGGGCCGCGCGGCGGGTGCCTCGGCGGGAGCGTCGGCTGCGCCTGCGCGCGGCTGCGGCGCGCCGGCTGCGAGCTGGCCGAGGTTCTCGAACACGTAGCGCCGGGCCTCGATGCGCCAGCCGAGCGCCTGTTCGGCCTGCCGCACGGCGCGCATCGCGAGCAGCGAGTCGCCGCCGAGATCGAAGAAGTTGTCGTCGGCGCGGATCGCGTGCACGTCGATGCCCAGCACGCCGGCCCACAGTTGCGCCAGGCGCAGCTGCTCGGGCGTCAGGTGCGACGGCTGTGCCGCCGGGCGGGTCGGCGTGGCCGGCACGTCCGGCGTCGCCAACGGCGCCGGTGCGTCCCCGCGTCCGGCCAGCCGCTGCAGGTGCGCGGCGCTGGCGGAGCCCTCGGCGGCCAGCAACTGCGACAGCGGCGCCTGCGGCTGCGCGGCCACCTTGGCCAGCAGCTCGACGTAGCGCTGGCGGATCGCCTCGCCGGTGGCCGGCAGGTAGATGTCGGTGTTGTAGGCGAAGGCGCCTTCCAGCCCGGTCTTCTTGTCCATGAACCACAGGGCCAGGTCGTCCGCGGTGCCTTCCTGGCGCACCGCCAGCTGGCGGTGGCCCAGGCCGCCGATGTCGCCGGGGCGGGCGCGCGCGTCCTGGAACGAGAACAGCGCCTGGTACAGGCCCGGGCCGTGGAAGCGCCGGGCGAACTCGGGCTCTTCCAGCAGGCGCGCGAAGGGCACCATCTGGTAGTCCATGAAGGCCATCAGCTCGCCCTTGACGTAGGCGCTGAACTGGTCGATGCGCAGCGAGCGGTGCAGCTGCAGCGGGATGGGCAGCATGTTGTTGAAGAAGCCCATCACGGCCTCGGCCTCCGCCATCTCGCGTGCGCGCACCGGCGTCGCGATCACCACCGCGCCGGTCGGGCTGAGGTCGGCCAGCAGCAGCGCGTAGACCGACAGCGCGAGCATGTTGAGCGTCACGTCGTGCCGGCGCGCCACTTCGCGCAGGCGCTCGGTCAGATCGGGCTCGACGTGGATCCACAGCGTGCTGCCGCCGCCGCTCGCGCCGGCGGCCGGCCGCGGACGGTCGGTCGGCAGCGCGGCGGCCTGGGGCGCGGCGGCGAAGCGCTGCTTCCAGTGCGCCACCTGCCGCGCGGCCTCGGGCCCCTCGAGCCACTGTGCGTACCAGGCGGCATAGTCGCCATAGCTGAAGCCGAGCGCGGGCAGGCCGTGCGGGCGCCCCTCCACCAGCGCGCGGTAGATGGCCGACAGCTCGGCCTGGAAGATGTCGAAGGACCAGCCGTCCCAGATCATGTGGTGCGGCACGAAGATGAAGGCATGGTCGTCCACGCCCATGCGCAGCAGCGCGACGCGGAACAGCGGTGCGGTGTTCACGTCGAAGGGCGCGTTGGCCAGCGCCTGCAGGCGCCGGCCGAGTTCGGCTTCGCGCTGGCCGGCGGGCAGGGCGCTCAGGTCTTCCACGGGCAGCTCGACGTCGATCTCCGCGGCGATCCGCTGCGCCGGCGCGCCGGTGGCCGGATCGGGGCCGATGTACGTGCGCAGCGCCGACTGCCGGCGGACGATCTCCTGCAGGGCCTGCCGGAACAGCGCCACGTCCAGCGCGCCGGTGAAGCGGTGCGTCGACGGCGCGTTGAAGTCCGAGCGGCCCGGATGCAGCTCTTCCATGAACCGCATCCATTCCTGGATCGGGGTCAGCGGCGCCGCCGTGCGGCCGGGCAGCGCCTGAATGGATTCCGCGGCCACGGAGCGGCCCGAGGCGAGCAGGCGTTCCAGCGCCGCCGCCAGGCGGGCCGACGTCGGCGCCTCGAACAGCGTCGACATCGGCACCTTGACGCCCAGCTGGCGGCTGAGCTTCATCGTCAGGCGCGCCGCGAGCAGCGAATGGCCGCCCAGCGCGAAGAAGTCGTCGTCGAAGCCCAGGCCGCTCAGGCTCAGCACCTCTTCCATCGCGGCCAGGATCTCGCATTCGAACTCGGTGGCATGCCGCTGCGGCGCGGCCTCCGCCAGGGCGACGTGGCGCGGCGCCGGCAGCGCCTTGCGGTCGACCTTGCCGTTGGGCAGCAGCGGGAAGGCATCGAGCGCGACGAAGTGCTGGGGCAGCATGTACTCCGGCAGGAAGGCGCCGATGTGCCGCTTGAGATCCGCCGCCGGCGCCATCGCGCCGCGCGGCACCACGTAGGCGACGATGCGCACGTTGCCCGGCTGGTCCTCGCGGGTCACCACCAGCGCGCGCTCCACCTGCGGGTGGCGCACCAGGTTGGCCTCGATCTCGCCGAGCTCGATGCGGTAGCCGCGCACCTTGACCTGGTGGTCGGCGCGGCCCAGGCATTCGAGCACGCCGTCGCTGCGCCAGCGGCCCAGGTCGCCGGTGCGGTACCAGCGCTGCGGCGTGCCGTCCGGCGCGGGCACGAAGCGTTCCTCGGTCAGCTCGGGGCGGTTCAGGTAGCCCAGCGTCACGCCGGCGCCGGCGATGTACAGCTCGCCGGTCACGCCCACCGGCAGCGGCTGGCATTGCGCGTCCAGCACGTGGAAGGCGGTGTTGGCCACCGGCCGGCCGATCGGCACCGGCGCATCGGCCGTCTCCACGCGGTGGAAGCTCGACCACACGGTGGTCTCGGTCGGTCCGTAGCCGTTCCACAGCTGGCCGACCAGCGGCAGCAGCTGCTGCGCGAGGTCGGCCGGCAGCGGCTCGCCGGTGCAGACCGCGAGCAGGTCGGCGCGGCCGGGCCAGCCGGCCTCGAGCAGCAGGCGCCAGGTGGAGGGGGTCGCGTCGATGAAGCGCACGTCGTGGCGCTCGACCAGCGCGCGCAGGCGCTCGCCGTCCATCGCCTGTTCCTTGTCGGCGACGACCACGCAGGCGCCCACGGTCAGCGGCATGATCACCTCGGACACCGCGATGTCGAAGGACAGCGTGGTCACCGCCAGCGTGGTGTGCGCGGCGGTGATGCCCGGCGTGGTGCGCAGGCTGCCCAGCAGGTTCGCCACGCTGCGGTGCGGCACGCGCACGCCCTTGGGCTTGCCGGTGGAGCCGGAGGTGTAGATCACGTAGGCCACGTCCTCGGCGCTGCCGAGGGGTGCGGGCGCCGCCGCCTGGGGGGCCAGCGCATGGGCGTGCACCACGGCGACCGGTCCGGTGTCCCAGTGCGGCGCGGTGCTGGCATCGGCGACCACCAGGCGCAGGTCGGCGTCCTTGGCCATGAAGTCCAGCCGCTCCTGCGGAAACGACGGGTCCAGCGGCACGTAGCCCGCGCCCGACTTGAGGATGCCCAGCAGCGCCACCAGCATGTGCGCGTCGCGCGCGCAGCTCAGGCCCACCAGTTCGCCGGCCGCGACGCCGCGCGCGCGCAGCGCGTGGGCCAGCGCATTGGCGCGCTGGTCGAGCTCGCGGTAGCTCATGCGCGTGTCGCCCGCGATCAGCGCGGTCGCCTCGGGCGTGGCCGCGGCCTGGCGCGCGATCAGCGCGTCGACGCGCGCCTGCGCATCGAAGGGCGCGGCGGTGGCGTTGAACGCCGCCAGCAGGGCGGCGTCCTGCGCCGTGGGCGCGAGCGCCGCGGCCACCGGCAGCGCGGGCTGCTGCACGAAGCGCTCCAGCGCCGCGCGGTACAGCGCCAGCCAGCGCTGGACCGTGGCTTCGTCGAACAGCGCGGTGTTGTACTGCAGCTCGAGCCGCAGGCCGCCGTCGGCCGGCACGATGTTCAGGAACAGCTCGAAGTTCTCGAAGCGGCGCGGGTTGGCGGCCACCTGCGTGCGCAGGCCGGGGAACAGGTCGTCGCCCGTTCCGGCGTCGCGGTCGAGATTGAACATCACGCTGACCAGCGCGGGGCGGCTCGGGTCGCGCGGCAGCGGCAACTGCTTGAGCAGGCTGCCGTAGGTGAGGGTCTGGTGCTCGAAGGCGTCCAGCAGCGTGCTGCCGCACTGGCGCAGCAGCCCGTCCATCGGCGTCTGCGACTCGACCGCCACCCGGATCGGCAGCAGGTTGACGCAGTGGCCGACCACCCGGGGCATGTCGGCGACCGCCTGGCCGGCCGAGGGCACGCCGATCACCAGGTCGTCCTGCTGCGACAGGCGATGGATCGTCGCGGCGAACACCGAGAACAGCGTGGCGAACAGGCTGGCGCCCGAGCGCGCGCCGAGCTTGCGCACCGCGTCGACCAGCGGTGCGTCCAGCTGCGCGTCGATGCGGCGCGCGGCGAAGCTGCGCACCGGCGCGCGCGGGCGGTCCAGCGGCAGCTCCAGCACCGGCAGCGTGCCGCCGGCGAAGCGCGCCAGCCAGAAGGCCAGGTGCGCCTGCATCGCGGGCGCGGCGGCCTCGGCGGCTTCCCAGGCGGCGTAGTCGGCGTAGCGGGCCGGTGCCTGCGGACCGGGCCCGGCGCCGAGCTGCTCGGCGTACAGCCGGCCCAGCTCCTCGCAGATCACGCCCCAGGACCAGCCGTCGCACACCGCGTGGTGCGCGGTCATCAGCAGCACGTGCCGCTGCGCGGGCAGCCGGTACAGCGCGGCGCGAAAGAGCGGGCCGTTCTCCAGGTCGAAGGGCGTCTCCACGGCCTCGATGCGCGCCTGCGCGAGCCGCGCGTCGGCGTCGGGGCCCGAGAGGTCGTGCAGCGCCGGCTCGAAGGGCTCGGCCTGCGCGATCATCAGCTGCAGCCCGTCGGCCGAGAAGCTGGCGCGCAGCGCCTCGTGCCGCGCCACCAGGCGCGACAGCGCCTGGCGCAGCGCCTGCACGTCGAGCGCGCCGTCCAGGCGCAGGTCCATCGACTCGTTGTAGGCCAGCGAGGCCTGCGGGCTGAGCCGGTCGGCCAGCCACACCTCGCGCTGCGCCTCGGTGGTGGGGATGACGCGCTCGAGCACGCCGGCGGCAAAGGGATCGAAATCTTCTTCGGTCGTCGAGGGGGCGTCGAACATGCTCACACTTCCACTTTCACGAACTTGCCCGGCGCGGCGGGGTCGGGCACGAACCACGCGGGCTGGCCGTCCCGGTCGCGGCCCAGGCGGGCGTGCGGCACCGGCGGGTGCGCGGCGTCGAAGGCGCTGGGCGCCGCGGCGCGGCGCGGCAGGAAGCCGGCCTCCTGCAGCTCGGCCACCGATTCCTTGAAGGCCGACTTGATGACGGCGATGTCCTGCTGCGTGTGCGCGGTGGTCATGAAGCAGGGGAAGTTGTCCAGGATGTGCACGCCGCGGCTGCGCATCATCGCGAACAGCAGGTCCTGCAGCGGATGGTCTTCCAGCCAGGTCACGCGCCACAGCGAGGCGAAGTGGCGGATCTCGATCGGCGCGCCCACCTCGCGGCAGAAGGCGCCGAGCTCGTCGGCCATGGCGGCGGTGTGCACGTTCAGCTGCGTCTGCAGCGCGGGACCGGCCGCCTTCAGGTGCTCGAGCGAGGCCTTGGCCGCCGCCAGCGCCAGCGGATGGCGCACGAAGGTGCCGGCGAAGTAGGTCACGCCCGCGGTGGGCACCGAGTCGTCGCCGTAGGCCCAGGCGCCGCCGTCCAGCGCGTCCATGAATTCGCGCCTGCCGGCGATCGCGCCGATGGGAAAGCCCCCGCCGATCACCTTGCCGTAGGTCGCCAGGTCGGCGCGCACGCCGAACAGCGCCTGCGCGCCGCCCAGGTGCGAGCGGAAGCCCGTGATCACCTCGTCGAAGATCAGGCACGCGCCGCTCTTCGCGGTGATCTCGCGCACCTCGCGCAGGAACTCGCGCGGCTGGAAGTCGGGGCGGCGGCTTTGCACCGGCTCGACCAGCACCGCCGCCAGTTCGTCGGCGTGCGCGCGGATGAAGGCCAGCGCCTCGGGCGTGCCGTAGTCGAGCACGTGGATGTCGCCGAACATGCCGGGCATGATCCCCGGCGCGGCCGGGATGCCGTGGCCGCGGCGGCCGGCGCGCACCAGCACCTCGTCGAAGGTGCCGTGGTACGAGCCGGAGAAGCTCACGATCATCTGCCGGCCGGTCACGGTGCGCGCGATGCGCAGCGCGGCCATCACCGCCTCGGAGCCGGTGTTGCACAGGCCCGCGCGGTCGAAGCCGGTGAGCTCGCACAGCAGCTTCGCCACCTCGCCGGCCAGCGGGTGCATGGGGCCGATCTCGTAGCCGGTGTCCAGCTGCCGGTGCACCGCCGTGTTGACGAACTCGGGCTGCCAGCCGAACAGGCTCATGCCGAAGCCGTTGAGCGCGTCGACGTACTCGTTGCCGTCCAGGTCCCACAGGTGGGCGCCCTTGCTGCGCTCGACGATCACCTGGTAGGTGATCTCCTTGGTGACCGGACGGAAGCCGTTGACCACGCGCGGGTCGGCCAGGTGCGCGCGGTGGGCGGCGGTGTAGTCGCGGCTCTTGCGCGTGCGCTCGACGTAGCGGCGCGCGAAGGCGTCCAGGCGCGCGCGCTGCCGGTCGGTGAGCGCGCCGGCCTGCGTGTGGATGCGCGCGATGGCGCCGAAGGCTTTCTTCACGTCGTAGCGCACCGGCGTCGCGGCTTCGGGCTCGGGCTCCGCAGGGGTGTTGGACGCCGGAACCGCGGCGGAGGTCCCGGGCGTGAATTGCTCCACCGGCGGGGCCGCCAGCACGGGGCTGGACGGTCCCGTCGGCGCCGCCGACAGCAATGCGAGTTGTTGCTGCATCAGTTGCATCTGCTGCTGGATGAGCTGCTGCAGCAGGGTGCCGCCGCCCGGTGCGGGCATCGCGGCGTGTGGGAGGACGGGTGGCGCGATCGTCGGCATCACCGGCGCGGCGGCCGGCACCTCGGCGGGCGCGGCCGCTTCGGGCGGCAGCGCCGCATCGACGAAGGCCGCCAGCGCCTCCAGGCTGCACTGGTTTTCCATCAGTTGCCGGAAGCTCAGCGCGACGCCGAACTGGCGCTTGACCTGGATCGCCGCCTGCGTGAGCGCCAGCGAATCCAGGCCCAGCTCGACGAAGTTCGCGCCCGGGTCGCTGCCGCCCAGGTCGAGGCCGGCGACGTCCTCGAACAGGGCGCGCAGGCGCGGCACGAGTTGTGCGCGGCGATCGGTGGGTGCGGAAGCGGCGGAAGGCGTGGCAATGGGCATGGCGACGGTTTCGGAAGAAGAGGGGGGTGACGGCATCAGGGTGGGTGCCGCGGCGGGCGCGGGTGCCAGCCAGAAGCGCTTGCGCTCGAAGGGATAGGTCGGCAGCCGCACGCGGCGGCGGCCCTCGGCGGGCGAGGCGTTGGCGGCCGTGAGCGGCACGCCCAGCGCCCACAGGTGGCCCTGGGCAAGCAGGAGGCGGGCGTCCTCGCCCTCGGGCGCGTCGCCCAGGCTGGCGACGGCCGCCGGCGCCGGCTGGCCGGGCCGCGCGTGCTGGCGCGCCAGCGTGGCGAGTGTGCCGCGCGGGCCGATCTCCAGGAAAGCCGCGTCCGCATGCCGGGCCAGCGCCTCGTGCAGCGCGGGCGAGAAGCGCACCGGCTCGCGCAGGTGCCGCGCCCAGTAGTGCGGGTCGGTGGCGTCGGCCTCGCGCAGCCAGGTGCCGGTGAGCGTGGAGACGATGGGCAGCGCGGGCGCTGCCAGCGGCACGCGGCGCACCTCGGCCTCGAAGGGCGCGACGGCCGGGTCCATCATGGCCGAGTGGAAGGCGTGCGAGGTCTGCAGCCGCCGCGCCACGATGCCTTCCTTCTCCAGTTCGGCCTGGAAGGCCTCGATCGCTTCGGCGGGACCGGCCACCACGCAGGCGCCGGGTGCGTTCTCGGCTGCCAGCGACACGCCGGGCGGCAGCATGGCCTGCAGCCGCGCGGCCGCCAGCCGCACCGACAGCATGCGGCCGGGCGGCAGCGCCTGCATCATCGCGCCGCGCCGCGCCACCAGCCGCGCGGCGTCGGCCAGCGGCATCACGCCGGCGAGCACGGCGCAGACGAACTCGCCTACGCTGTGGCCGATCAGCGCCGCCGGGCGCGCGCCGCGCGCGAGCCAGGACTGCGCCAGCGCGTACTCGATGCAGAAGGTGGCCGGCTGCGTGACCTCGGTGGCGGTCAGCGCGTCGGGGCCGCCGTCGAACATGCGCGCGCGCAGGTCGAAGGGCAGCGCGCCGTCCAGCGCCGCGCGGCAGGCGTCGAAGGCGTCGCGGAAGGCGGCGTCGCGCGCGTACAGCGTGCGGCCCATGCCGGCGTACTGCGCGCCCTGGCCGGGGAACAGCCACACCAGCGGCGGCACGCCCGCGCCCGGCGTGCGCACGGCACGCGCCGGCGACGCGGTGTTGCGCAGCGCCTCGACGGCCTCCTGCACGGTCTCGGCCGCCACGCACAGGCGGTGCGCGAACACCGTGCGGCCGTGCTGCAGGGTGTGGGCGACGTCGGCCAGGTTCGGCGCGGGATCGGCCGCGAGGTGGTCCGCCAGCGCGGCGGCCATGCGCTCGAGCGCGGCCGGCGTGCGTGCCGAGAGCTGCAGCAGTTGCGCGCCTTCGGCGGGCGAGGACGGCGGCCGCGCCGGCGCCTCTTCCAGCACCGCGTGCGCGTTGGTGCCGCCGACGCCGAAGTTGCTGACACCGGCGCGCCGCGGCAGCTCGCCGCGCGGCCAGTCGGCCAGCCGGTCCTGCACGACGAAGGGGCTGCCGGCGAAGCCGATCTTCGGATTCGGCGCGCGGAAGTGGATCGTCGCGGGCAACTGCTGCGTGTGCAGCGCCAGCGCCGTCTTGATGACGCTGGCCGCGCCGGCGGCGGCCACCAGGTGGCCGATGTTGCTCTTGACCGAGCCGATGCCGCAGAAGCCCGCGTCGGGCGTGCCCAGGCGGAAGGCGCGGGTGAGCGCCTCGACTTCCACCGGGTCGCCCAGCGGCGTGGCGGTGCCGTGCGCCTCCACGTAGGAGATGCTGCGCGCCTCGACCTCCGCCTCGCGGTGCGCCATCGCGATCACCGCCGCCTGGCCTTCCACGCTCGGCGCGGTGAAGCTGGCCTTGCCGCCGCCGTCGTTGTTGGTGGCCACGGCGCGGATCAGCGCGTACACCGTGTCGCCGTCGGCCAGCGCCAGCGACAGCGGCTTGAGCAGCACGAAGGCGCCGCCGTCGTTGAAGACGGTGCCGTTGGCGTCGGCGTCGAAGGTGCGGGTGTGGCCGTCGCCGGAGAGCATCGAGCCGTCGTTGTGGAAGTAGCCGGTGTTCGGCGGCGAGGTCACCGACACGCCGCCGGCCAGCGCCATGTCGCAGCGGCCCAGCCGCAGGCTGTCCACCGCCTGCGCAATCGCCACCAGCGAGGTGGAGCAGGCGGTGTGCACCGCCACCGCCGGGCCGGTGAGGTTGAGCTTGTGCGCCACGCGCAGCGCCGCGTAGTCCTTGTCGTTGGCCAGCAGCACCTGCAGCTCGCCGGCGCGTTCCATCGCCTCGGGGTGCGCCATCACGTGGCGCTGCAGGTAGCTCGGCCCGTAGATGCCGCCGAACACGCCCACCGGCTGCGCGATGCGCCCCGGCCCGTAGCCGGCGCGCTCCAGGCATTCCCAGCACAGCTCGAGGAACAGGCGGTGCTGCGGATCGAGCAGCTCGGCCTCGCGCGCGGAGATGCCGAAGAAGGCGTTGTCGAACATCTCCACGCCCTCGACGACGCCGCGCGCGGGCACGTAGGACGGGTCGTTGCGCACCGCCGCCGGCACGCTGGCGTCCAGCGTCTCGGGCGTGAAGCGGGTGATGGCGTCGTGGCCGGCCAGCAGGTTGCGCCACAGCGCCTCCACGTCGGCCGCGCCGGGGAAGCGCCCGGCCATGCCGACGATGGCGATCGGCTCGCTGGCGCCTGCGGCCGCGCGGCTGGCAGGCAGCGCCGGCTGCGGCACCTCGCCGGCGGCGGCGCGCGCCAGGCCGGCCGGGGTGGGGTGCGCGAAGATGGTCGGCGCGCTGAGGCTGCGGCCGGTGCGCTCGGCCAGGCGCTGCAGCGCCTGCATCGCCAGCAGCGAGCTGCCGCCGAATTCGAAGAAGTTGTCGTCGCGGCCGATCGGCGCGATGCCGAGCGCCTCTTCGAACACCGCGCAGGCCTGGGCCTCGAAGTCGCCGATCGGCGCCTGCCAGGCGGCAGCCCAGTCCGGGCGCTTGCCCTCGGGCTTGGGCAGCGCCTTGCGGTCCACCTTGCCGCTGGGCGTGAGCGGCAGCGCCGGCAGCACGACGAAGGCGGCGGGCACCATGTAGTCGGCCAGCGCGGCGGCCAGGGTCTCGCGCAGGGCGGCGGTGGACAGCGCGGCGCCGTCGTGGGCGCTCAGGTAGGCGACCAGGCGCGGATCGCCGGGCACGTCCTCGCGCGCCACGACCACCGCCTCGCGCACGCCGGGGCAGGCGGCCAGGCAGGTCTCGATCTCGCCCAGCTCGATGCGAAAGCCGCGGATCTTCACCTGGAAGTCGTTGCGGCCCAGGTATTCGAGGCTGCCGTCGGCCAGCCAGCGGCCGAGGTCGCCGGTCTTGTACAGGCGCGCGCCGTGCTCCTGGGAGAAGGGGTCGGCGATGAAGCGCTCGGCGGTCAGCTCGGGCCGGTTCAGGTAGCCGCGCGCCACCTGCACGCCGCCGATGTGGATCTCGCCCGGCGCGCCGATGGGCACCGGCTGCAGGCGCGCGTCCAGCACGTAGAGGCGGGTGTTGTCCACCGGCCGGCCGATCGGCACCGCGCGCACGGCCGCGCCGGGCGCGCAGGCCCAGGCGCTGACGTCCACCGCCGCCTCGGTCGGCCCGTACAGGTTGTGCAGCTCGGTGCCCGGCAGCCGCTCGTGGAAGCGCCGGGCCAGCGGCGCGGGCAGCGCCTCGCCGCTGCACAGCACGCGGCGCAGGCTGCCCAGGCCGTCCAGCGCCTCGTGCGCCAGGAAGGCCTGCAGCATCGAGGGCACGAAGTGCATCGTGGTGACGCCCTCGGCGCGCACCAGCCCGGCCAGGTAGGCCGGATCCTTGTGGCCCTCGGGGCGCGCCACCACGAGCTGCGCGCCCGTGCGCAGGGTCCAGAAGAACTCCCACACCGACACGTCGAAGCTGAAGGGCGTCTTCTGCAGCACCCGGTCGTGCGCGTCCAGGCCGTAGGTGCGCTGCGCCCAGGCCAGGCGGTTGACCACGCCCCGGTGCTCGTTCATCACGCCCTTGGGCAGGCCGGTGGAGCCGGAGGTGTAGATGACGTAGGCCAGGTGCGTGGCCGCGAGGCCCAGCGCGGCGGGATCGGGGTCGTGGCCGGGCTGCGCGGCCAGCTGCGCGTCGGTGTCCAGCAGGACCACCGGCGCGTCGCCGGCGGGCACGCGGCCGGCCAGGTGCGACTGGGTCAGCAGCACGGCCGGCGCGCTGTCGCGGTGCATGTGGGCCAGGCGGTCGGCAGGGTAGCCCGGGTCCAGCGGCACGTAGGCGCCGCCGGCCTTGAGGATGCCCAGCAGGCCGGCCACCATCTCCACGCTGCGCTCGGCGCACAGGCCCACGCGGTCGTCGGGGCGCACGCCCAGGCCGATCAGGCGGTGCGCGACGCGGTTGGCCAGGCGGTTGAGCTCGGCGTAGCTCAGCGTCCGGTCGCCGAAGCGCAGCGCGGGTCCATCCGGCCGGGCGGCGGCCAGGCGCTCGAAGGGCGCGTGGATCAGTTCGTCGCGCGGGAAGTCGATGGCGGTGTCGTTGAAGCCCGTCAGCACCTGCCGGCGCTCGCCGGCCGGCATCGGGTCGAGGGCGCCCGCGGCCTGCGCCGGGTCGGCGCGCAGGCTCGCGAGCACCTGGACGAACTGGTCGGCCAGGCGCTGCGCGGCGCCCGCGTCGAAGAGGGCGGTGTCATAGGCCAGGCGGATGCGGGGCGATGCGCCGGCATGGACCGCCAGGTGCAGCGCGGTGCGCGCCGCAATGGCGTCGGGTGCCTCGGCCGGCGCCTGGGGCGTGGTCGCCATCGGTGGCAGGCCGGGCGTGCCTTCGACGGACAGCATCGCCTGGAAGAGCGTCGCGTTGCCGGTGTCGGCGGCAATGCGTTCCAGCGGCACGTCCTGGTGGCGCGCCGCCTGCGCGGCCGTCTCGGCCGCCTGCCGGACGATGGACGCGACCGGAGCGTCGGGGTCGATGCACAGGCACAGCGGCGCCACGCTGTAGGGCTGCGGCGTGGCGCCGGGCGCCGCCGCCTGGGTGGGCACCCCGATCACCACCTCGGACTGTCCGCTCAGGCGCGCGAGCTGGATCGCCCAGGCGGCCAGCAGCGATGCCAGGGCGACGGGCTCCGTGGGTGGGAGCGGCCGCTCGACATGGGCGATGCCTTGCGCCTGCGGCGCCGCCGCAACCCCGTCGAGGGGCAGTTGGAGGGAAGGGGGCGCCGATGCCAGGTGTGCGCGCCAGAAGCCGATGCCAGGCGTTTCCGCGCCTGTTGGCGTCAATGCGTCACTCCTCCGATCGCGGTCCATGCCGGTCCCTTTCCAAACAGCGTGCGTTGGCCCGGGCTGCGCGTCGATGGTCGGGAGCGGCGCGAGCCCTCGGAAGACGGCGCGTCGCCGGCCGCGCACGCAGCCGGCGCTGCTCGCCTTCAGGGGGCGGCGCCAGTCACCGCGATTGCCGGGCCTTCAGGCCATGGACTGCCAGCCTCAGAGGCTGGTCGAGTCGCTGTTCAGACTTTGGTTCTCGCGACAGGTAAATAGTAATACTAAAGGTGACAAGAAATAAGTGTTAATTTGGCATAGAGCCAAAGAACAGTGCTTATGTCACATTTTGTCGACACTCGTCTCTCTCAGGTCGAGGATTCGTCCAGCGTGGCCTGCTGCACATGGCGCACGTCGCCCCAGCCGACAAGCGTGAAGCCCTGCGGGGTCCACAGGATGCGGTTGATGGCCGCGTTGCCGAGATGCCAGGTGCGCGGCGCCTGCAGCTCCTGGCCGGTGGCGGCGCGGTAGAGCACGTCCATCACCCCGCCGTGGGCCACCAGCACGATCAGCTCGCCCGGGTGGCGGGCGGCCAGTTCGGCCGCCACGCCGGTCACGCGCTCGCGAAAGACGATCAGGTTCTCGCCGTCGCCGGGCGCGAACTCGGGATCGCGCTGGCGCCAGCGCCGGGCCTGCTCGGGCAGCTCGGTCTCGATCTCGGCGAAGGTGCGGCCCTCGAAGTGGCCGAAGGCGCGTTCGCGCAGGCGGGGTTCGGCACGCACCGCCAGCGGCCGGCCCCGGGCGATGGCCTCGGCCGTCTGCCAGGCGCGGGCGAGGTCGCTGGCATAGACCGCGGCGATGGGCTCGTCGGCCAGCGCCTGTCCCAGCCGTTCGGCCTGCCACAGGCCGGTGTCGTTGAGCGGGATGTCGAGCTGGCCCTGGATGCGGGTATCCACGTTCCAGGCGGTTTCGCCGTGGCGCACGGCGATCAGTCGGGTGGCCTCCATCGGCATCGATTCTAGGGAGCTTCAGGTTTTCGTACCGTTCTCGGACAGCCGCCTGGCGTAGACCCCCAGGATGATGCGCTCCGAGTGCACCAGGTAGCTGCCGAGCGCGGCGGCGCTCTCGGCCAGCTTGCCGGCCTCGAACAGCTCCAGGATCTGCGCGTTCATGTCGACGTAGGGGGCGTGCAGGAACTCCGGGTCCTTGAGCAGCCCGAAGGCCAGCCGCAGTTCGGCCAGCAGGTGCGAGAACATGGTGTTCAGGCGCTCGCTGTCGGCCAGTTCCACGATCGCCATGTGGAACTCCATGTTGGCCGTGCCCACGCCGGGCCAGTCGCCGGCCTCGCGGCACTTCAGGCTGGTCTCCACCGCCTGGCGCATGTGCGCGCGCGCCGGGTGCCGCGGGTAGGCCTGCGCCAGCGCCTGGCATTCGATCATGCGCCGCACCCGGTAGATGTCGATGATCGCGGCGATGCTGGGCACCGCCACCGACACGCCGCGGTTGGGCGCGTGGGTGATCACCCCTTCCTTGGTCAGGATGCGGAAGGCCTCGCGCAGCGTGTTGCGCGAGACCGCCAGGCTTTCGCTCAGGGCCGCCTCGGACAAGCGCTGTCCGGGCGCGAACTCGCCATTGACCAGCTTGCGCCGGATCTGCTCGGTGACCTTGTCGGTCAGGTTCTGGTGAAGGTCGGCCGCGTGCTTCATGGCGTGCGGGCAAGTGTATAGAGGAGCCGCCGCGGTGCGTCCCCGTGCCCCCGAATGCCTTGCATTGGGGCAAACACCGATGAGCGATGCATCATTATTGTTCAACAATTCATATCGAATAGAGGAACATATTGTTTTGAGTCGTTCAACCATGGCATGGGTTTTGCTGAGTCATGGGTGATTTCATTCCCTCCACCAAAGGCACTTCCATGAGTCAGACCGGCACCCTTCCCGCCTCGGCGCACGACTTCGCCAAGTCGCGGCGCTCCTCGCTGCTCGCGGCCATCTTCCTGATGGCGACCTCGGCCATCGGGCCGGGCTTCATCACCCAGACGGCCACCTTCACCGCCACCATGGGGGCGGCCTTCGCCTTCGGCATCCTGGCGTCGATCCTGATCGACTTCGTGGTGCAACTGAACATCTGGCGCATCGTCACGCTGGCGCGCATGCGCGCCTCCGACATCGCCAACGCCGCCATCCCGGGCAGCGGCTACCTGCTGGCGGTGCTGGTCATCTTCGGCGGGCTGGTCTTCAACATCGGCAACATCGCGGGTGCGGGGCTGGGCCTGAACGCGCTGATGGGGCTGGAGGTCAAATGGGGCGGCGCCCTGAGCGCCGTCGTCGCGATCGGCATCTTCCTGTCGCGGCGCGCCGGCATCGCGGTCGACCGCATCATGATCGTGCTGGGGGTGATGATGATCGCGCTCACGCTGTTCGTCGCCTTCGCCTCCAACCCGCCGCTGGGCGAGGCGCTGCGCCAGACGGTCTGGCCCGACACGATCAACTTCGCCACCATCACCACCATCGTCGGCGGTACCGTGGGCGGCTACATCACCTACGCCGGCGCGCACCGCCTGCTGGACAAGGGCATGACCGGGGTGGAGAACATCGAGTCGGTGTCCAAGGGCGCGCTCAACGGGATCATGGTCACGGGCGTGATGCGCTACGTGCTGTTCCTGGCGATCCTGGGCGTGGTCGCCAGCGGCGTGGTGATCGACACCTCCGGCAAGGGCGCCAACCCCGCGGCGCAGGCCTTCCAGGCGGCGGCGGGCACCTTCGGCCTGCGCGCCTTCGGCCTCATCCTGTGGGCGGCGGGCATCACCAGCGTGATCGGCGCGGCCTACACCTCGGTGTCCTTCATGACGGTGTTCAACCAGAAGCTCACCGAGATCGGCCGCAACCGGGCCACGGTGGTCTTCATCGCCGTGTCCCTGGCCGTGTTCCTGGCGCTGGGCACGCCGCCGGCGGCCCTGCTGGTCTTCGCCGGCGGCTTCAACGGGCTGATCCTGCCGCTGGGCCTGACCATCTTCATGTACGTGGGCTGGCGGCGCGCCGACCTGATGGGCGGCTACGCCTACCCGCGCTGGCTGCTGGTGCTGGGCACGCTCACCTGCGTCCTGACCTGGTACATGGGCTACATGTCGGTCGGCCCGATCTTCGCCTTCCTCTCGCCGAACTGAGGGGGCAGCCCATGCCGACCATCGACCTGAACAGCGACCTGGGCGAGAGCCTGGGCGCCTGGACCATGGGCGACGATGCCGCCATGCTGGGCATCGTCACCAGCGCCAACGTCGCCTGCGGCTTCCATGCGGGCGACCCCGCGGGCATCCTGGCGACCCTGAAGGCGGCCAAGGCCAACGATGTGGCCGTCGGCGCCCACGTGGCCTACCCCGACCTGGCCGGCTTCGGCCGGCGCAACATGGACGTGGCCAGTGCCGACCTGGTGGCCGACGTGATCTACCAGATCGGCGCGCTCAAGGGGCTGGCGGCGGCGGCCGGCACGGCGGTGCGCTACGTCAAGCCGCACGGCGCGCTGTACAACACCATCGCCCACGACGAGCGGCAGGCGCTGGACGTCATCGCCGCGATCCGCGAGGTGGACGCGGGCCTGTGCCTGGTCGGCCTGGCCGGCTCGCGGCTGCTGGCGCTGGCGCGCGAGCGCGGCCTGCGCACCGTGGCCGAGGCCTTCGCCGACCGCGCCTACACGCCGCAGGGCACGCTGGTCTCGCGCCGCGAGAAGGGCGCCGTGCTGCACGACGCCGCGCAGGTCGCCCGCCGCATGCTGCAACTGGTGAACGAGGGCACGGTCGAGGCCGTCGACGGCAGCCTGGCGCGCGTGCAGGCCGATTCCATCTGCGTGCACGGCGACAGCCCGGGCGCGGTCGCCATGGCGCGCGAAGTGCGCCGCACGCTCGAGCAGGCCGGCGTCACCCTGCGCGCCTTTGCCTGAAAGGAGCCCCCATGACCGACATCCTGCAAGCCGCCCGCCGCGCCGCCGTCGAGGCCGCGCGCGCCGCCCGCGCCGGCTACCGCGCCGGCCAGGTCGCCCCCACCGCGGGCGTGGCCCACGGCATGACCCAGGCCAACATGATCGCTCTGCCGCGCGACTGGGCCTACGACTTCCTGCTCTACGCGCAGCGCAACCCCAAGGCCTGCCCGGTGCTGGACGTGAGCGACGCGGGCTCGCCCCGCACCGTGCTGGCCGAGGGCGCCGACCTGCGCACCGACATCCCGCTCTACCGCGTCTGGCGCGACGGCCGGCTGGCCGGCGAAGTGACCGAGGCCTCGGCGCTGTGGCAGGAGCATCCGGACCTCGTCACCTTCCTCATCGGCTGCAGCTTCACCTTCGAAACCGCCCTGCAGGAGGCGGGGATCGAGGTGCGGCACATCACCGACCGCACCAACGTGGCGATGTACCGGACAAACCGGCAGTGCCGCCCCGCGGGCCGGCTGCACGGCGAGCTGGTGGTGTCGATGCGCCCCATCCCCGCCGACCGCGTGGCGGAGGCGACCACCATCTCCGGCCGCTTTCCCGCGGTGCACGGCGCGCCGGTGCACGTGGGCGAGCCGGCGCTGCTGGGCATCCGGGACATCGCCCAGCCCGACTTCGGCGACGCCGTGCGCATCGAGCCGGGCGAGGTGCCGGTGTTCTGGGCCTGCGGCGTCACGCCCCAGGCGGCCGTCATGGCCTCCGGCGTGCCCTTCGCCGTGACCCACGCGCCGGGCCACATGTTCATCACCGACGTGCCCGATACGGCGTACCACGTCTAGGAGTCACTGCCTTGCGCTTCCTGCCGGTCAATCTGAATGCCCTCCTGGTCGAGTTGGCCGACCTGGACCAGACCCGGGCCCTGTTCGACGCCCTCGCGGCCCGGCCGATCGCGGGCGTGGAAGAGGCCATCCCCGCGGCCCGCACGGTCCTGATCCGCTTCCGCCCGAGCGTGGTGACCCGCGCGGCCCTGGTCGACGCCCTGGGCGGCCTGAACCTGGCGCACCGCGCGGCCGCGCCGGTGAAGCGCGTGGAGATTCCCGTGCGCTACGACGGGGAGGACCTGGCGGAAGTCGCCCGCATCCTCGGCATCACGCCGCAGGAGGTGGTCGCGCGCCACACCGGCAGCGACTACGTCGTCGCCTTCACCGGCTTCGCGCCGGGCTTCGCCTACCTCAGCGGCGGCCATCCCGGCCTGGACGTGCCGCGCCGCAGCACGCCGCGCACCCGCATCCCGGCCGGCGCCGTGGGGCTGGCCGGCACCTTCAGCGGCGTCTACCCGCAGGCCAGCCCGGGCGGCTGGCAGATCATCGGCGTGACGCGCACGCCGATGTGGGACCTGTCGCGCGCGCAGCCAGCGCTGCTGCAGCCGGGCTACCGGGTGCGCTTCGTCGACGTGACCGGGCAGCCGCAGGCGCCGGAACCCGCTTCCGCGCCGGCGCCGGCGGTCGATGCGGCGGCCGGCGCGGCCTCGCTGGAAGTGCGCGCCACCGGCCTGCAGGCCGTGTTCCAGGACCTGGGCCGCCACGGCCAGGCGGGGCAGGGCGTGTCGGCCTCGGGCGCCATGGACCAGGGCGCGCTGCGCGCGGCCAACCGGCTGGTGGGCAATCCGTCGGACAGCGCCTGCGTGGAGATCGTCTACGGCGGCTTCGAGGTGGTCTGCCGCGGCGAGGCGGTGGTCGCCGTCACCGGCGCGCAGCTGCCGCTCACGCTGACCGCGGCCGACGGCACGCACTGGCCGGTTGCCACGCATGAGGCCGTCGCGTTGTCCGACGGCGACCGTCTCGGGCTCGGCGCGCCGAGCGCGGGCATCCGCTCCTACCTTGCGGTGCGCGGCGGCTTCGCCGTCGCGCCGGTGCTGGGGAGCTGTTCGACCGATACGCTCGCCCACGTCGGTCCCGCGCCGCTGGCCGCCGGCGACCGGCTGCCGATCCGTCCGGTGGCGCGCGGCGCGGTGGTCGGCCTGCCCGAGCTGCCGCCGGCCGACCTGCCCACCACGCAGGAGGTCGTCACCCTGGACGTGGTGATGGGCCCGCGCACCGACTGGTTCACCGCCGAGGCGGTCGAGACGCTGTGCGGCCAGCTCTGGCAGGTCACGCCCCAGTCCAACCGCGTGGGCATCCGACTGGCCGGCGAGCGGCCGCTGGCGCGCGCCCACACCGCCGAGCTGCCCAGCGAGGGCACGGCCCTGGGCGCCATCCAGGTGCCGCCCAGCGGCCAGCCGGTGCTGTTCCTGGCCGACCACCCGCTGACCGGCGGCTATCCGGTCATCGCCTCGGTCGCCACCCATCACCTCGACCGCGCGGGGCAGATCCCCGTCAATGCCCAGGTGCGCTTCAACCCCATCACAGCCTTCGAGGCGACGACATCGACATCCCCATGAAAAAAGTCCTCATTGCCAACCGCGGCGAGATCGCCGTGCGCATCGCGCGCGCCTGCGCCGACTACGGCGTGCAGTCGGTCGCGGTGTACGCGAACGCCGACCTCGATGCGCTGCACACCCGCATGGCCAACGAGGCCTACGGCCTGGACGGCGACCGCCCGGCCGACACCTACCTGCACATCGACAAGCTGCTGGCCGTCGCCGCGCGCAGCGGCGCGGACGCGGTGCACCCGGGCTACGGCTTCCTGTCCGAGAGCGCGGCCTTCGCGCAGGCCGTGATCGACGCCGGCCTGACCTGGATCGGCCCGCCGCCGGCCGCCATCGAATGCCTGGGCGACAAGGTGCAGGCGCGCAAGCTCGCCATGAAGGTCGGCGCGCCGCTGGTGCAGGGCACCGCCGATCCGGTGAAGGATGCGGCCGAGGTCCTGGCCTTCGCCGAGCAGCACGGCCTGCCGATCGCCATCAAGGCCGCCTTCGGCGGCGGCGGCCGCGGGCTGAAGGTGGCCTGGCGGCTGGACGAGGTGGAGGAGCTGTACGCGTCGGCGGTGCGCGAGGCGGTCACGGCCTTCGGCCGGGGCGAGTGCTTCGTCGAGCAGTTCCTCGACCGCCCGCGCCACGTCGAGGCCCAGGTGCTGGCCGACCGGCACGGGCAGGTGGTGGTGCTGGGCACGCGCGACTGCTCGCTGCAGCGGCGCAACCAGAAGCTGGTGGAGGAGGCGCCCGCGCCCTTCCTGAGCGACGAGCAGCGCCGGCGCATCCACCAGGCCGCGCGCGACATCTGCGCGGCGGCGGGCTACGTGGGCGCCGGCACGGTGGAGTTCCTGCTCAGCGGCAGCGGTGCGATCTCCTTCCTGGAGGTCAACACGCGCCTGCAGGTCGAGCACCCGGTGACCGAGGAGACCACCGGCATCGACCTGGTGGTGGAGCAGTTGCGCATCGCCGACGGCCATCGCCTGGCCATCGTCGACACGCCGGCGCCCATCGGCCATGCCTTCGAGTTCCGCATCAATGCCGAGGACGTGGGCCGCGGCTTCCTGCCCTCGCCGGGGCGCATCGTGCGCTTCGACGCGCCGTCCGGGCCCGGCGTGCGCGTCGACACCGGCGTGGCCGCGCAGTCGACCGTGCCCGGCAGCTTCGATTCGCTGATGGCCAAGCTCATCGTCACCGGCGCCACGCGCGCGCAGGCCATCGCGCGGGCCCGCCGCGCGCTGCGGGAGTTCGAGATCGAGGGCGTGGCCTCGGTGCTGCCCTTCCACCGGGCGGTGATGGCGCACGGGGACTTCACGGGCGAGGACGGCTTCAAGGTCCACACCCGCTGGATCGAGACCGACTTCGCCGACACCCTGGCGGCCGCGGTGCGCGCCGCGCCGCTGCCGGACGCCGCGCTGCACCGCATGGCGGTGGAGATCGACGGCCGCCGCGTCACGCTCGGCCTGCCCGCCGACCTGCTGCGCGGCCTGCAGGCGGGCGTGGCCGCCGCCCCCGCGGCGCCGGCCGCGCCGGCCCAGGACGCCGAGGCCGTGACGGCGCCCATCGCCGGCACCCTGCAGGCCTGGAAGGTGGCCGATGGCGACGCGGTCGCGGAGGGCGACCTGATCGCCGTCATGGAGGCCATGAAGATGGAGATGCAGGTCAAGGCGCACCGCGCCGGCAGCATCCGCCTCGAAGCGGAAGCCGGCAGCTACCAGGCGGCGGGCGCCTGCATCGCGCGCATCGCCTAAGGCGACTTCTGGGCGCGCGGGATTTCCAGGTCCACCCGCCGCACGCCCTGCGGCGGGTTCGGGAAGCCCTGCAGCGCGGCGCGGAACATCACCGGCAGCACGTCCCGGCTCGACGCATAGGGGCCGTCGTTGCGCGCCCGCGTCTCGTAGACCACCTGGTTGGAGGGCAACTCGCGCATCACGATGCTGACTTCGCGCACGTACCAGGGATTGGCCGGCGGCGCGAAGGCCGGGCCGTACCAGCCGCCGTAGCCGGGCCAGCGGGGACCGTACCAGGGGTGGCCCCAGCCGGGGCGGCGCGGCCCCCAGCCCCACGGGCCGGGCCCGTCGTACCAGGGGTCGGCCCAGGGCGAGAGTTCGGCCGACACCCGTGCGCCGATCTGCACCGCGTAGCGCGGCGCGGCCTCGTCGCGGCGCAGGCCCACGGCGTCGAGCGCGGGCGCGGCCATGGCCTCCAGGCTGCCCTGGCTGGTTTCCTGCGCCTGCTGCGAGGGCAGCCGGTCGAAGCGGTAGGTGGCGCCGGGCGCCACGCCGTCCAGCTTGGAGAAGCTGTGGACGTCGCTGTCGACCACCCAGCGCGTGGCGCAGCCGGTGAGGGCGGCGATGAGGAACAGGGCGGTCAGTGCGCGTCGCATGGTGTCTCCGGCCCGCGCGGGGCCTCGATGTCTACAGTTGCACCACCTGCACCGGCAGTGCGCCCGATGCGGCGGCGGGGAACTCGGGTGCGTCGAAGGCCTTGTCGCCCTCGGGATCGGGCACGCCCGTCGCCTTCAGACCCTGGAAGTCGTGCAGCGTTCCGTCCAGCAGGTGAGAGGGCACGACGTTCTGTAACGCATTGAACATGTTCTCGATGCGCCCGGGATGCCGGCGGTCCCACTCGCGCAGCATCTCGCCCACCTGCTTGCGCTGCAGGTTTTCCTGGCTGCCGCACAGGGTGCAGGGGATGATCGGGAACTGCCGGTGCTGCGCCCAGCGCACCAGGTCCTTCTCGGGCACGTAGGCCAGCGGCCGGATCACCACGTGCCGGCCGTCGTCGCTCACCAGCTTGGGCGGCATGCTCTTGAGCTTGGCGGCGAAGAACATGTTGAGGAAGAAGGTCTGCAGCATGTCGTCGCGGTGGTGGCCCAGCGCGACCTTGGTGGCGCCCAGCTCGTCGGCCACGCGGTACAGGATGCCGCGGCGCAGCCGGCTGCACAGGCCGCAGGTGGTCTTGCCCTCGGGCACCACGCGCTTGACGATGCTGTAGGTGTCCTGCTCCTCGATGTGGAAGGGCACGCCCAGCTGCGTCAGGTAGGCGGGCAGCACCTCTTCCGGAAAGCCCGGCTGCTTCTGGTCGAGGTTCACGGCCACGATGTCGAAGCGGATCGGCGCCCGCGCGCGCAGCTTGAGCAGGATGTCCAGCAGGCCGTAGCTGTCCTTGCCGCCGGAGACGCAGACCATGACCTTGTCGCCTTCCTCGATCATGCGGTAGTCGGCGATGGCGCGGCCCACCTCGCGGCACAGGCGCTTTTCCAGCTTGTGGGCCTCGCGCTCGATCTTCATCTTGACGGGGGCTTCGTCGATCCAGACGGCACTCATTGCGGCTTGCTCCTGAACACTTCGACCCCGACCGCGGCGCAGTCGGGGTACACGTCGGGCTTGGCGGTGGACACGCGCGCGGCCATCACCTTGGGATGGTCCAGCACCTGCGCGAGGATGTCGTCGCACAGCGTCTCCTGCAGGTGGATGTGGCCCTTGGACAGGCGCGTGGCCACCGTGCGGCGGATGAAGTCGTAGTCGACCACCTCGTCCAGTTCGTCGGCCTGCGGCGTGGAAAGTTCCAGCGGCACGTACAGGTCGACGTTGATGATCACGCGCTGCTCGGCGCGCTTCTCGAACTCGTGCACGCCGATGTTGATCCAGACCTCGTAGTCGCGCAGGAACACGCGCCGGCAGGTCGCGAGAAGGGGGTCGTAGGCGGTCACGGCTTGGGGTCCTTGAGCAGCTCGTCGACGACGAACATGATGTCGCGCGGCAGCGGCACCAGGTGCTGGCCGTTGTCCACGGTGAGGGTGGCGCCGGTGACGCTGGGCGTCTCGGCGAGAAAGACGCAGCTCTTGGCCACGTCGGCGGGATCGATCGGGCGGCGCAGCAGGTTGGCGCGCGCGGCCTGCGCGAAGTTGGCCTCGTCCTGCGGGCCGCTCAGGTACAGGATGCCGGGCGCCACGCCGCACACGCGCGCGTGCGGGGCGAGCGCCTGCGCCTGCAGTGCCACCGCGCGTTCCAGCGCCAGCTTGGACACGGTGTACGAGAAGTAGTCCGGGTTCGGGTTGTAGACCTTCTGGTCCAGCACGTGGATCGCGCAGCGGTCGGCGCCGTCCTGCGGCTGGGTGGCCAGCAGCCGGGCGAAGGACAGCGGCGCGATCAGGTTCACGCCGAGCTGGCGCTGCGCTGCCTCGGGGTCGAAGTCCAGGCCGGTGTCGGGCTCGAAGGCGGAGGCGTTGTTGACCACGCAGGCCAGCGGCGCCTCGGCGGTGATGCGGGCCATCAGCGCACGGCGGCCGTCCTCGGTCGTGATGTCGGCCTCCACCGCGCTGGCCGCCAGGCCCTGCGCACGCAGCCGCTCGCACAGCGCCTGCGCCGCCTCGCGCGAGGCCCGATACTGGCACCAGGCGTGCCAGCCGGCGCGCGCGAAGGCCTCGCACACGGCGGCGCCCAGCCGCCGTCCGCCGCCGGTCACGAGCACCTGTCGCTGGGTCGAATCCGCCATCCTGATAGATTTCCTGCATGAACACCGCGCCGGGCGCCGCAGGCGCCGACCCGTTGACCCGGATTATCGACGCCGCGCTCGCGCGCTCGGACGGCTGGCTGCCGTTCGACCGCTTCATGGCGCTGGCCCTGTACACCCCCGGCCTGGGCTACTACGCCAACGCCAGCCGCAAGTTCGGCCGCATGCCGGCCTCGGGCAGCGACTTCGTCACCGCCCCGGAGCTGTCGCCGCTGTTCGGCCGCGCCCTGGCCGCGCCGCTGGCCGAGGCGCTGGAACGTACCGGCACCGCGGAGGTCTGGGAGTTCGGCGCCGGCTCGGGCGCGCTGGCGGCGCAACTGCTCGAAGCGCTCGGCGGGCGCGTGTCGCGCTACACCATCGTCGACCTGTCGGGCACGCTGCGCGAACGCCAGCGCGACACCCTTGCCGCCTGGGGCGACAGGGTGCGCTGGCTGGACGCGCTGCCGGAGACGATGGAGGGCGTCGTCGTCGGCAACGAGGTGCTCGACGCCATGCCGGTCAAGCTGCTGGCGCGCCGCGCCGGCCGGTGGCACGAGCGCGGCGTCGCGCGCACGCCCGAGGGCGCGCTGGTGCACGCCGACCGGCCGACGGACCTGCGCCCGCCGGTGGCGATCGCCGGCACGCACGACTACCTCACCGAGGTCCACCCGCAGGCCGAAGCCTTCGTCGCCACCCTGGCCGAGCGCCTGGCGCGCGGCGCCGCCTTCTTCATCGACTACGGCTTTCCCGAGGCCGAGTACTACCACCCGCAGCGCCACATGGGCACCGTGATGTGCCACCGCGGCCACCAGGCCGACGCCGACGCACTGGCCGACGTCGGCGCCAAGGACATCACGGCGCACGTCAACTTCACCGGCATCGCCCTGGCCGGGCAGGACGCCGGGCTGCAGGTGCTGGGCTACTGCAGCCAGGCGCGCTTCCTGCTCAACAGCGGCCTGCTGGGCGCCATGGCGCAGGTGCCGCCGGCCGAACGGGCCCAGGCGGCGCACCTGGTGCACGAGCACGAGATGGGCGAGCTGTTCAAGGTGATCGGCTTCGCGGCGGGCGAGGGGTGGGACGCGATGGGGTTCCGCGAGGGGGATCGCAGCCACGCGCTGTAGTCAGCTCCCGTGCCGCGCCCAGAAGGCTGCCGGGGTGACGATGGGGTATTTCTCGCCCAGTGCCAGCAGGTCCTTGTCGCCGGTGACGAGGTAGTGAGCCTGTCCGGCCGCGAGGGTGAGCAGCACGGGCTGATCGTCAGGGTCGCGCAGCGCCGCGTCCTGCGCGCCCTCCGGCTCGACGATGTCGGCCAGGAACATGAAGCTGTCCGCCAGATCGCGGATCTCCGCCGGGCTCATGCGGATCCTGGGCAAGCGCGGCAAGACCCTGACCATCTCGTCCAGGATGTAGCGCGACAGCACCACCTCCAGGCTGCCCTGGCGCCAGGCGCCGAAGATGCGCCCCGGCACGCTGGCCGGGTACGCCAGGCCCGAGACCAGCACGTTGGTGTCGAGGACGACACGCAAACCCGGCATCAGCGGCGCTTGCGCTGCGCAGCCACCGCGGCATCGATCTCGGCCAGGCCTTCTTCGGCCGGCACGTCGGCGTAGCCTTCGGCGATGCGCGCGCTCAGCGCGTCGAAGCGCTCGCGCATGCGCCGGATGCGGGCGAACAGCTCGGCATCGACCAGGGCCGCGACGGGCTTGCCATCCTTGCTGATGAGGACGCTGTCGTTGCGGTATTGCACCTGGTTGAGCATTTCGCCCAGGTTCTGCCGGAAGTTCACGGCGCTGACTTCGGTGATCATGAGTACTCCAGAATCATATTGATCAATATGATCATTATGGCACCCACCAATACCGCAGCGCATGGAAGAACACCGGCGCCGCGAAGACCACCGAGTCCAGCCGGTCGAGCATGCCACCGTGGCCCTCGATCATGGTGCCCCAGTCCTTCACGCCGCGGTCGCGCTTGATGGCCGACATCACCAGGCCGCCGAAGAAGCCCATGAGGCAGATGGCCAGCGCCATCAGGGCCGCCTGCCAGGGCGCGAAGGGCGTGGCCCACCACAGCGCCGCGCCCAGGGCCGTGGCGCTGGCGACGCCGCCGACCAGGCCTTCCCAGGTCTTGGAGGGCGACAGCTCCGGCGCCACCTTGCGCCGGCCGAAGAGCTTGCCCCACACGTACTGCAGCACGTCGCTGCCCTGCACCACGATCACCAGGAAGGCGATCAGCAGCAGGTTGCGGCCCTCGAAGCCGGGGATGTGCAGCGTCAGCAGCGCCGGCACGTGGCTGATGCAGAACACGCACACCATCAGGCCCCACTGGACCTTGGCCGTGCGCTCCAGGAAGCGCTTGGTGTCGCCGCCGAAGGCCGAGAGGATGGGCAGCACCAGGAAGGCGTAGACCGGGATGAAGATGGAGTACAGCCCGTACCACTCGATCCACACCAGGAAGTACTGCAGCGGCAGCCCGATGTAGAAGGCCGCCGCGATCGCGTGGTGGTCGCCGCGCCGGGTGTAGGCCAGGCTCACGAACTCGCGCAGCGCGTAGAAGGAGATCAGGTAGAACAGGACGATCACACCGCCCTTGCCGAAGGCGAAGGCCAGGCCGATCACCGCGACCATCACCCACCAGGCGTTGACCCGCGCGTTGAGGTTGTCGATCACCGCGTGCGGCGCGCCGTGCGCCACGCGCCACTTGAGCAGCGCGCCGATGGCCGAGGCCAGCACCAGCACGCCGGCCGCGCCGCCGAAGAGCTTGAAGGTGGTCCAGGCGTAGGAGGATGTGTCCATCGCGTCAGTCTTCCTGCCGGTCGTATTCGGGGCGCAGGTCGAGCATGGCCTGCCGGGCGCGGTCGAGGAAGGCCGTCTTGTCCTCGCCCTCCTGCAGCGCGATCGGCGCGCCGTAGCGCACCGCGCAGGCCAGCGGGATCGGCACCAGCGTGCCCTTGGGCAGCACGCGCTTGAGGTTCTCGATCCACACCGGCACGAAGCGCACCTGCGGGCAGGCGCGCGCCAGGTGGTACAGGCCGCTCTTGAGCGGCAGCAGGATCTCGTCGGTGGTGTTGCGCGTGCCCTCGGGGAACATGATCAGCGAGTCGCCGGCGTGCAGCGCCTCGGTCATCTGGTCGACCGGGTTCGGGCCGCCGCCGCTGCCGTCGCGGCGGATCATGAGGGCGTTGAACACCGACTCGCCGATGAAGCGGCGCGCCGTCGAGGCCAGCCAGTAGTCCTGCCCGGCCACCGGCCTGGTGAGCGCGCGCAGGTCCGGCGGCAGCGTGGCCCACAGCAGCACGAAGTCGCCGTGGCTGCTGCGGTTGGCGAAGTACAGCGTCTGCTCGGCCTTCGGGCCGCTGCCGGCCCACACGGCGCGCACGCCGGTCAGCAGCCTGGCCGCGCCGACGATCAGGCGGGCCGTGGCGAAGGCCAGCGCGCGCTGCGCGAGCACGCGCGGGGCGGGCGCCTCGTTGGCGAGTTGATCCTTCATGGGAGGTCCTGCGTCATCAGCGCCAGCAGGAACATCGCGCTCTGGCAGGCCACGACGATGCCGTGGCGCTGCATCAGCACGCGCGTGCCGGCGATGCGGTCGGCGAGCGTGCGGGCACCGGTGGGCGCGGGGCGCAGCGCCAGCCGCGCCAGCGCGGTGTCGAGCGCGCCCAGCGAGGCGATGGCGCCGTCGGCCAGGCGCGCGAAGAGCTGCTGGTCGAAGCGCAGGCGCAGCGCGAAGTAGCGCTCCAGCACGCCCAGCACCGCCACCGCGCCGAAGCCCATGGTGGCGGTCATGGACAGCGTGCCCACTTCGAGCGCCAGGGCCAGCGCGGCGATGGCCGTGAGCCCCAGGCCCCAGCCGCCCACGCAGCCGGCGGCGGCGCGCAGCAGGCCGGCGAAAGCCGCGCAGTGGGCGCGGTCGGTCTCGTTCATCGGATCTCCTCCTCGTGGCGGCCGGCGCCCAGGGCCGCCAGCCAGGGCGCGCGCAGCACGATCTGCGGCCGGGCGCGGCGCACCGCGGCTTCCGCCTGCGCCAGGTCGCCGGCGCCGCCGTGCCGGCCCAGCCAGCCGATCACCGCCGCGGCGCTGCGCGAGAAGCCCAGGGCGCAGCACACCCACACCGGCCCGCCGGACGCACGCCGGCGCTGGCCTTCGATCACGGCGGCGGCGCGCTGCAGCCGCGCGGGCGGCGGCACCGCCAGGTCGAGCATCGGCACGCAGCGCGCGCTGCCGGCGGCCGGCGCCGGCACCTGCAGTTCCGCGCTGAGGCTCACCAGGCGGGGTCGGCCGGCGGCCTCCCATTCGGCCGCGCTGGGCCGCCGCCCCAGCCGCAGGCCGGGCGCGACCTCGACGCTGGCCGGCAGCGCGCGTGTCCACAGCCAGGCGTTGACCGCCGCGCCCAGCCGGTAGGGCGCGAACAGCCAGCGCGCCGACCAGTGCATGCGCCCATGCCGGTCCATGCGGAAGCCCCGTGCGCCGAAGCCGGCGTAGTTGAGCGCCACCAGCGCCAGCGAGGCCGCGGGCCAGGCCAGCCACAGGCCGATGCCGCCGAGATGCAGCGCCAGCGCGAGGCAGGCGGCGGCGCCGGCGGCGTACAGCCCGGCGAGCTTCCAGCGCTGCGGATCGCGCGCCGGCCGCCAGGCGCGCGGCAGCGCCACCTCGCGCTCCAGCGGCCACAGCCACACGCACAGCAGGCCCAGCAGCGCCCCGGTCGGGATGTCGATGAAGTGGTGCTGCCAGGTGGTGAGCACCGAGGCGCAGATGGCCAACGTCCACAGGTGCAGCACGGCGCGCGCCCAGCGGGCGTGCAGCCGCCGCCCGTACCAGTCCCACAGGATCACGGCCAGCGCGATGTGCAGCGAGGGCGCCTGGTTGAAGGGCTTGTCGAAGCCGCGCAGGGCGTCGAAGAGGAAGGCCGGCGCGCCCTGCACCGCCGGCTGGCCGAAGCTGAACTGCAGCGGCCAGAGCACGAAGCAGCCCACCGCGACCGCCTGCGCCGTGAGCAGCCGCGCGGCATGGCGGTCCATGGCGTGGCGGCTGCGCGCCAGGAACAGCGACAGCGCGTAGAAGGCGTTGATCGTCCAGTAGGGAAAGATGGTCCAGGCCCAGAAGGGAATGGCGCGCTCCCACGCGAACACGACCGCGGGCACGCCGGCCTGCCGGCCGGCCCACCAGTTCGCGAGGCCGTAGCTCAGGTAGAACAGCGGCCCCAGCAGCGCCAGCCAGGCGAGCGCGCGCCGCCACGGCCAGGGAGCGCGTGCCGGCTTCATCGGCCGGTGCGCACCGCCAGCGACACGGTGAAGATGCCCCATTCGTCGATGCGCTGGGCGATCTTGCGGAAGCCCGCCTCCTCGACGAGCTGGTCCATCTCGGCCTGCGTGCGCCGGCGCATCACCCAGGCCTCGCCCTGGCGGTGGCTGGTGAGCGCGCGGGCGATCATCTCCAGCTGCGGATGCCAGGGCTGGCCGGTGTAGACCAGGTAGCCGCGGTCTTCCACCGCGTCGCCCACGCCGGCCAGGGAGCGGCGCACCATCTCGTTGTCGGGGAAGAGCTCGTACAGCCCCGAGACCACCGCGATGGTGGGCCGCGGCATCACGCTGGCCAGGCTCACGCGGTCGAAGGCGTCGGCCTGCACGAACTGCGCGCAGTCTTCCAGGCCGCGCTCGGCGATCAGCGCGCGGCCGTCGCGCACGTTGATCTCGCTGTAGTCGCGCAGCAGGATCGAGCGCGCCCGCACCGGGCTGGCGGCGACCGCGTCGAGCACGTAGCGGCCGTGGCCGGCGGCGATGTCCATCAGCCGCACCTCGCGGTGCGCGGCGGCCAGGCGCTCCATCGCCTCGCGCAGCAGTTCTTCCACGTGCAGCTTGCGCTGGCGGATGCCGCGCCAGCCGATGGAGTCGAGGTAGGTGCGGTCGATCGCCCTGCCCACCAGCGGGGCGCCGGCCGGCACGTTGCGGTAGACGTAGTCGAGCGTGCTGCCCGAGTCGAAGCCGGTTTCGTGGCCCAGGCGGATGCCGTGCGAGAGCTTGCCGCCCAGGCGCAGCCCGGCGCGCGTGGCCGACCAGTACAGGCCGCGCGGCGAGGTGGGCGGCAGCGGCTCCGCCAGCGCGCGCGCCTCCTCGGCGGTGGCGCCTTCCTTGTCGGCCTCGCGCAGGTCCACCGGCGCCGGCGGCGCGTCGAACAGCTTGAGGATGAAGGCGCGCACCGCCTGCACCGCCGGCGCGCGGTCGCGTTCGCCCAGCGTGTCGTGGAAGAAGCCGGGCAGCTCGATCTTCTCCTTCACGCGGCTGCCCAGCCGGTCGAAGAACGCGTGCTGCGGCTTGTGGTGCACCACCCAGTCGGCGCCGGAGACCAGCAGCTGCGTGGGCTGCACGATCGCATTGGCGTCGGCCACCACGCGCTCGGCCGCCTCGTACAGCCCGAGCAGGATGTTCACCGCGATCGGGCGGGTGATCAGCGGGTCGCTCTCGTAGCTGGCGATGCGCGCCGGGTCGTGGGTGAGGAACTTCGCCTTGACGTAGCTGTTGACGAAGAACAGCCCGCGCAGCCTGTGCATCAGCGCCAGCCCGGGACGGGCGAAGGGCACGTACAGCTTGACCTTGAAGGCCGGCGAGGCCAGCGTGAGCCCGCGCACCTTGGGCGCGTAGTCGTGCGCCCAGGTCGCCACCAGCACCGCGCCCACGCTCTGCGCGACCACGTGGATGTCCTCCGGCGCAATGCCGTGCGCGCGGGCGATGTGGTCGACGAAGCTCTGCACGTCGCGCACCGAGGTCGCGAAGCTGGGGCTGTGGCCGCGCTGGCCGGGCGAGCGGCCGTGGCCGCGCGCGTCCCAGGCGAAGAAGTCGAAGTCGGGCAGGCCGAGCTCGTCGACCAGGTGCGCCATGCGCCCGCCGTGCTCGTGGCCGCGGTGGAACAGCACCACGGCGCCGCGCCGCGGGCCGGCGGCCGGCCAGTGCCGGTAGAACAGCGCGACGTCGTCGTGCGTCCTGAACTGCAGTTCCTGGGCGGGGCGGGCGGTGGTGTCGTGGCTCAAGGCGTTCTTCTCTCCGGGGTTCGGTCGATGCGGGCGGCTTCGGCGAGCGCGCGGCGGATGCGGTTGACGATGGTCCAGGCCACCAGCGCCGCGAGCAGCGGCATCAGCCAGGCGGTCCAGGGCGGCAGGGGCCCGCCGACGGCGATGTACAGGCCCAGCGCGCCGAACACGAAGGCGCGGTCGCTCTTGCCCATCGGCCCGTCGTAGCGGCGCGAGGCACCGACCGTGGGGCCCAGCGCGCCGGCGAATTCCGACAGCCCGGCCAGCACGATCACCGCGCCGACCCAGAACGGGGCGAACGGCGCGACCAGCGCGAAGGGCAGGTACAGCGCGGCGTCCGACAGCACGTCGGTCAGTTCGTTGAGGAAGGCGCCCAGCGCGCTCTGCTGGCCGTGCTCGCGCGCCAGCATGCCGTCGATGGCGTTGAAGCCCATGCGCAGCAGCATCCACAGCGGCACCAGCGCGAAGGCCGCGGCCGGCGGCCGGGCGACAAAGAGCCACAGCCCCAGCGCGACCGAGATCGCGCAGGCCGCCAGCGTGACCTGGTTGGCCGTGGCGCCGAGCGCGTGCAGCCGCGCGACCAGGGGGCGCAGCAGGGCTTGGAATTTCGGTTTGAGCTGGTAGATCGACACGCTGAAGGCACGCCGGGGCGGCAAGGGCGCCCCGGCGTGCGGCGCATTCTGCCAGCAGGCGATGCGGCCGCTCCCGCGGCAGTGCCCTGGACTCAGGCGGCGTGCGTTGGCAGGGTCTCCGGGTCTTCCGGCATGCCGATGCCGCGCGCCGCGCGCGCGGCACGCAGCACATAGGGGCGCAGGCGCGTTGCGGCGCCGTCGGGTTGCGAGTGTGCGGCGTTCCTCACGCACTGGGCCGCATCCGCCAGCCCGTCGGCCAGGCCGCGGCGCGTGACGGCCGGCAGCGCATGCCAGGCCTCCATCGGGCCCGGGCACAGGCCCGCGCGGCGGAACTGCTGTCGCAGCCCTTCGTCCTGCGGCAACCCCGGTGTCTGGGCGAGGGCCTGGCACAGGTTGACGAAGTAGGCCGGCGCGAGGGCCGGCGCCGCCGCGCGGTCGTCGGCGATGGTCCGCAGGGCATCGTGCGGCCCGCCGGCCCAGAGATCCACCGCCGGGGGCCGCCAGGCGCGTGCCGAGGGGGCCGAGGGCGTCCGGAGGCCGGGCATCGCCGGCTGCGCGTCGGCCGCGTGGTAGTGCACCCAGACCAGGCGGGTGCGCGCGCGCAGCACCTGCTCGCCCTCGGCCAGCGCCGGCAGCGGCGCCCGCGGCCCGATCAGCACCGTCGCGGCCGCGGCGCCGGTGTCGAGCCGAAGGCAGGCGAAGTTCTCCGCGTAGCCGTCGTACAGCCGAAGCAGCCGCGGGCCGGACGGCGCGGCGGCGGGCCTGGGCAGCCGGCAGGGTTCGTCGCCCAGGTACAGCCAGGCCGCCGCGCACGGCCGCAGCGCGCGGGGCGCGCCGGCGCCCCCCGACGGGCCGGCCCAGCGGAAGAAGACGCCCATCGGCGCGCGCGGATCGTCCGGCGGATCGACGCGCGAGCAGGTCTGCAGCCGGCACAGGCGCAGCATCTCCACCATCGGATAGCCGTAGACCGCGGCGGCATGGCCGATGGAATGCGCCAGCACGCGGTCGATGTGCGAGGCCACGCTCCCGGGATGGACGGCGACCATGGTTGTTCCCCTTCGTGTCGGATCTTCTCGCCGCCGAATCTAGGTCGCAGTGGGTCACAGTGCTATCAATTGTTTTACAAAGCTCTCAAATTGGTACAGACTGCCTGCCGCGGTGCACAGAACGAGTCGGGGAGGCCGCCATGGACAGGAATTCCTTGCAGGAAGAGGAAGGGCCGGCGCAGCGGCTCATCGTGGCGCGCATCCTGTGCGCCAGCGAAGTCTTTGCCGGATGGCCGGCCGAAGCCATCGGGGCGCTGCTGCCCTTCGCGCGGCTGGGGCGCTACCGGCGCGGCGATCAACTGAATCCCCACGACCCCCGCGCGCGCGAGGTGGTGCTGATCGGCGCCGGCTTCATCGACGTCAGCATGACCACCGCCCGCGGGCGCAGCTTCCTGCTCGGCATCTTCGGGCCCAACCACATCCTGGGCATCCTGCGCCTGCTGCCGGACACCCCCGCGCCCTACGACTACCGGGTGCGCGAGGATGCGCTGGTGGTGCAACTGGCCAGCGATCCGCTGCTCGACGTGATCGAGCGCGAGCCCGCCCTGTGGCGCAGCGTGTCGCACATGGTGCTGAGGCAGTACCGGACGGCGCTGCTGACCCTGATCAACCGGCGCATCGGCGCCAGCCGCGCCCGCGTGGCGATGGTGCTGGACAACCTGGCCGAGCTGCACGGCGTCGAGATCGCCGGCGGCATCCGGCTGCGGGTGCGCGTGACGCAGGACGACCTGGCCGCCATGCTCAGCACCACGCGGCAGACCGTCAACAAGGAACTGCGGGCGCTGGAAGCCGCCGGCATCGTCGCCGTCGACTACACGACGCTGACCATCCGCGACCGGCCGGCGCTGCGCCGCTGCAGCGAGGCGCCCAACTGAGCCGGGGCAGCGGCGCATCGGGGCAGCGTACACTTTCTTTCCTTCGCGCCATGAGCATCCAGACCGACGACTTCGCCCCCGCCCCGCCCCGCGTGGTGTCCGCCGCGCCGGCGTCGCCCAACGAGGAGGCGATCGAGCGCGCGCTGCGGCCCAAGCTGCTCGACGACTACGTCGGCCAGGCCAAGGTGCGCGAGCAGCTGGAGATCTTCATCGGCGCCGCCCGCAAGCGCGGCGAGGCGCTGGACCACGTGCTGCTGTTCGGCCCGCCCGGCCTGGGCAAGACCACGCTGAGCCACATCGTGGCCGCCGAGCTGGGCGTGAACCTGCGCCAGACCAGCGGCCCGGTGCTGGAGAAGCCCAAGGACCTGGCGGCGCTGCTGACCAACCTCGAGCGCAACGACGTGCTGTTCATCGACGAGATCCACCGCCTGTCGCCGGTGGTCGAGGAGATCCTCTACCCGGCGCTGGAGGACTACCAGATCGACATCATGATCGGCGAGGGCCCGGCCGCGCGCAGCATCAAGCTCGACCTGCAGCCCTTCACCCTGGTCGGCGCCACCACCCGCGCCGGCATGCTGACCAACCCGCTGCGCGACCGCTTCGGCATCGTCGCGCGGCTGGAGTTCTACACGCCCGAGGAACTGGCGCGCATCGTCACGCGCAGCGCCGGCCTGCTCAACGCGCCGATGGACGAGGCCGGCGGCTTCGAGATCGCGCGCCGTTCGCGCGGCACGCCGCGCATCGCCAACCGGCTGCTGCGCCGCGTGCGCGACTACGCCGAGGTCAAGGGCACCGGCCGCATCACCGAGGAGATCGCGCACAAGGCGCTGGCGATGCTGGACGTCGACCCGCAGGGCTTCGATCTGATGGACCGCAAGCTGCTCGAGGCGGTGGTGCACCGCTTCGACGGCGGCCCCGTGGGCCTGGACAACGTGGCCGCCAGCATCGGCGAGGAGTCGGGCACCATCGAGGACGTGATCGAGCCCTACCTGATCCAGCAGGGCTACCTGCAGCGCACGCCGCGCGGGCGCATCGCCACGCTGGCGGCGTACCGGCATCTGGGTGTCGCGCCGCCCAGCCACCGCACCGGCGACGCGGACCTGTTCGGCGGCTGAGGCGCCGGCCGTCACCGAAGATTCATCGCGCCGCCACGGCGCGGTCATGCGCGCGGGCGACGATCGGCGTCCATGCAACGCGACGACGCCTTCCTTCGCGCATGGCGCGACACCGCGGCCCAAGCCCTGGCGCCGCAGGACGAGGACGCGCCCGGCGCGCCGCCGCAGCGCTTCCGCACCCTCTGGATCTCCGACCTGCACCTGGGCACGCCCGGCTGCCAGGCCGCCGCGCTGCTGGACTTCCTGAAGCACACCGAGTGCGAGACGCTGTTCCTGGTCGGCGACATCATCGACGGCTGGCAGCTGCGCCGCCACTGGTACTGGCCGCAGGCGCACAACGACGTGATCCAGAAGCTGCTGCGCAAGGCGCGCAAGGGCACGCGGGTGATCTTCATCCCCGGCAACCACGACGAGTTCGCGCGCAAGTACCTGCATCACAACTTCGGCGGCATCGACGTGGCCGAGGAGTGGGTGCACGAGACCGCCGACGGCCGCAAGCTCTGGGTCATCCACGGCGACCTGTTCGACGGCGTGATCCAGTGCGCCAAGTGGCTCGCCTACGTGGGCGATTCGCTCTACGAGTTCGCGCTCAGGCTCAACCGCCACCTGAACTCGCTGCGCGCGCGCATGGGGCTGCCGTACTGGTCGCTGTCCAAGTACCTCAAGGGCAAGGTCAAGCGCGCGGTGAGCTACATCGGCGACTTCGAGCAGGCGGTGGCGCGCGAGGCGCGCAAGCGCGGGCTGCAGGGCGTGGTGTGCGGCCACATCCACCATGCCGAGCTGCGCGACATCGACGGCATCCTCTACGCCAACGACGGCGACTGGGTGGAAAGCCTCACCGCGCTGGCCGAACACGCCGACGGCACGCTGGAGATCATCGACTGGGCGCAGCGCCTGCGTGCGGATGCGCGGGTGGGCCAGCCGGTGCGGGCGATGGCATAGCGTCGCCCTGCGGGCCGAACGTCGGCATCCACCGACAGCGCCTGCAAGGCGCCCGTGGGACCATGTCCCCATGAACAACGGCAACAACGGCAACAACGGCAACAACGGCAACAACGGCAACAACGGCAAGAAGACCAGAGCCATCGGCATCGGCGTGGCGGTCGCCATCGGTGTCGCCATCGGCGCGGCGATGGACAACATTGCCATCGGGATCGGCATCGGGCTGGCGATCGGCATCGCTGCCGGCATGCTTCGCCGCTGAGCGGGCCTGCGCGCCCGAAACGAGTGCCCGGCGCGAAAAGAGGCCCGCGCGAGGCGGGCCGAAGTCCCCAATCCAAACGGGGAAGAGCGAGGGTGCTGTGCGACAGTGATAGCGAGAATGCGCCTGCGCGCCGACCGCCCTTGTAGGTCCAGCCCCCGCGGCGATGTCGGGTACCCGCAAAAGTGTGAAAAAAGTCACTTGATCGAAACTCGACGACCCCGGCGAGGCCATCGCCCGGATGGCGTGGCGGTGAGACAGGCGGCCGGGTAGGCGCTGATCCTGCGTCCGGGTAGGGCGGCGCCGAGGGGGGGCGCCTGGCGCCGTGCAGTAGTCACCGTTCGGGCACGAAATTCCTGCCGGTGGCGCGGCCGCCTACAAGGGCGTGGCGGTCGATCGATCCATATTCATGGGTCTCGCAAGGAGGCCATTCATGTCGATCAGAACCCTCTGGCACATCAGCCGCCAGCCACTGCCCTTGTCCATCCACGACCCGGAATGGATCGTCGCCTTGAGGAGCCTGGTCGAGGGCGGCCTGGTGCGCGCCGATGTGCCCGATCTTCTGGGAATGCCGCTCGAAGCGGCCTGTCGGCCTGTCGCGATCGTCTTCGAGATCACGCGCCTGGGGCGGATCATGATGTTCAGCTTTGCCGAAGAAGAGCCGCCCAGTCGCGACGCTGAAGCCGGCCGAGGTCGGTACGGCGCCTGTCGCGGGGACACAACCCGGGTTTCCGGGCCCGAGATTGTGAAATAGTGTGGTTGATGCGGATTGCTAAGCGCGGCGTACTGAATTAGAACTAATGTTCATGTACACCGATCCGCTCGGCGAAGACTATCAGACCTGGGTCAAGCTCACGGACGAGTATGCAGAGCAACTCAGCACTGCATTGGCATCGCCCGTTCCTGTCAGCCTGGAGATTCAGAGCCTTTCGATCGCCGTCGAATGGTTCCGCCGGTCGATGACCGGCCACTCAGCGCAGCAGTATCAGCAGCACGCCGATCCAGATGCCGATCGCATGAAGTAGCTCCACCTCGAATGTTTCCAAAAGCGCAGCACCAGACTGCGCCAGCCTTTCAGCAACCAGCGTCATTGCCATTCCCGTAATCGTTTACATGGCCGATCGGCCAACGAAGGCACGGGTTTTAGCACTTAATGACGCATTTTGTGTAAATGAGACAAAAAGTTTTACATTCTGATGCCATTAGGGGCTGGGGAAGCGTGGGGGCGAGCCCTGGTCACAGCGAGGGGTCCGACGACACTCGTCGATTCTGCTCGTGAGTCGACAAGCGAAGGTGGGTCACTTTTGCGGGCGACAACAGCTGGATCTTGCCGCATGACGCGCAGCGGTAGGCCCGCACCCACGGAATCAGGCGCATCCAGAACTTCCTGTGGATGCGTTCGGGGTAAGGCGCGGGACAGCATGTCGAGGGGGTTGTCATTCGTGTCTTATTTCACGAATGCGGGGGTTTCGCAATTAAGGGGTAGGGGTTAACACTAGTTTCTGCGTGCGCGCGCCGAGGCCTGGCGCCACGGCCCCGCTCAGGGGGGAGGCACGCGGCGCTGCAGCACCAGCAGCAGGTTGTGGGCGGGCATGGCCACGCGCTCGGCCAGTGCCAGGCCGGCGGCGTCGGCCGCATCCGCCACCGCACCCAGCCGACGCAGGCCCCAGGAGGCGTCCCGGCGTCGCAGGTCGGCGTCGAAAGCGATGTTGCTCGGCGCCACCGGTTCGCCCTCCGCCAGGAAGGGGCCGTAGACCAGCAGCCATCCGCCCGCGCGCAGATGCCGGCCCGCGCCGCGCATCAGCGCCTCGCAGCAGGCCCAGGGCGCGATGTGGATCATGTTGGCGCAATACAGCGCGTCCAGCGACGCGGGCGGCAGCGGCCAGGCGGGGCTGCGCACATCCAGCACCTGCGGCGGCGCGACGTTCGGCAGATTCGCGCAGCGCGCCGCGATGGCGGGCAGCATCGCCGCATCCGGCTCTGTGGGCAGCCATTGCCATCCCGGCAGCGCGGCGGCGAAATGCGCAGCATGCTGGCCGGTGCCGGCCGCCACCTCCAGCGCGCGGCCCGATCCCGGCAGGCGCCGCAGCAGTTCGGCCAGGATGGGCCCCTTGTTGCGCTCGGCGGCGGGGCTGGTGGGCAGAGCGTCGGGAGCGAAGGTCATGCGCAGGGCGACGGCATGCTAGCGGCTGCCCAGCATGCCCCGCTGTTCGATGAACGACACCACCTGCGCCAGCCCTTCGCGGGTCTTGAGGTTCGTCATCACGTAGGGCTTGTGCTTGCGCATGCGCTGCGTGTCGCGCTCCATCACGCCCAGGTCGGCGCCGACGTGTGGCGCGAGGTCGGTCTTGTTGATGACGAACAGGTCGCTCTTGGTGATGCCCGGCCCGCCCTTGCGCGGGATCTTCTCGCCGGCGGCGACGTCGATCACGTAGAGCGTGAGATCGCTCAGCTCGGGGCTGAAGGTGGCGGCCAGGTTGTCGCCGCCGCTTTCCACGAACACCACGTCGGCGTCGGGGAAGTCGGCCAGCATGCGGTCGATGGCCTCGAGGTTGATCGAGGCGTCCTCGCGGATCGCGGTGTGCGGGCAGCCGCCGGTTTCCACACCCATGATGCGCTCGGCGGGCAGCGCGCCGGCCTCGGTGAGCAGGCGCTGGTCTTCCTTGGTGTAGATGTCGTTGGTGATGGCGACCAGGTCGTACTGCGCGCGCATCGCCTTGCACAGCATCTCCAGCAGCGTGGTCTTGCCCGAGCCGACCGGGCCGCCGATGCCCACGCGCAGCGGCGGCAGTTTCTTGGTGCGATGGGGGATGTGGTGCAGGGCGGATGGCATGGTTCAGCTCCGGAAGAGGCGCGAGTATTGTGTTTCATGCCGCGCCGACAGCACGGCCAGCATGGGCGAAAAGGCCTGCCGGTCCTCGTCGGCGAGCGACATGGCGTGGGCGACGGCGCCGGGGATCTCGCGCGCGAGCCGCGCCAGGATGCGCTGGCCCGCGCTCTGGCCCAGGGGCACGGCCTTGACGGCGGCGGCGCTCATGTTCTCGGCCCAGCCGAAGGCGAAGGCCAGGCAGCCGTCACGCACGCTGGCCTGCGCGCGGCTGGCGGCGAAGGCGAAGGCCACGGGGTAGCTCGGCGACAGGCCGGTGAAGCGTTCGACCGTGTCCGCGTGATGCAGCTTGAGCCACTCCGCGAAGGAGCGGCCCATCTGCTCGGTCTGCAGCGCGAACTCGGCCGACTCGCGGGTGGCGAAGACCCAGTCGTCCAGGGCTTTCAGCCGCCCCCGGTCGCCGGCGGACCAGGCCGCGATGGCCTGCGCCACGACGGCCAGGTCGCCGCGCGCCAGGCTCAGGTGCAACTGCCCGGCGAGCCAGTCGGCCACCGCCGCCTCGCCGTCCAGGCCGGCCCATTCGATCGCCGCCTCCAGGCCTTCGGAGTACGAGAAGCCGCCCACCGGCAAGGCCGGCGAGGCGAGCCAGATCAACTGCAGCAGGCCATCGGCGCTGGGGGCGTCGGCGGGGGCGGGCATCAGTGGGAGTGGTCGTGGGAATGGGTGTGGTCGTGGTCGTGGCCGTGATCGTGCGCATGGCCATGCGCATGATGGTGCCCGGCCTGCGCCCCATAGGCGCCGCCCTCCGGCTCGAAGGCTTCCTCGGTCTCGTTCACGATCAGGTGCATCGCGCGCAGCATGTCGGCCAGCACGTGGTCGGGCTCGATCTTGAGGTGGTCGGGCTTCAGCTCGATCGGCACGTGCCGGTTGCCCAGGTGGTAGGCCGCACGCGTGAGGTCGAAGGGCGTGCCGTGCGCGCTGCAGTGGGTGATGCGCAGCACCGGCTGGGGTGCGGCGATCACGCGCACCAGCGAGCCGTCCTCGGCCACCAGCACGTCGCCGCCGCGCACGAGCGTGCCGCGCGGCAGGAACACGCCGATCGCGCGGCCCTGCGAATCGGTGGCGTCGAAGCGGCTTTTCTGCCGCACATCCCAGTCGAGTTCGACCGTGGCGGCTCGCTGGACGAGCACGGGCGCGAGGCCGCGGCCCTGGGGCATGAGTTTGTTGGCGGTGAGCATGGTGAGAAAAGGCGAAGTCAGGCGAATGAACATGTCGCCTGCCAGCTTAGCCGGGCTGTCAAGGCCCGGCGTCTGTTGGCGATTCAGAACAGGAAATACCGCTGCGCCATCGGCAGCATCGTCGCCGGCTCGCAGGTGAGCAGCTGCCCGTCGGCGCGCACCGCGTAGGTTTGCGCGTCGATCTCCATCGCCGGCGCGAGGCCGTTGTGCACCATGTCCTTCTTGCGCACGCCGCGGATGTTCCTCACCGCGCTCAGCGTCTTGGCCAGGCCGTAGCGCTGCTTCACCCCCATGTCCAGCGCCGCCTGCGAGACGAAGGTGAGCGAGCCTCTGGCCTTGCTGCCCGCGAAGGCGCCGAACATCGGGCGGTAATGCACCGGCTGCGGCGTGGGGATGCTGGCGTTGGGGTCGCCCATCGCCGCCATGGCGATGCTGCCGCCCTTGAGGATGGCGAAGGGCTTGACGCCGAAGAAGGCCGGCTTCCACACCACGATGTCGGCCCACTTGCCCACCTCGAGGCTGCCCACCTCGTGGCTGATGCCGTGCGCGATGGCGGGATTGATCGTGTACTTGGCGACGTAGCGCCTGGCGCGGAAGTTGTCGTGGCGCTCGCCGTCCCCGGGCAGCTTGCCGCGCTGCGCCTTCATCTTGTGCGCGGTCTGCCAGCAGCGCAGGATCACTTCGCCCACGCGGCCCATGGCCTGGCTGTCGCTGCTGAACATGCTGATCGCGCCCAGGTCGTGCAGGATGTCCTCGGCCGCGATGGTCTCCTTGCGGATGCGCGATTCGGCGAAGGCCAGGTCCTCGGCGATGCCGGCGTCCAGGTGGTGGCACACCATGAGCATGTCGACGTGCTCGTCGAGCGTGTTCACGGTGTAGGGCATCGTGGGGTTGGTGGAGGAGGGCAGGAAGTTCGCCTCGCCCACCACCTTCAGGATGTCCGGCGCGTGGCCGCCGCCCGCGCCCTCGGTGTGGAAGGCGCAGATCGCGCGCCCGCCCACGGCGGCAATGGTGTTCTCCACGAAGCCCGATTCGTTGAGCGTGTCGGAATGGATCGCCACCTGCGTGTCGGTGGCGTCGGCCACGTCCAGGCAGTTGCTGATCGCCGAGGGCGTGGTGCCCCAGTCCTCGTGCAGCTTCAGGCCGATCACGCCGGCCTCGATCTGCTCGTGCAGCGCGCCGGGCAGGCTGGCGTTGCCCTTGCCGAGAAAGCCCAGGTTCATCGGGAAGGCATCGGCCGCCTGCAGCATGCGCTCGATGTGCCAGGGGCCGGGCGTGCAGGTGGTGGCGAAGGTGCCGGTCGCGGGGCCGGTGCCGCCGCCGAGCATGGTGGTCACGCCCGAGGCCAGCGCCTCCTCGATCTGCTGCGGGCAGATGAAATGGATGTGGCTGTCGATGCCGCCGGCGGTGACGATCATGCCCTCGCAGCTGATGATCTCGGTGCCGGGGCCGATGACGATGTCCACGCCCGGCTGCACGTCGGGGTTGCCGGCCTTGCCGATGGCGGCGATGCGGCCGTCCTTCAGGCCGATGTCGGCCTTGACGATGCCCCAGTGGTCCAGGATCAGCGCGTTGGTCAGCACCGTGTCCATGGCGCCCTCGGCGCGCATGCGCTGGCCCTGCGCCATGCCGTCGCGGATGGTCTTGCCGCCGCCGAACTTCACTTCTTCGCCGTAGCCGCCGGCGCGCAGCGTGTAGTCTTCCTCGACCTCGATCACCAGGTCGGTGTCGGCCAGCCGCAGGCGGTCGCCGACGGTGGGGCCGAAGATTTCCGCGTAGGCGCGGCGTCCGATCGTTGCCATCTAGAGTTTTCCTTGGACGAGTCCGCGAAAGCCGTACACCGCTCGCGCGCCGGCGTAATCCACCAACTCCACCGTGCGCTGCTGGCCCGGCTCGAAGCGCACCGCGGTGCCCGAGGCGATGTTCAGCCGCATGCCGCGCGCGGCGTCGCGGTCGAAGTCCAGCGCGCCGTTGGTCTCGGCGAAGTGGTAGTGCGAGCCGACCTGGATCGGCCGGTCGGCGGTGTTGCGCACCACCAGCGTGAGCGTGCGGCGGCCGGGGTTGAGCGCGTGGTCGCCGTCGTCGACCAGCAGTTCGCCGGGAATGATCGCCATCGGCCGCTCCTCAGGCGAGGCCGCCCAGCAGGGCCGCGCCGAGCAGTGCCACCGCGGCACCCGCCACGCGCGGTACCCAGCGGTTGGCATGGCGCAGCGCCCAGCCGGCGGCGATGCCGATGCCGTGCAGCAGCACGGTGGCGGCCAGCATGCCGGCCAGCGTAAGCGCCGCGCCGGATTCGACGGCCAGTTCGTAGCCATGCGCCACGCCGTGGAAGACCGCGAAGGCGCCGACCAGCGCCGCCGCCGCCAGCGCGGGCAGGCGCCACTGCGTGGCCACCAGCAGGCCCAGCACCAGCAGCGAGGCCGCGATCATCGGTTCCACCGCCGGCAGCGACACGCCCGCCAGTCCCAGCAGGACACCGGCCAGCAGCATGCCGGCGAAGCCCAGCGGCGCCCACAGCAGGTCGGGCCAGGCGCGGCGGGCGGCCAGCGCGCTCCACAGGCCAACGGCGACCATCGCGGCCAGGTGGTCGGGGCCGGTCAGCGGGTGCAGGAAGCCGGCCATGAAGCCGTGGTGGTGCGCCCCGGCGTCGGCGCCGGTATGGGCGGCCGCGACCCAAGGCAGCAGGGGAAGAGCGAAGGCAAGGAGGCGGTGCAGGCGCATGGGCGTGGCTTCAGACGATCGGTTGGTGGACGGTGACGAGCTTGGTGCCGTCAGGAAAGGTGGCCTCGACCTGGATGTCGGGCAGCATCTCGGGCACGCCTTCCATCACGTCGTCGCGCGCCAGGATGCTGCGGCCTTCGCTCATCAGCGCAGCCACGCTCTTGCCGTCGCGCGCGCCTTCCATCACGGCGGCGGAGATCAGCGCCACGGCTTCGGGGTAGTTGAGCTTGAGGCCGCGCGCGCGCCGGCGCTCGGCCAGCAGCGCGGCGGTGAAGATCAGCAGCTTGTCTTTTTCGCGCGGGGTCAGTTCCATGGGAGGGTGGCTCAGGGATCGAGGAGGCGATCTTGCAACAGTCGTGCCGCGCCTGCCACCCGCCCGCCCCGCAGGCATGAAATCTGCACCAAGACGGTGTGGACACCGCCGCCGCGCCCGCCCTTTCCCCCACCGATGACGACGACGCGCCGCAGCGCATCGTCAAGGTACGGCGCGACTACAACAGCTGGGTCGGCAGCGAGACGCTGGAGGACTACGCGCTGCGCTACACCCCGCAGCGCTTTCGCAAATGGTCCGAATGGCGGGTGGCCAACACCGCCTTCGGCGCCGCGGCCTTCCTGATCCTGGAGGCGGTGGGCGCCACGCTGCTGGTGCAGTACGGCTTCGCCAACGCCTTCTGGGCCATCCTGGCGACCGGGCTGATCATCTTCGCCGCCGGGCTGCCGATCAGCATCTACGCGGCGCGCTACGGCGTGGACATGGACCTGCTCACGCGCGGCGCGGGCTTCGGCTACATCGGCTCGACCATCACCTCGCTCATCTACGCCTGCTTCACCTTCATCTTCTTCGCGCTGGAGGCCGCGGTGATGGCCTACGCGCTGGAACTGGCGCTGGGCATTCCGCCGGCCTGGGGCTACCTGGTGTGCGCATTGGTGGTCATCCCGCTGGTCACGCACGGCGTCTCGGTCATCAGCCGGTTGCAGCTGTGGACGCAGCCCCTGTGGCTGCTGATGCTGGTGGTGCCCTTCGGCTACGTGCTGGTGCGCGATCCTGGTGCGTTCGCCGGCATCACGCACTACGCGGGGGATCGCGGCGGCACGGCAGGGTTCGATCTGCACCTGTTCGGTGCGGCGCTCACCGTGGGCGTCGCGCTCATCACCCAGATGGGCGAGCAGGCCGACTACCTGCGCTTCATGCCGGCGCGCACCGCGGCCAACCGCGGACGCTGGTGGGCCGGCGTGCTGGCCGGCGGGCCGGGCTGGGTGGTGCTGGGCGTGGTCAAGATGCTGGGCGGGGCGCTGCTGGCCTACCTGGCCATCACCCACATGGTGCCCGTGGAGCGCGCGGTGGATCCGAACCAGATGTACCTGGCGGCCTACGAGTACGTGTTCCCGCAGTACGGCTGGGCGGTGGCGGCCACGGCGCTGTTCGTGGTGATCTCGCAGCTCAAGATCAACGTGACCAACGCCTACGCCGGTTCGTTGGCGTGGAGCAACTTCTTCTCCCGCGTCACGCACAGCCACCCGGGGCGCGTGGTGTGGGTGGTGTTCAACACGCTCATCGCCTTCATGCTGATGGAGATGAACGTGTTCGAGGCCCTGGGCGAGGTGCTGGGCCTGTACGCCAACATCGCCATCGCCTGGATGATGGCGGTGGTGGCCGACCTGGTGGTCAACAAGCCGCTGGGGCTGTCGCCGCCGGGCATCGAGTTCAAGCGCGCGCATCTGTGGGACATCAACCCCGTGGGCGTGGGCGCGATGGTGCTGGCCTCGGTGCTGTCGATCACCGCGCACCTGGGCGTGTTCGGGCCGCTCGCGCAGGCCTTCTCGGCGCTGATCGCCCTGGGCACCGCCTTCGTGGCCGCGCCGCTGATCGCCTGGGCCACGCGCGGGCGCTACTACCTGGCACGCCAGCCCGGGCCCGGCCCGCGCGCCGGCGCGATGCAGCGCTGCGTGATCTGCGAGCGCGACTACGAAGGCCCCGACATGGCCCATTGCCCGGCCTACCAGGGGCCGATCTGCTCGCTGTGCTGCACCCTGGATGCGCGCTGCGGCGACCTGTGCAAGCCGCACGCGAGCCTGTCGGCCCAGTGGTCGGGCGCGCTGCGCTGGCTGCTGCCGCGCCGCGTCTGGCCCTACCTGGACACCGGCCTGGGCCACTTCATCCTGCTGATGCTGATCGTGGTGCCGCTGCTGGCGGCGGTCTTCGGCGTGCTCTACCAGCAGGAACTGCGCGCGCTGCTCGAAGGCGACGCCGCCACCGCCGCGCAGGCCGCGCTGCGCTCCGGCTTCATCAAGGTGTACATGGCGCTGCTGCTCATCGCCGGCATCGTCGCCTGGTGGCTGGTGCTGGCGCACCAGAGCCGCAAGGTGGCGCAGGAGGAATCCAACCGCCAGACGCACCTGCTGATGCGCGAGATCACGCTGCACCGCGAGACCGACCGCGCGCTGCAGTCGGCCAAGCAGAGCGCCGACGAGGCGCGCGTGGTCGCCGAGCAGGCCAAGCGCGCGGCCGACACCGCCAACCAGGCCAAGAGCCGCTACATCAGCGCCATCAGCCACGAGCTGCGCACCCCGCTCAACAGCATCCTCGGCTATGCGCAGCTGATGGGCGAGGACGGCTCCGTGCCGCCGCACCGGCGCCAGGCGGTGGACGTGATCAAGCGCGGCGGCGAGCACCTGCTGTCGCTGATCGAAGGCACGCTGGACCTGGCCCACATCGAGGCCGGCAAGCTCACGCTGCATGCGCGGCCGATGCGCTTCGTCGACATGCTCGGCGAGCTGGCCGACATGTTCGCGCTGCAGGCCGGCGACAAGGGCCTGGCCTTCCGCTTCGAGCCCGAAGGCGCGCTGCCCGCCGTGGTGCGTGCCGACGAGAAGCGCGTGCGCCAGATCCTCATCAACCTGCTGGGCAACGCGATCAAGTTCACGCAGCGCGGCCACGTGGTGCTGCGCGCGTCCTATGCGCGCGAGTTCGCGGTGCTCGAGGTCGAGGACACCGGCCCCGGCATGGCGCCGGCCGAGCGGGCGCGCATCTTCGAGCCCTTCGCGCGCGGCAGCACCGCGGCGCCCGGCGCGGGGCTGGGCCTGACCATGGCCAAGATGCTCACCGACCTGATGGGCGGCGAGCTGACCCTGCAGAGCGCGCAGGGCAAGGGCTCGGTGTTCCGCGTGCGCCTGTTCCTGCCGCGCGTGCATGACGAGACGGTCGTCGTGGCCCCCACATCCGTGCCGGCGCGCCCGCGCGGCGGCTACGAAGGCCCGCGCCGGCGCGTGCTGGTGGTCGACAACGAGGAGGCCGATCGTGGCCTCCTCGCCGACCTGCTCGCGCCGCTGGGCTTCGAGCTGCGCACCGCCGCCAGCGGCCACGACGCGCTGGACCTCGTCGCCGCGGGCTGGCGGCCCGACGCGATGTTCGTGGACCTTGCCATGCCCGGCATCGACGGCTGGGAGACCATCCGCCGCGCCCGCCGCCTCGGGCTCGGGCCGGCGGCGGTGGCGATCGTCTCGGCCAACGCCTTCGACAAGCGGCTGGAGAACGACGTGGGCATCACGCCGGAGGACTTCTTCGTCAAGCCGGTACGGCACAGCGAATTGCTCGACTGGCTGGAGCGCCGGCTTGCGCTGCGCTGGCGCGAGACGCCGCAGCCGGCACCCGCCGCACCGGCCGCACCCGCGCTGGTGCCGCCCTCGGCCGAGCGGCGCCGCACGCTCGCCGAGGCGGTGAGCCTGGGCTACCTGCGCGGCATCGAGCGCCAGCTCGACGCCATCGAAGCCGCGCAGCCCGAGTGCGCGGCCTGGAGCGCCGCCCAGCGGGCGCTGGCGCGCCGCTTCGAATTCGAGGCGATCCACGAGACGCTGGCCGCCATGGAGGCTGCATCGTGAGCGGCGTTCCTTCGCTGGCCGACAGCCTGCGCGACCACAGCGCCGGCGGCGACCTGGTGCTGGTGGTCGACGACGTGCCCGACAACCTCGCGCTGCTGCACGATGCGCTGGACGAGTCCGGCTACACCGTGCTCGTGGCCACCAGCGGCGAGGCCGCGCTCGCCCGCGCTGCGCAGGCGCGGCCCGACATCGTGCTGCTCGACGCGGTGATGCCCGGCATGGACGGCTTCGAGGTCGCGCGCCGCCTGAAGGCCGATCCCGCGACGGCGCACATCCCCATCGTCTTCATGACTGGCCTGACCGAGACCGAGCACCTGGTGGCCGCGCTCGAGGCCGGCGGCGTGGACTACGTCACCAAGCCCATCAAGCCGCGCGAGGTGCTGGCGCGCATGAACGTGCACCTGCAGGGCGCGCGCCGTGCGCGGCAGGAGGCCATGCAGGCCGGCCAGGCGCGCAACGCGCTCGACGCCTTCGGCTACGCCAGCATCAGCGTGCGCATGCCCGAAGGCAAGCTCACCTGGCAGACGGGGCTCGCGCGCGAACTGCTGCTGCGCTACTGCGGCACCCGCGCGCCGGAGACGCCCGCGGCGGTGCTCGACTGGCTGCGCCGGCACCTGCCGGGCACGCGCCAGGGCATCGAGCCGCCGCCGCTGATGATCGCCCAGGGCGCCTGCAGCCTCAGCCTGCGCCTGCACCGCCAGACGGGGGATGGCGACGACGGCGATGACTGGCTGATCATCATGCGCGAGGTGTCCGACACCGCCGCCATCGACGCCATGAGCCTGGCGCTCAAGCTCACCGCGCGCGAGGCCGAGGTGCTGTACTGGGTGGTCAAGGGCAAGACCAACAAGGACATCGCCGAGATCCTCGGCGCCAGCCCGGCCACCGTGAAGAAGCACCTGGAGCGCGTGTTCGTGAAGCTGGGCGTGGAGACGCGCACCGCGGCGGCGGGCGTGGCGGTCAAGCGCATCCGGGAGCTGCAGCCGCAGTTCCAGTTCGACTGATTCGCCGCCGGCGCGCTATGTCGCTGCTGCTCGCACAATCAAGGCTCCGATCATGATCGCCAGGAAGTAGCGCAGCATCTCGCGGAAGCGCGCCTCGGAGAAATGGCTGGCCAATCCGTTGCCCACATAGTAGGCAGCGAGGCTGGCGGCGATGCCGAATGCCAAGGCAGCCAGGCTGATGTGCGGGACGCTCGTCATGCAGATCAGGCCGACCTGGATGGCCTTCCCCAGAGCGAAGCAGAGATTGAGCGCGACCAGCTGTTCGAGGCGATTGAGCCGTGCCAGCTCTCCATAGAGCAATACGAACGGAGCGCCTGCGTTCAGCGCGGATTCGCTCATCCCGGCCAATCCGCCGAACACCGCGCCTGCGCGCCCCAGGGAGGAGATCTCCGGTGCCCGCCATCGTGCAAGCGCCCAGGGCATGAGCACGCTGGCGGCCAGGAGCGACGCCAGCAGAAGCAGCGAGACGCGCTCGGGCAGCCCCATGTGCAGGGCCACGCCCAGCGAGGAACCGATGCCGATGGCCGGCAGCAGGCTGGTCGGGATTCTGCACAGGCGCAGCTGCCGACGGTTGACGAGCAGCCAGGACGAGGCCATCAGGAGCGAGGGGATCGCCACCAGCAGGACGGCCGCGCGGTAGTCCAGGAACAGTGCCAGCAGCGGCGTCGCGATCATGGCGAAGCCGATACCGAACAGCCCGTGGGCGAAACCTGCGGCCGCGAGGATGACCACGCTGCCCAGCAGCGACCACTCCGACATCGGACGCTAGTTCTCGATGTTCGCTCGCACGCGGCGGGCCGCCTCGTTGAGCCGCGCCACGGCTGCCGGCATGTCGACCGTGAGCACGCGGCCGTTCTCGACGATCGTATTTCCGGCGACGATGACGCGGTCGACATCGTCTCCCGTGGCGCAGAGCACGAGGAACTTGAAGGGATCGTATGCCGGCGCCGCCTTGAAGGTGTCCGTGCGCACCAGAACCAGGTCTGCCTTGCAGCCCGCCGCGAGCCGGCCGAGGTCCGGACGTCCCAAGGCATCCGCCCCGCCGGCGGTCGCCATGGTGAAGACGTCGGCCGAAGCGGCCCCGTCCACCGAGTGCTCGACGATGCGGCACACGGTGGCGGCCATGCGCATGTCGTTGAACATGTCGAAGGGAAAGGTGTCGGTGCCCAGCGATTGCCGGATCCCCAACTGCCGGTACTTGCGGATGGAGTTGATGACGCCGCCGCGCCGGGCTTTCACCCATGGCAAGTGCACCACGGTGGCCTGCGAGTCGCGCAGCGCCGCTGCCTCGGAAGGCTTCAGGGAGGCCATGTTGCCGTCGTGGGTCATGATCTGCCCATGGCCGATCAGGCAATCCGGCCCCAGCAGACCGGTGTCGAGCATGTACTCGACGGTGCTCATGCCGTGTTCCGCCTGAATCCGCTCGTACTCGTTGGGGGACTGTCCGGCGTGCACCTGGATGGGCAGCCCGTGGGCACTCGCGACGCGGCGGGTCTCCCGCAGCATCTCGGGGTCGCAGGTGTCGATCTGTCCGGGCGCCAGCATGGTGCGCAGCCGTCCCTCGTACCTGCCGTTCCAGCCGATGCAGAAATCGATGCAGTCGCGAAAGCGCCGACGCCCTGCATCCGGGTACTTCTCGTACCACACCTTGCCGCCCGGCGCATGTCCATAGTGCATCGCCCTGTAGCGAGGACCCGAGTAGCAGCGCAGCCCCGTCGCCATGGCGACCTGCGCGACCCGTTCGGTCATCGAGATGTTGCCGTCACCGCCCACCTCGTAGTCGTAGCCGAGTTCAACGACCGTCGTGGAGCCGGTCCGCGCAAGCTCGGCAAACGCACATTCGGCGGCGATCACCTGGGCTTCGGGATCGATCGCGTGCCGCACCGCCGGCAGCGTCTTGTACAGGGTCCCGTAGTTCGTTTCCTTCGCTTGGCCGCTGAGGTTGCTGGCTTCCTCCAGGTATCCCTTGGTGTAGGGCGTGTCCGTCACGTGCAGATGCGTGTTCACGAACCCGGGCATGACGATGCGGCCACGGGCATCGATCCGGTTGCATCCGTCCATGGGTGGGGGAACGTCGGCGCCGACCTCGACGATCGAATCGTCCTCGATCACGACCACACCGCGTTCGATGACCCGGTGGACGCCGTTCTGCCAGGCGATGACGGTTCCGTTTTCGATGTATGTCTTCATGGTCACTCCGATTTGATGCCTGCTGCCTTGATGGCCTCGCCCCACTTGCGGTGTTCGGCCATCAGGAAGCGGCCGAACTCCTCCGGCGTGCCGGGGAACGGCTCCAGGTAGTTGGCCCTGAGCTTCTCGGCGACGTCGGGGGAGCGCAGGATCTTCATGAACTCGGCGTTCAGGCGCGCCGTCACAGCCGGCGGCGTCTTGGCCGGCACGAACAGCCCGGCCCAGCCGTACGACTCGATGCCGCTGATCCCGAAGTCCGCCAGCGAAGGCACCTCGGGAATGGTCGAGTCCCGCTGCGTTCCCAGCACGACCAGCGGCGTCACCCGGTGCTTGGGGTCGCGAACGAAGGACATGAAGCTCGCGGGATTCGTGGCACCGTACTGAATACTCCCGCCAAGCAGGCTGTTGAGCATCGGCGCCGTGCCCGTGTAGGTCACGTGCTGCATGCCGAGGCCGGTGCGACCCTTGAGCATCTCGACGGCCAGGTTGGACAGCGACCCGGGTCCCGGAGAGCCGTAGTTCAATGAGGAAGAATCGGTGCTGGCCAGCAACTGCCTGAGATCGGCGAAAGGCGCGCTCGGCCCGGCGACGATGACGTTGGACCAGCGCACCAGGGAGCCTACGGGCGAGAAATCGTCGCGCTTCCAGCGAATGCTGTTGAAGACGAACTCGTTCGTCACGAAATTCGGCACCTGGATGAGCACCGTATAGCCGTCCGGAGCGGCTCGCGATACGTATTCGGTGCCGATGTTGGTGGAAGCGCCGCCGCGGTTCTCGACAACGACGGGTTGTTTGAAGGCTTCAGCCAGCCTGGGCTGGAACAGCCGCGCGACGAAATCGGTGGCGCTGCCAGGCGGGTAGGGAACGACCAAGGTGATCGGACGGGACGGGAAATCCTGGGCCTGGGAGAGCGGCGAGGCCAGGCAGGCGAACCCGGCGAAGAACGCTGCGGCCCATGCGAAAGCGGCCCGGAACCGGATGGTGGACATGGCAATCTCCTGGTGTCACCTGGCCATCGAGGCCAGTTCGGGCAGGAGTGTGCTCAGACTCGCGCGTGTCAACCAGCAACTAATTGCCTGCCGCTGCTCACCGCATCGCATCCAGCGCGGCTCGATCCAAGACCTGATAGCCGCCGCCCGGGTGGCGCGCAATGATGCCCTCGTCCTGGAAACGGGCCAAGGTCAGCGACACCCACTGGCGGGTTGAGCCGATCATGCTGGCCAGTTCGCCATGGCTCAGTCCTCGGACTTCCCCATTCTCGCGTGCCGCGAGCATGGCGAGCAGCCGTGCCAGCCGAACCCGCATCGAATGCGTCGCCAGCAGCTGCAGGAGCGCGCAATAGCACTGCGTCTTGTGTACCAGGGCATCGATCAGTCCCAGCGCCAGATCGGCATGGCGGCTGCTGAGCTCGCGCAGTTCGGAGCCGGGCAGTTCCAGGCACTGGGTGCGTGCCGCTGCAACCGAAGTCCAGGCATGCTGGCCGCCGCCGAAGATCTGTGGTGCGCCGACGTAGTGGCCCCGGGTCCAGAAGCCCAGGGTGAGTTCCCGGCCGTCCTCCGACACATAGTAGGACTTCACCAGTCCGGCTTCGATCAGGTAGATGCCGTCGTGCGCGTCGCCCTGCCGGAAGAGAAGATCGCCGGTCCGGTAGTCGCGCCGCCGCCCGAGCGCCAGGACGGCCGCAAGCGTGGCCGGCTGGAGGCGCGTCAGCAAGTTGGGCGCCACGCAGGCCGCGTCCGAGGCAGGCGACAGCAGGGTGGTCTGTTGCAGCAGGAGCACGGGGTTCACCTGACATTCACGGGCTTCAAGAGAGGCGCGCATCGGTCCGGGGCGTGGCAGGAATGCCGCCTCACGGGCGATTGCCGGGCGTGCAGCTTAGCAAGAACCGGGCTCCGGCCTGCCGGGCCGCCCATCCGGGCCGGCCGGCGAATGAGAAAGGGCGCCCGCAGGCGCCCTTTCTTCGAGAGGGGTGACGCAAGCCGTCACTCCTCGACGAAGGCCTCCTCGCGCTTGCGCTTCACCGAGGGCAGCAGCACGATGACCAGCAGCAGCGCCGCGAGGAACAGCAGGCTGGCCGACAGCGGCCGCGTGACGAGCACGCTCCAGTCGCCGCGCGAGAGCAGCAGCGCGCGGCGCAGGTTCTCTTCCATCATCGGCCCCAGGATCAGGCCCAGCAGCAGCGGCGCCGGCTCGCACTTGAGCTTGTGGAACATGTAGCCCAGCACGCCGAAGATCGCGACCATCCAGATTTCGAAGGTGTTGTTGTTCTCCGAGTACACGCCCACCGCGCAGAACAGCACGATCGCCGGGAACAGCCACTTGTAGGGGATGGTCAGCAGCTTGATCCACAGGCCGATCAGCGGCAGGTTCAGCACGATCAGCATCAGGTTGCCGATCCACATCGAGGCGATCAGGCCCCAGAACAGCTCGGGGTTGCTGGTCATCACCTGCGGGCCGGGCTGGATGTTGTGGATGGTCATCGC
>Ga0160469_100154_pt1 | contig 76254 bp, 78 predicted proteins | sample HID1972M_E11MG_FD_108246 | JGI IMG/M metagenome (GOLD analysis project Ga0160469, IMG submission 108246) | Enriched pill bug-associated microbial communities from UW Madison campus, WI, USA - HID1972M_E11 MG | ecosystem: Host-associated > Arthropoda: Insects > Digestive system > Unclassified ...
ACCTGCAATTGTCGCGGTAGCGGATAGCGGTTCTGCAAATGGTTTTACCGGTGGCGAAGCAGTTGCGAACGTATTGGTAAACGATACCTATAATGGAATTCCTGCAACCTTGGCGAACGTAAACCTAACACAGGTTTCTACAACCAACACCAAGGTAACGCTTGATCCTTTGACTGGAAAAGTTAACGTTGCACCAAACACGCCTGCCGGAACTTATACGGTAGAATACCGAATTGAGGATAAATTAAATCCTGGGCAGTTTAAAACAGCGAGCGTAACGGTTACGGTAAATACAGGAACCATCACTGCCGTTAATGATAACGGCTCTGCGAACGGTTTTGCTGGCGGAATAGCCGTAGCAAACATTTTGGCAAACGATACCTACAACGGAGGTATGCCTGCAAGTTTAGTCAATGTTAGTATTAATCAATTGTCTACCAGTAATTCAAATATAAATATAGATGTTAATACGGGAGCTGTAAATGTCCTTGCAGGCACTTTACCTGGAACATACACTTTAACTTATGAAATTGTCGATAAATTAGATGCAAGCAGAAAGTCGACCGCTACCATTAGTATAGTTGTTCCGGATTGGATTACGGATTTATCGATTACTAAATCTGCGAATAAATCGGGAGTTGAGCAGAATGAGAATATCAGCTATACAATTACCGTTAAAAATAATGGACCTGCTAGTATTTTAGCGGGAAAGACTATTGGTTTGGTTGAAAACATCCCGGTAGGATTAGATAATGTAACATTTACTGCCAATGGAGGAACTTACAACGCGAGTAACCAAAGTTTCATGGTTGCTGCCAACGTTTTAGCCGGGCAAACAGTTTCGTTAACTGTCGATGGAAAAATTAATTCTGCTTATGCTCAAAATAGTATTGTTAATGTTGCAACGGTAAATGTGGCAACAGGTGCAAGCGATCCAGATGTTGCCAATAACAGTGCAAGCGTAACAACGCCTATATTAAAAGGTAAAATCACCTTGGTTAAAAATGGCACTGTTAGTCTGGATGGAAACTCGATTACCTATACGTTTACAATAGCGAACGTGGGCGATGTGCCATTAGATAACATTACTTTAGTAGATGCCAAGCTTGGGTTGAATAAAGTGGTGCCGGGAATGTTAGCAGTTGGAGCTAGTTTAAATACTACCGAAGTTTATATTTTATCTCAAGCAGATAAAGATTTAGGTTCGGTAACAAATACGGCTTCGGTTAATTCCAAATCACCTGCAGGCAATAATGTATCGGATATTTCTGGAACAGATGCTTCAAATGATACGCCAACAGTTATTTCGTTAAATACTACACCTAAGTTACAACTAACAAAAGTTGCGAATAATACAGTTGTTAAAGCAGGCGATGTAATAAATTATACTTTAGTTGTTAAAAACACAGGCAATGTTACATTGAGCAATTTGGTTGTTACAGATGCGGGTGCTGATGCAGGCAGCATTACGCCAGCTACAATTACAAGTTTATTGCCAGGGGCGATGGTAACCATTAGTGCCAAACATACCTTGACACAAGCAGAATTAAATGCTGGACGTTTTAGCAACCAAGCAAATGTTTCGGGCATTGATCCGAAAGGAAATACAATCAATCAATTATCTGATAATCCATCTACACCAGAACTTGATGATGCCACTGTAGTTTATTTTACCGCAAGAGCAAATATTGTAACCGTAAAACAGCTCAAAAATTCAAATCAGACCTCTTATATTCCGGGCGAAGAAGTAGTGTTTTTAATTACAATGACAAATAGAGGTCCGAGCGCCGCGGTTGATGTAAATGTTGTAGATAATGCGCCAGCAGAAACAAACATTACAAAATGGACAGCGACTGCAACCGGAGTTGTATTGCCTGTTGCTTCGGGAGTGGGTAATTTAAACCAAACCATTGCCTTGTTGCCAAATGGCGCAGAAGCAGTTTATGAGGTTACGGTTAAAACCTCAGTAACTTCTAAATTACCATTGTCTAATACCGTTAGAGTAAGTAGCGCTACGCCAGACGTGTTTACAGATGATGATATTTTAACAACGAAAGAAATTGCTCCGCAGATAAGAAATGATTTGAGTATTACTAAACTTTCCAATCGTAATTTGGTTTCGGGTATCAATGATGAATTCGAGTACGTGATTACCGTTAAAAATAACGGCTTGTTTACTGCCAATAATGTTGTGGTAACCGACCTATTGCCGGTGGGTATGATTTATAATTCTCATAGCACTATTGCAGGTAATGCCATTCATCAGCTTGCAAACAATACCCTTGTTTGGACAGTGCCAAGTTTAAATGCTGGCGAAAGTATGGTGTTAATTTTAAGAGTAAAATCAACACAATCTGGTTTAGTAAGTAATACTGTAACCGTTAAAGCTGCAGAAGATGATCCAGCAACCAATAATAACAGTGCAACGGATTTGAAGGAGATATTTGTTCTTAACAACAAACCAAACGTAATTACACCAAACGGAGACGGTAAAAATGATACCTACGTAATACAAGGATTGGAGTTATATCCAGAAAATAATCTTCAAATTTTTAACCGTTGGGGTAATGAGGTTTACCATAGTAATGGAAGCTATAAAAATAATTGGGCGGGAGAAGGTTTAAACGAAGGAACATACTATTACATACTTAAACTTAAAGACCGTACAGGCCAATGGCAGGCTTTAAAAGGATGGATAACGTTGCTGAAAGATCAATAATTTGAAGGGAAGATTTTATATTTAGACGAATGAAATACTGCGAATGAGTTGTGGGGAAATAGTTCCTCAAATATGTAGAATCAACTATTTAATTCCCACTTAAAATTGGTGCACATATGGTTTATTTAAGCTAGAAGTGTTTTTAATAAATGCGGCACTTAAATTGAAATAAGAGCTGCAATCACTCCCTATAGGGGCAAAGAAATAGGCCTGGAAAGGCAAAAGAAAAATATAACATGAAAAATGGAATAATTTTATTTGTACTTATTGTTTTATCCCTTACGGTAAAAGGGCAACAAGACGCTCAGTACAGCCAGTATATGTTTAACGGCATATATATTAATCCAGCATATGCGGGATATAAGGAAGAGCTTAACTTACACAGCTTTTACCGTAACCAGTGGACAGGTATTAAAGGAGCGCCAAAAAGTATGTCGTTGGCGGTTGATGCAATTGCAAATAGCGGAAACGTTGGCTTGGCATTGCAAATAGCTTCAGACAAATTAGGTGCACAAAGTAGTTTATCTGCTTATGCCAACTATGCCTATAGACTAAGAATTGGTAATTCTGAAAGTTCTAGGTTGGCGCTTGGTGTAGGTGCTGGTATGGTACAAACCGGGATAGACGGCAATATGCTTGATCCGCTTGATCCAGGTGATAATAGAATTCCGATAGGCAAACAAACAAATTTATTGCCCGATGCCAGAGCCGGTGTTTTCTATTCAAACGATAGATGGTACGCTGGTTTGTCTGTAGATAATTTAATTGCACAATATGCGGTTAAACAAAATAACGATGCAGCCTATTACCCTACACCTAAAGCACATTATTATTTAACGGGCGGTGTATTACTTCCAATTAACGAAGTTGTACAATTAAAACCATCTTTTTTATTAAAAGACGATAGAGGTGGGCCAACAAGTTTGGACATAAATGCATTTGTATTACTAGCAGATAAAATTTGGCTTGGTGGAAGTTATAGAACTGCAGTAAAACTGTACGACAAATCTTACCTGCAGAACGATTTGGATATGAAAAACTCTATCGTAGCAATGACCGAGATTTATGCTTCGCCACGTTTACGTTTGGGGTATGCGTTTGATTACTCGCTAAGTCAGCTTTCTGGCTACAGCGGCGGAACACATGAGATTTCGGTAGGTTTTTACATCAAACCTAAAAACGTTAGAATGTTAACTCCTAGGTATTTCTAAATCGATTAAAATAATTAAGCATTTCTACCCAAAAGGTAAAATCAACATATAATGAAAAGAATAATCATCATACTATTTGTCCTTGCAAGTACATTGGCTATTAATACCAAAGCTACTGCTCAGTATGTTTTAAAGGAAGCAGATTTTCAGTTTGAACTTTATAATTATGATAAGGCCGTTGTGCTTTATACCGAAGCTTATCAAAAGAAGAAAACTTTAAAGGCTGCAGAAAGATTAGCAGAGAGCTACCGTTTAATGAGAGATTTTAAACAAGCAGAAAGCTGGTATGCAATTTTGACTGCAATGGAAGGCGCAAAACCAGAAGATACGAAATGGTATGCAGAAATGTTAAAAAGCAATTCTAAATACAGCGAAGCGAAAGCACAATTTTTAAAATATAAATCAGCGGTTAAAAATGTTACTCCAGCTGAAGACAACCAACTAGCTATTTTAGTTAAATCTTGCGATTCGGCAATTAAATGGATGAATAATCCTAAAAATATTGCTATTACTAACGAAAAGGCATTAAACAGCGCTCAATCTGACTGGGGAGCAGTTAGTTACAACAACGGCGTGGTTTTTACATCAGATAGAACAAACAGAAACGCTGGTTCTGTAAAGTCTAATAGACCATTTCTAAGATTTGATACCGGCAAAATGCCTGATACAAAAGTTTACGGCTGGACTGGAAATGATTATTTGAATATCTATTCGAAAGTTCCAGGAACAGATAGTGTTTCATTATTTCCTTTAAATGCGGGTTCAGATTATCATGTTGGCGCAACAAGTTTTAGTGCAGATGGAAATGAAATTTATTTCACGTTAACTAGAGTTCCTAGAAACATCAATCGTGTTAAAAATGCCCCAAGTACGTTAAATATCGAAATTTACAGTAGTAAAAAACAGGGCGATAGCTGGACAACGCCTGTACCTTTTCGTTACAACAATGTTCAGCAATGGTCGGTAGGCGACCCATTTTTAACTGCAGATGGAAATACCTTGTACTTTGTGTCTGACAAACCAGGAGGTAAAGGTGGCACAGACATCTATTACAGCAAGCGCAATGCAGGTGGAGAGTGGGGCGAGGCAGTGGCGCTAGCTAATGTAAACACTGCGGGAAATGAACGTAGCCCTGTTAAAATTGGGAACGAGTTTTATTTCTCTACCGATGGAAATATTAGCATGGGCGGTTTAGATATCTACAAAGCAAATATCGATAACGAATTGGTTAGTGGAGCAGAAAATATGGGTTATCCGGTAAATTCTCCACAAGATGATTTCGCTTTAAATTTGACCGGAAAGCTTAAAGGCTATTTCGCCTCAAATAGAGATGGCGGGTTAGGGAGCGATGATATTTACAGCTTTATAGAACAGCAAAAATTGGCGTTTAGGTTAGAAGGTATCGTATTTAACAAAGAGACAAATTTACCAATGGCAAACGCTATTGTAAGTTTAACCAAAGTAGACGGTACACCTTTAAAGGTTCAAACGGATGAAACCGGAGCTTATAAATTTAATTTGGCAGAAAATGCCGATTATGATTTGTTAGGAGAAAAAACCAGTTTTAGAAGCGCAGCTGATAAGGTGACTACCAAGGGAATGGAAACTTCGCAGGTAATTAAAAAAGATCTTTATTTAACTCCGATCGTAATTGATAAACCAATCAGGATTGAAAATATATATTACGATTTTGATAAGTCTAACATCAGGCCAGATGCCGCAAAAGAGTTAGATAAATTGGTAGCTATCTTAAAAGAAAACCCAACTATCTGGATTGAATTAGGCTCGCACACGGATAGCAGAGGTAAAGATCAATATAACCAATGGTTGTCTCAAAGCAGAGCAAACTCTGCGGTTCAATACATTATTGATAGAGGTATAGATAAGTTTAGAATTACGGCTAAAGGTTATGGCGAGAGTGTGCCGGTTAACGAATGTACCAACGGGGTTAAGTGTAGCGAAGAGGCACATCAGTTAAATAGAAGAACCGAGTTTAAAATTGTTAAACAATAGTTTATTAATAAAATGAATATCCTTATAGCGGACGAGTTTCTGATTTATAGGTATGTAATCAAATCTTACATCAGCAAATGCTGGCCAAATGCTACAATTGCAGAAGCTGGCAGTTTGCAAGAAGTGGTGACGAATGTTCAGGAAGCCTCTTTCGATCTGATGATTTTGGATATGCATATGCCGGGGTCTCAAAAGCTTGAGGAATTTGTTAAGGAGATGGCGAAAAGTACAAAGATTGTTATGTTTTCGGAGTATGCCATTGAAACGAATAAAGCAAAACGATTAACTGATTTAGGGGTTGAGAATATGTTGCTTAAATCCGCTCCGGGAAAAGACGTTATAGCATCATTTCAAGCGGTATTCGCAGTGGAAAAGATGAAATCGGCATAAAAAGAGAAAAAATCGCTGTGAGTTGTAATCTTGCAGCGATTTTTTTATAAGGTAATCAGATCTAGCATAAAAAAATAGAATTTTGACGTTACACTAAACATCTCTATTTTTGTGTATGGCAGTTACTGAACAAAAAAACAATCCATTACACGGTTTAACTTTAGAATTTATTGTTAAGCAGTTATTCTTCCATTACGGATGGGAGGAATTGGGTAATTTGGTTAAAATTGCCTGTTTCAGAAACGATCCCTCATTAAAGTCTAGTCTAAAATTTTTGCGTAAAACAGACTGGGCACGTAAAAAGGTAGAAAAATTATATTTAAATACCTTTCACTAAGCCTCTGTTAAAAAGGGTTAAAAAACTCTTAACTTAATTTTCTGTACTTATCTTCATTGCATGAAGTGTATTTTCTTTCAGGTAATTTTCTTGTTTTTTATAGTACCCTTACTAAAGGCGCAAAGTGATGTAAGTGGTATGGTACAGGATAGAACAAGCAGAAAATCAATTGATTTTGTGGATGTTTTTAACCTGAGCAATAAAGCGCAAACTTTAACAAATGCCAAAGGCGAATTTAAAATTAAAGCCTCGGTAAACGATTTGTTGGTTTTTTCAATCCTAGGCTACAGAAAAGATACCTTGTTGCTAACTAGTTTAGGCCCTGTAAGGCGGTATCTTGAAAAGGATGTTAATTTATTGAATACAGTTACGGTTACAAACAACCAGAGCATCAAAGAGCAATATGCCGAAACTTTTAATAAAGCTAACGCTGTATTGCTTAAGCCAGGTCGCGGTCTTTTGTTTTATCCCTCTGCCTATTTTAGTAGAGAAGGGAAACAAGCAAGACGATTTAAGAGAATGTTAAAGCAAGATGTGAAGGAAAATCAGATTGATAAACGTTTTAACCTAAAAACTGTAACCGCCTTACTTCCATTAAAGCAACCAGAGCTAGATGCATTTTTAGTAATGTACCGCCCAACATTAAAATTTGTACAGAAGGCTAGCGCTGATGATTTTAAATTTTATTTGATCGATGCTTACGATAAGTTTAAACTTTTACCAGCTGAAAAAAAGATCTTGCCTCGATTAAAAGCAGAAGAGAATAACTAAATTGCAGTTCATTTATCTCGTGTGCTTTGAAAGAAATTATCCGTTTTTTTGCGTTTTTATTTGTTTTAATCCTCTTTTTTGGCTTTAAGGCTGATAATTCATTACCTGTAAAAAAGAAACTCGTTTTAGTGTTCTCGTTAACAAAAGGCTTTAGGCACGATTCAATTGATGAAGGAATCAAAGCACTGAAAAATTTGGGCTTAACAAATAACTTCGAAATTAATGCCACCGAAGATGTTAGTGCCTTTGATGAAAGTAACTTGAAAAAATATGCTTTGGTCGTGTTTTTAAATCCTACGGGTTCAGATTTATTTAATGATGAGCAAAAGAATGCTTTAAAGAAATACATTAATAATGGTGGTGGATTTGTAGGTATACATGCAGCGACGGACTGTAACTATGAGTGGGAATGGTATGGTAAAATGGTTGGTGGTTATTTTGCAAGTCACCCTAAAATACAAACAGCAAAGTTGGATGTGGTTATGCCTAAGCATAAAATTGTAAAAGGTTTGCCAAACACATGGATGCACAAAGACGAATGGTACAACTTTAAATCATTTAACAAAGCGGTAAATGTATTGGTTAAGGTAGATGAAACTTCTTACTCCGGTGGAAAAATGAATAATGATCACCCTGTAAGCTGGTATCATGAGTATGATGGTGGAAAGGTTTTCTACACCGCTTTAGGCCACACAAAAGAATGTTACACTGATCCGAATTTTTTAATGCATTTGTTGGCGGGCATTAAATGGGCAATGAAATAAGTTTTTATGATTAGAATTAATGACGAAACGCCTACAGAAACCTTGCAAGAAGTAAAAGTGGGGGATATGATAACCGATGGTTTTAGTAAAACCGGGAGGGTAGAATCTGTGGAAATTGAAGACGATGGCCTTTACAAAGTTTATGAGTTTTACCTAAATACAGATAGGGTAATAACCACTAAGCGGTAATCATTTTTTGGCAGAGCCGATTTTATTAAAGCCAATTATTGCTAAGGCGAATATAATGAAGGCCAGTAACACAAAGCCAGAGTTTATTAGTACTTGATGATAGCCAAATTTTGCAACATCTAAAAAAGGATAAGGGTACCAACCAACGAAATGTCCTCGAATTAACGAGTAAATTAAATATAGGAGCGGAAAATAGCTCCAAACGATGCCGTTTTTCCAGGTTAGCGAGTTTTTTGGGGTGAAAATTATCCAGTAGATGACGTAAGCGATGGGCACAATTACATGCAATAAGTTATCTGCTACGAGTTGCCATCCTTTTGGTGCCCAAATTCCTCGAAGTACAAGGTTGTACACTAAACCAACAATTAATATATACAATGCAATGGCCGATTTGCTTGTTTGTTGCGAGAGCATTCTCCCTAATCTGGTTGTGGCACCAAAAACTGAAATGGTTAGTGTGCTAGCTACTAATAAATTGCTTAAAATGGTGAAGTAACTGAAGAAGTTGGCTACTGTGTCTTTTAAAATAGCAAGCTGTAAAATTAAAGCAAACCAAGTAACGAATGCTAATGATATTTCAAAAACCAGTTGGGTTTTGCTCTTTGAGTTAGATTGCATAGGTAATAATATGAACTAATGTCGAAATCTTTTCTCGTATAACGAAATTTTGGCGCTTGGTTTTATATTTTACTAAATTTTTGTGATGTGCCTTGGTTAGCTAAACCAGATTGGCGTGTAAATACTTTTTGAAGTGATGGCTTTACAACGCTGCTTCGCTGGTGCTAATAGCGATGAATGTTATAACAGGAACCGAGGTGACAAAAAGATTGGAACAGAAAGCTGGGCTATATTTACATAAGGACTACTGCCCTTGCTTTTCTAAATAAAATGCTCGATAATTTAATTGTGGGTAAACTTTCTGTTAAGCAATGCACAAATCTTAAAATTTTTGGTGTAACCTATTGATAGTTAAAAGAAATTGTTCTACTTTTGCAGTCCCTTAATGTGGCCTCGTTGTAGGCTGGCCATTAGGGAGTTTTTAAAATAAAATAGAAAAAACAAAAAGCAAGAAATGCCAACCATTCAACAATTAGTTAGAAAAGGTAGAGTAGCACTGGAGTTCAAGAGTAAGTCTCCAGCGTTGGACAGCTGTCCACAGCGAAGAGGTGTATGTACGCGTGTATATACTACTACCCCTAAAAAACCAAACTCAGCAATGCGTAAAGTTGCCCGTGTACGTTTAACCAATGGAAAAGAGGTGAATGCCTATATTCCTGGGGAAGGTCACAACTTACAGGAGCACTCTATCGTGTTAATTCGTGGTGGCCGTGTTAAGGATTTGCCAGGTGTACGTTACCACATTATCCGTGGTGCATTAGATACGTCAGGTGTGGCGGGTCGTAACCAACGTCGTAGTAAATATGGTACTAAGCGTCCTAAACCAGGACAAGCAGCTGCAGCACCAGCAAAAGGAAAGAAAAAATAATTAGGAGGAAACAGACATGAGAAAATCAAAACCAAAAAAGAGAATTATTCTTCCTGATCCTAAATTTAACGATGTTCAGGTTACAAGATTTGTAAATAACATGATGTACGATGGAAAGAAATCTATCGCATATGCTATTTTTTATGATGCAGTAGAAATTGCAGAACAAAAAGCTGGCGAAAGCGGATTAGAAATTTTCAAACGTGCTTTAGTAAATATCAGCCCAGCTGTAGAGGTTAAATCTCGTAGAGTTGGTGGTGCAAACTTCCAAGTACCTACAGAGGTAAGACCAGATCGTAAAATTGCTTTAGGCATGAAATGGTTAATTACGTATGCACGTAAGCGTGGAGAAAAAACCATGAAAGAGAAATTAGCAGGTGAAATCGTTTCAGCAGCTAAAGGTGAAGGTGCAGCAGTTAAAAAGAAAGAAGATACGCATAAAATGGCTGAGGCTAACAAAGCGTTCTCTCACTTCAGATTCTAAGATAATGTTTGAATGAGTGAATTTTGAATGATTGAATTGGTTAATTCCTATTCAATCATTTTCTCATTTACGTCATTCATTAATTCAAAAATATGTCAAGAGATTTAAAATTTACAAGAAATATTGGAATTGCTGCTCACATTGATGCGGGTAAAACCACAACAACTGAGCGTATTCTTTATTATGCTGGTGTTAGCCATAAAATTGGCGAGGTGCACGAAGGTGCAGCAACAATGGACTGGATGGCACAAGAGCAAGAGCGTGGTATTACCATTACTTCTGCTGCAACAACCGTAAACTGGAACTACCGTGGTAGCAAATACCATATTAACATTATCGATACACCGGGACACGTGGATTTTACCGTAGAGGTAAACCGTTCGTTACGTGTATTAGATGGTTTGGTATTCTTGTTTTCTGCAGTTGATGGTGTTGAGCCTCAATCTGAAACTAACTGGCGTTTAGCTAACAACTATAATGTTGCTCGTATTGGTTTTGTTAACAAAATGGACCGCTCTGGAGCTGACTTCTTAAAAGTTGTTAAGCAAGTTAAAGATATGTTAGGTAGTAATGCAGTTCCATTGCAATTACCTATCGGATCTGAAGACTCATTTAAAGGTGTGGTTGATTTGATCAACAACCGTGGTATTGTTTGGAATGAGCATGATAAAGGTATGACCTTTACTGAAGTGCCTATCCCAGAGGATATGTTAGATGAGGTTGCAGAATGGAGAGAGAAATTGCTTGAATCTGTAGCTGATTATGATGAGACTTTGATGGAGAAATTCTTCGAAGATCCAAACTCAATTACAGAGCGTGAAATTTTAGATGCTTTACGTGCTGCGGTACTTGATGCTAAAATTGTTCCTATGGTTTGTGGTTCATCTTTCAAAAACAAAGGTGTACAAACTATGCTTGATTATGTGATGGAATTATTGCCTTCACCATTAGATAGCGAAGGTGTTGTAGGTACAAACCCAGATACAAACGAAGAGGTTTTACGTAAACCATCAGAAAGTGAGCCTTTTGCAGCTTTAGCATTTAAAATTGCAACAGATCCATTTGTAGGCCGTTTATGCTTTATCCGCGTTTACTCGGGTAACTTAGAGGCGGGTTCTTACATTTACAATGCTCGTTCTGAAAACAAAGAACGTATTTCTCGTATCTTCCAAATGCATGCTAACAAGCAAAATCCAATCCCTAACGTAGGTGCTGGAGATATTGCTGCGGTAGTAGGCTTTAAAGACATTAAAACTGGAGATACACTTTGCGAAGAGAAAAATCCAATTATCCTTGAATCAATGAACTTCCCTGAGCCAGTAATTGGTTTAGCAATTGAGCCTAAAACTCAAGCAGATGTTGATAAATTAGGTATGGCTTTAGGTAAGTTAGCGGAGGAAGATCCTACATTTAGAGTTCAAACTGACGAGGAAACTGGTCAAACTGTAATCTCTGGTATGGGTGAGCTTCACTTAGATATCTTGATCGATCGTTTAAGACGTGAGTTTAAAGTAGAAGTTAACCAAGGTGCGCCACAAGTGGCTTACAAAGAAGCTATCTTTGGTACAACTCAACACCGCGAAACTTATAAAAAACAATCTGGTGGTCGTGGTAAATTCGCGGATATCCAAGTTGTTATTTCTCCAATTGATGCTGATTTTGAAAAAGGTGGTTTACAATTCGTAAACGAAATTACAGGTGGTTCAATTCCACGTGAGTTTATTCCTTCTGTAGAGAAAGGTTTTGCTTCTGCAATGTCGAATGGTGTGTTGGCAGGTTATCCACTTCCTGATATGAAAGTACGTTTGATTGATGGTTCATTCCACGCTGTCGATTCAGATGCTTTATCATTTGAGCTTGCTGCTCGTATGGCATATCGTGAGGCTTTACCTAAATGTAAACCTACTTTGATGGAGCCAATCATGAAAATCGAAATCTTAACTCCTGAAGAAAACATGGGTGATGTTATCGGTGATATGAACCGTCGTCGTGGTCAATTATTAGGTATGGATACTCGTAATGGATCTCAAGTAATTAAGGCTACAGTGCCTTTATCAGAAATGTTCGGTTATGTAACTCAGTTACGTACGATCACTTCTGGTCGTGCTACTTCTACAATGGAGTTTGATCACTACGAAGCTGCGCCTAAAAACGTACAAGACGAAGTAATTGCTAAATCAAAAGGCAGAATTAAGTCTGAAGACTAATATTAGATGTGAGTATTGAGATATGAGAATTGAGATTTGTCTCACATCTAATGTCTCATTTCTCACATCTCAAAAAATAAACCGATTCCTTGTTATTAATAGCTCTAACAAGGCGTCATAAATTAAAACAAAATGAGCCAAAGAATCAGAATCAAATTAAAATCTTACGATTATAACTTGGTAGACAAATCTGCTGAGAAAATCGTTAAAACTGTTAAACCTACGGGTGCAGTAGTAAGCGGACCAATTCCACTTCCTACAGAGAAAAAAATCTTTACTGTATTACGTTCTCCACACGTTAACAAAAAAGCTAGAGAGCAATTTCAATTGTGTGCTTATAAACGTCTTTTAGATATTTATAGCTCTAACTCTAAAACAGTTGATGCTTTAATGAAACTTGAATTACCTAGCGGTGTTGAAGTTGAAATCAAAGTTTAATGATTTTATAGAAACAAAAAAGCCTCGGGAGTTTTCTCGAGGCTTTTTTGTTTTAAGTGGTTTATTCTAAAATCAATTGATTTATTCCTTGATCCTGCAATAGAAATTTTTCTGCGCTTAATCCGGTAAAGCGTAAAAAATCCTTATTAAGATGTGATAAGTCGTAATAGCCGAACTGGGCAGAAGTTTCTGAAATGCTTTTGGAAATTGGTTGTTTTAAGCACTGATTAACCAATGTATTAAAGCGTACCATTGAAGCAAATTTTTTTGGAGAAAATCCAACATGTTACTGAAAGCTATCTCGCAGGTTTCTATCGCATGTGCAAGAATTTTTAGCAATTTCTCTAATGTCTACCATCCCAGAATATTTGAACATCATAGACAAAGCGCTGTTCACGTAATTGATATTATTAGTTGGTGCATAGCCAATTTTCTGTAACAAATATTCCTGTATTGCTTCCCATTTCGCTGAAACTAACTTAAAGCTGTTTATTTTATCATTTAAAATCCGCAAGTTTTTGTTCATGTCTGTTACACAGTACATGGTGTTGGCAAAATGATTGGCATCTTCACGCCAAAACAGCGCAGTACTGTGGGGCTTTGGTAAAACCAAAATCCATTCTGTTTTACAAGGAATTTCAAAATCGATAGGCACATAACCGGAGCCTCCCGAGTAGATATTTCCTGGCGCAGTATTATGCAATTTCCCATTATCAAAATTGATCGTCATCGGATCGCTTGACTCCAAGGTAAAAGCCCACAAGCCATAAAAGCGAGGCACAAGTTTAAACCTAACAGAGTTTTCTGTTTGCTGCTTTATATATAATGCTTTAGAAATGTGGGCTTGTAACGCTCCACAAATTGGGAGTTGGATAAGTTCCATAGAAAATGCTTCAGGTGCAACAGTTTGGTTTAAGAAGTTTCTCTTTCGTCTTATACTAATATAACGAAAATTTAATCGAAAAATAAGACATGGCTACTATTTATGCATAGCAGCTAAAAATCTCCGTTTTTTACAATAGTGGTAGCTTTTACCTGTAATACATTTGTATAGCGTTAGCGAATAAATGGTATTGGGGTGCATTTAAAAAAAGCTGTTCATTTACCCAAATACCGCTAGTTTATTTCAGCCTTTTATAAATTGAAGGCGAGCGTATTCGCAATGCGAAGCATTTTCTCTAGTTAAAAATAGTAGTTCACTCAATAAAAAGGGTTGCTGGATAAGTTGTCAGAAAACCATTGTAATAAAGCTGTTTTTTTAACCTATAAATTAAACAAGGGATAATGATGAAGTCTTCGTTTGTTATAAGAAATTGTGGTTGTTTGTTAATTGCGTTGTCAATTACCAATACAATTTATGCCCAAGATTTGAGCAACCTTAAAAATCAAAAGCCTTTTAGTTACAGTGGAGCGCTTGAGGTAAGAACTATTGGCTACCAGATGAATGGTGCCGCAAATAGGCGGAATCCATTTTCCTTAATCATCAGCGGAAGTCCGACGTTGAGCTTTTACGGATGGGATGTTCCTTTTAGTGTGGTTTACACAGATAGGAAAACCAATTTCCAACAACCCTTTAATCAATTTGGTTTAAGTCCGACTTATAAATGGATAACCTTGCACGGTGGTTATAGAAACCTGAATTTTTCTCCATATACATTAGGAGGCCACACCATGTTAGGGGCGGGTGCAGAGCTAAATCCCGGTAAATTTAGACTAGGATTTATGTACGGCCGGTTAAATAAAGCTACTGTAATAGATTCGGTAACGCAGTCGTTGGCGCCCCAAGCATTTACCAGAAAAGGTTATGCTGTAAAAGTTGGTTATGGAACAAAAAAGAGTTTTATCGACTTCAGCTATTTAAATGCTAAGGATGACAGTGTTGGTTTTCAGAAAAGTCAACTCAACAGGCAGTTTAACCCAATCGCTCCATCTGCAAATTCTGTGGTGGGTTACAAGGGTCAACTATCTTTTCTTAAATATTTCTCTGTAGAAAGTGAAGGTGCGGTAAGTCTGTATACGCGTAACTTACACACCACACTACCTATAGATTCTTTAGAAGATCCAATATTAAAAACGATTAGAAAATTTGCTAGGGTTAATGCCACTAGCGAGTTATATACTGCATTTAGTGCAGGTGTTGGCTATCGCGATAAAAAATATGGATTGAAATTAAACTACCGACGTATTGATCCTGAGTTTAAATCGATGGGTGCTTATTTTATTACTTCAGATATTGAAGCTTGGACGATTGCTCCGTCTTTTATAGCCTGGAAGAATAAAATCAGTTTTAATGGAAGTATTGGTATCCAGAAAGATAATCTTCAAAATCAAAAGAATGCCACCAACAAAAGATTTATTGGCGCTGGTAATGCCAGTTTACAGTTTACCGATAAGTTGGGAGTTGATGCGAGTTATAGCAATTATTCCAATAACCAAACTCCAAACACCGTGCGCTTTGCAGACTCGCTAAGAATTGTACAAACTACTGAAATGTACAGCTTAATGCCGAGGTACATAGTTAGCAACGAAAATTATACGCATATGGTTACTGTTGCAGCAACACTGAGTAATTTGAATGACTTTAACCAGTTTTTTGCCGACAGTGCTGTTAGTAGAAACATGGATACTAAGCAGCTAATGGCTAATTATAGTATCGGTTTTATAAAACAAGGCATCAATCTAAATACAAGTGTAAACACCACAAAGCTAAGTGGAATGGGTATTAACCAAACCTATACAGGCTTTTCTTTAGGTGGCGATGTTTCGCTACTTAAGTCGCTACTCAGGTTGTCTACAAATCATTCCATCACGTTAGGTAAACAAGACATTGGAAAAAGTATTATCTACAACAGTTCGCTAAATACAAAATACCGGTTAACCAAAGGACATAACATAGATTTCGGACTTTATTTTCTGAGAAATTCGCCGGCAAACAGCGGGGGGTTACAACAAAAATATTCCGAGTTAAGAGGTGAATTGGCTTATCAAATAAAATTTTAGTTATGAAGAGATTAATCTATTTTATCGTGTTAATACTTGCATTTGGGTTTACACAAACACTAAGTGCACAAGTAGGTGTTTCTATTAGAATTTTGCCTCCTTATCCCAACCGGATTACCGACTACGAAAGTAGGCCACAGCAAGTGCTAATAACGCTTACAAATCAATCTGCCGGAACACAGCAAATTCAGTTGCGTGCCTCAGTAGTTGGCGATAATGGCATTCGGTTAGAAGTAGGTAGAAATTATAAGAGTTCGTCGGCAATAACACTAGCGCCTGGTCAAGTACGCAACCTTAATGGTGCAGACCTAGTTACGCTTTTTGATTATAACCAACTTACCTACACCGGTATTACAAAAGAAGAATTTATAAGAGGAAATGGCTTGCCAGAAGGAAGCTATCAGGTTTGTATGCAAGCCTTTGATTACAATACCAATGCGCCTATAAGTGCAGATGAACCGGTAGGTTGTAGCAACAGGTTTTCTATTAGTAGTTTGGAGCCCCCATTAATTATTAAGCCTTTGGATGGCGATGAACTAAAACCAACCGTGGGAAATATTTTTACTATCAATTGGACAACACCTCCTGGTGCACCACCATCGGTTAGGTATAAAATTAGGATCATTGAAGTATTAGCTAACCGTAATCCTAACGATGCTTATTTATCGGCTGTGCCACCTTATTTCTTTGAAAAAGAAGTAATGGGAAATGTGTATGTGTACAACCCGTCAGATCCACAGTTTAACGCAGGTAGGAGATATGTACTTGCGGTAACGGCTTTCGATCCGAATGGAAGTTATACATTTAGAAACAACGGTATAAGCCAGGTAAGCTCTTTTACTTATGGTACGCCAGATATTGCAGCTGGTGGTGAGAGTAAACCTACAGAAACAAAGAAAGAACCTAAAAAGCCGATGACTACTAATAGTATTAGAGGTAAGGCATTATGGGCATTTAAAGCTAGCGAAGAAAGTTATAAAGGAGCCATGGCGGTAGGAGGCAGTGGATCATCTGTGCAACTTGGCACATTAGCAAATATAACGAACAATGTTGTAGAAATGCCAAGGGCTTTTGCAACTGCCGGATTGCAACAGACAACTATTGCTGCACAGGCAAATGCACCAACAAATACTGGTTTGAAAACAAGTGGCCAAGTAATAGGTGGCGTTGTGTTTAATTCGTTTAACCCATTAACCGACAATCCAACTAACTTTAAGAAAGCGCTGTCTACCGATAAAACACTTTTGGCAACAGCTGCAAGCAACAGCTATGTAAGTGGACTGGTTACGCAAAATGCAGCAGATGCCGCCGCTTCTTTATCTTCATCAATATTTGTTACCGGAAACCAAAAATTGGATTTTAGTATTGACGCGATTAGTGCAACAGCATCAAACAACAAAACGCCTTTGGCTAATGCTACGGTAAAAATTATTGGAGTTGTTAGCAGTACACCGGTAAATTTGGGAATTTTTAACACTACCGTTAAGAAAGAACAGGAGAAGCAAAAAGAACAAGAGGCTTCTCAGTTTGGTATTTTAACACTTAATAAAAACGGAACACCTGCACCGCAAAAAGGTGTAGTACAGCCTACTCCTAATTCGAAAAACCAGCCAGCTTCTACAAATAAAGCTACCAGTAATGGAGCTACTTTTAACATACAACCATTAGAGCCAAATTTGATCGCCTCCGGTCGTACGGATGCCGAAGGAAATTTTGATATCAGCTTTGCTGACTTAAACTATACTGGCGGTAATCGCTTCAGTAGCATTAAAATTGTAATTACAAAAGGCGCTATTGAGGAAACAAAAACCATCCCAATAAGTACGCTCCAAAATCCTGATGTTGATTTAGGCGAAGTTTTATGTATCGCTTCAACTTATCGATATACACCTAAAGTAGAGCTCCCTCAGATTCAAGGTACAGCAAACGATAATAAAAATATTGTTGTTAAAATTTATAGGGAAGAAGCAGATGCTATTGCCTATCCGTTTTTAGCTTACGATGGAAATTTATCTCCCGATAGGAAAACAAAAGAGGTAATAGGTGGAAAAAGTATGGTACTTATTGCAGCTGATAGTGTCAACGCAAAAAGTGCTGCTCAATTTAAATTTGCAAAGCTTTTTGAGGGAATTAATTATACCGTGCAAGTTAGCACAGGTGGCAACGTAAACAAACGTTCTGGCGGATTAAAACTTGCACAAACTGATCTGTCTAGTGCACAAGTAGCCAATGTTAAACCTACCTATACGCTTACTGCGCTTCCCCCATCAATTATTGGCTCTGTTCAATTATCGCTACAAAGCGGATTTGCATCGGTAAAAGATGCGGTAGTTAGGGTAGAATTTAACAAGGATGACGTTGAAGAGCAAACTGGTGTTTTGCCCGGTAGTTTTGTAACTGCAAATAATCAATATTCGGCTCAATTGGTTAACGGCGTAAATAATGCCAATACAAATTTGCAACGTGCCACTGCGGTTCAGCAATCCATAAGTACAGCAAAATCAACTACTGCAAGTAATTTTTATACTGGCGGTGCAACAACTTCCATATTTAAAGGCGGAGCAGTTATGGCAAACGTTGGTAATGCTTTGGCTAATGCACCAACTGCAGTGAATATGCTAGATCAATATAGCGGGCCGTATACCACTAAAACAGACAGTGCCGGTAATTATGCGATCGGAAATTTGCCAAGGTTAAAAGAAGGGAAGACTTTTACGGTAAAACTGTTAAAAGTACCAGCAGAATTTCAAAATCTTCAGATAGAACCATCTAATTCTGCCATCGTAAACAGAGTTTTAGATGGAGAGCAAAAAGATGTATCGTTTAGGATAAAACCTGACTTAGTTCAAATCGCCGGTCGCGTGGTGGCGGAAGATAAGAAAGCGTTAAACAATGCACGCTTAAATTTCGAAGGCTCTACAGATATGTTTACTACTGGTGAAACGGGTTTGTTCACGACAACCTATTTTCCTGGAACACATTATCTAATTGTAAAAAAAGAAGGCTATGTCGACGCAAAAATCAAAGTTATAGTTCCTGCGAAATCCAGCGGCAGCAACGGGGGCGGAGCAACAGCGAATCAGGCAACTCAATTACCAAGCAACGTACTTCAGAATAATCACCTTTTTCAAGTGGCAAATGTATTTGATGATACCAGAGCAAAAGCTTTGCAAAATACACAGGCCAACTCATTGGATTTGAGTATACAGCTATTGAACACGCCGACTATAAAAAATGAAATTGCAAAAGGAGCTTCATTTTCTCCATCAATGTTTGGCGTAGCAGGTAGTCAAAGTGCTTCAAAGGTTAATAGCTCAGGAATTAAAAGCCTTACTTCTACAAGTTCGCCTGTGGCTACCAATGTTGCAGGGTCCAGCGGAAACGTGGTAAGTTTTTCATCGAACACATTTAGTGCGAATGCCAAAATTACAGATGTTGCTGCTGCAACTTCTATGAGCCAAGTGTTTACCAATGCGCTTACCAGCTCAAATTATGGTAGCAATACCTTAACCACTTTAGATTTAGGCGATGTAGGTTTCTTAAAAAGGCGATTAGGGAAAATCAGGTTCAAAGTTTTAGATGCGGAGACAAACTCTGCTATCGCGGAAGCAAAAATTAAACTTTTCGATACGGTTGGCGTAACCGACAATAAGGGCGAGTGGTATTATGAAGGTTTTGGTGGCGAAGCTAAAGTAGCGGTATCTGCGCCTAATGGAACTGCCTATGTAATGACCGAAGAAAGTTTGTTGATTAATGAAACAGGAAGCGAAATTGCGAAATCAATAAAATTACAAAAGGGAATAAAAGTTAGTGGCTTTGTACGCAAAGCCAGCAATACAATTGATGGCGTAACTATTAAGGTTGAAGAGAAACCATATCTGCTAACCGCTACAGACGCTACTGGAGCCTACAGTTTGTATGTTCCCACAGGAAAGTTTCAATTAAAAGCATCTAAACCTGGATATATTTCTAAAGTGCAGGCGGTAAATGCTGCATCTACTGCAGTTCAATTAGATTTCGAGTTAGCAGACGGTGGCGGAAGAAACATAGCTAAAATTTTAGGTTTTGATGTAGAGTTGGATCAAATGACTCCAGAAGGCAACGGCTATCGAGTTTCTGGTGCTTTCGTAAATCTTAAGCCAGCATTAACGGAGTTGAAATCTGCTATAGCTACCAAACTACAGTTTAGCAATATAAAAATCAACTTCGATGCAAGTAACAACGCCATTCCAGAAGGCAATAAGATAGTAACCGACGAGATTTCTTTACAATTTAAGTTGTTGAACTTTATTCCTGTTGCACTAAAATCGCCAAGCGGAATTACCGTTGAAACCGATGGCAATGGAGGTGGAAAAATAAATGTAGAGATTGTTGCGAATATGACGGCAATACAAGGTGGAAGAGGCTGGGGTTTAAACGATGCTGATGTTAAATTATTGCCAGACAATGTTTCGGCTACAACTTTCGTAACTGCATTTGCTTCTTCAGCTACAGCTCAAGTAAACGCTAAATATAAAATTAAAGGGCCACAAGCGGGTTGGCAAGGTAATTTGTATGGCTTTAAATTAATGGCTCAAACAGAACAATCGTTTGTAGATAAAGACGGATTACACTTTGTAGGAGAGCTACATACACCAGATCTAGGCGTTATTAAATCTAGTGTGTTTAAAATTGAAGAACTTTTAATCGGCGCAGACTTACTGGTTAAAAGAATTAATGTTAGCCAAACAGGTTTGCCAGCCATTAAAATTTTAGATTGGAGCGCTAATATCGCTTCGCTATTATTTAATGAAGACGGTTTCAAAATTGGCGGTAACATGGTAATAAAAGTTCCTGCTTCTGGAACTTCTAACATTAATTTTTCTGACGTTACCATCGGTAAGGATATGTTTTTCGGGGGCAAGTTTGTAATCCCTGATAACGGAATTAACATTTTTAATATTGTAAGTATTAAAAAAGGCGCTTCTCCTATCTCATTTGGGCAGGTGCCAAACCAGTCTGGGGTTTATAAACTAGGCGGCTCGGGCAAAATCAAATTTACCAAATTTATTACTTCCGAGATTAACATTCCAATTTTCGAAGTGCATACCAACGGTCGTTTCCTAGTTGATGCACCAGTAAATTTTGAGACAAATCTAGCATTTGCCAAGTTAAAGGTTCAAGCCATTAAGTTTGATAATACCAGCGGCACTCCATTCATCGGTGTTCAGGGAGCAGTTTCGGTAGATGTTCCACTTTTAAAATTAACCGCTGCAGATATATCCTTTAAAAATAGCGGTGGTGGCATAAGTGTAACGGTGGGCAAAATAAAGGCCTCTTTAGATGTTCCGGTTTTAAAAACCGAAATAGAGGTTGATATGAAAGATAACGGTTTTGCCGGATCGGGTAAACTTGGCATTCCTGGTACACCGGTAAATGCGGGTATAGATTTCCATTATTACAAAGTAACAGGTGGAATAGACTTCGGTGCTAAGTTTAGTGCAAATGTAACCATCCCGATAGGTTTTGTAACCATAGAGCGTGTAGGCGGAGGCTTCCAATACAATACAGCTACCAAAGATTTTATGGTAGACATCAATGGTGCTTTATCTATCGCTAATCTTGGAGCGCTCGTAAAATTAGATCCTATAGGTTTAACGGTTCGAAGCGGACCTGTGATAGAGGGTTATGGTGGCGTAGTTGTGGGTTCTACACTTAATTTGGCAAACGCCAGAATGAAACTCGATTTCCCGCAGGAAACATTTAGTGTTACAGTTGATTCGCATATCGAACCTATAAAGGGTGTTATGAGTACAAAATTACAGGGCGATTTAATTATCAGCTTGAAAAAAGACGATCGTTTTGCCTTTCTCGGGTGTGCTATGGAAACCAATTTACTAGGACTTATAAAATCGAATGGAGAGTTTGCTTTAGGTGTAGGCGTTAAAAATCCGGTTACTCGTGGAGATAGAGTTAGCTATTATTTTAGAAACGTTGATAGAAAATACGTACAGGATGTATTTTCTGGAGTGTATATAAATGCCACCGCAAAAATGGGTATCCCTAAAGATAAGGCTATAGGATTTGACTTTAAAATTGCTAGTGCAAGTTTATACTTCTATACAGAATCTAATGCAAAGCTCATTTTAAATTTTGCTGAAGATAGTTATCTATTCGGTTTAAGCGGAAAATTTGGAGGTGGCTTCGAGTTTTGCGTAGCCAGTATTGCATGTGCAGGTTTCGGATATGATGCTTGTTATGATTTTATGGGCGGGCGTAATGATACTGATGGTTGGTTTATTAGTGGTGAAGCTTCTGGAAATGTATCCTTAAAAATAGGCGGATGCAACCCGTCATGTAATTCTGTGAAATTTGGGCTTTGTTTTCCAGCATTTAGGCTTTGTGGTACAGGGGGAGTTAAGGCTTCCTATACACAAAACAGAGGATTGAGTTTTAAAGCATTTGTAGGTGGTAGTCCATTGTGTAATTAATTAATATTTAAAATTTTAAGACATGAAAACTTTAGTAGCTATCATATTTTGCTTGTGCGCAATGGTAAAAGTCCAAGCTCAAATCAGCCCGTCAACAGGTGTTCAAATGGGAACTATAATGCCTGGGCCTAGTTCAGTATATGGCATTGTTTTTACAAATGATGACATGAATTCTATCAATCTATATTCGGCATCTATAAAGCAATACGATATCTACAAGGACGAAAAAGGTACAGGAAATTTTAAGAAAATTTTGTCGTTAACGTTTCCAACCTCATTTGCAGATTTTAGAAGTCGTGTTGGAGAAGAGGTAGCACAGCAAGTTAAAAATAATTTTAATACAAATGCCGATGAGGAAGCCTACAAAATGCTGGTTGCAGGAGATCCTAATAAAATGGGCTTTCTGGTTTTTTCAAAAATCTTTTTAAAGGGTATTGGGGTTTTGTGGCAAGATGTTGATGTTAAGGGAAACCATTCTTCAACTACTTACAAAATACTAAAGATTGATAATAAAGGGCAAGAGCAACTATTACTAAGTCAGAAATTAAGCGATGTTAGTCGAGTACCTTTTGCTAAATACGAATTGCAGAACTTAACAAGTACAGATAGCGTTGTGCAAATGTCATGGTATGCAAAAGCAACCAATACACCTGCATTTATGGCTAAGGTTTACCGAAAATCAAATACCGATAGGAGTTTTACCGTTGTGCCTCAATTAAGTATAGTGAGTAATACGAACGACACTTCTAAAATTAGTTTTTCTGAACGTGTAACACCAGGTAAGCTCTTTAACTATTATGTAGTGCCCGAGGATTTTGCGGGTAATGAAGGCTTGCCATCAGATACGGCTTTTGCCATCAGTAAATCTTTTAGTCAGCTAAAAGGAATTGAAGACTTTAAAATTGCGGATTCATTAAAAGGAGCGTGGTTGTCTTGGAAAGGTTTGCCAAATGAAGGGGTTTATACCGGGATTCAGATTTTAAAATCGAGAAAAAGTACAGATGGGTTTTTAGAAGTAGCAACAGTCTCATCAACCGATAGCAGTTATTACGATAAGGAAATTCTACCTAACGTAGTATATTTCTATCAACTTAGGCCATTAACAATAGGCGCTAAAGGATTTGGTTTGTTACCGTCTGCAAGCGCTAACATCGCTGTTAAAAATCAAAATGAGGTTCCTTTTGCGCCGCAAGGTTTAAAAGTTTGGCAAGACAGTACAGCGCAAGTTCAGTTACATTGGGATATAAATCCAGAAATAGATCAGTTTGCATATTATGTGCTTAGAGGTACCTCAAAAGAAGATATGAGGATTGTATCTCCTGCCTTACGTACAAATGTTTATACAGATTCGCTATCCAATTTAGATGGACAAACAACCTATTTCTATGGGGTTAAGTTGATGAATATTTCTCAAAAAATGAGCGATATATCTACTACTGTTATGTTTAAGCCACTTAAAGTAGAGTTTGTGCCTTACCCATCGGGTATTAGTGCTCGTTATGCAGATGGTGCAGTTAAACTGCTTTGGGAAGACATGATTGCTAAACACGATGAGGTTATAGGATATAAAATATATAGAAAAGGCAAGGCCGATAAAGACTTTAAGTTACTTAATTCGGCAATAGTTAATACAGTAATATTTGAAGATAATACGGCAGAAGTTGGTGAAACTTATGAGTATGGCATAACTGCAGTAAATGCAACTGCTAGTCAGAGCGTACTATCGCCGGTTGCTTCTGTTTCTATTCCAATAAGCAGTGTGTTGGCACCTCCAGCAGATTTGTATTTAGTTAACAAGGTCGAAGGAGTTTATATAACCTGGCCAAATCAGTCTGATGCCAAGAACATAAATATTATTTATAGAAAAGGCTCTGCTGAAAAGGATTTTAAAATGATTGCTGAAATATCGACAGATAATTATACAGATACATCAGCTCAGAAAGGAATGCTTTACAGCTATAGAATTGTGGCAAAAAGTAAGCTAGGTAATAGTAATCCTGGTGTAGAGAAATCGATAAGAAAAAATTAATCCTACATAAATTCAAAATATCATGTTTTGCAGAAAAAATATATTTGGCTTGTTAGCATTTATGCTAGCGTTAAGCCTGGCACAATGTGCGAAAAAATACGATTATGCACCTACAGATAACTCGGCGATAATAGACAGCATTCGCCCGCAAAGAGGAACTGAAAATACCCAAGTTCGTATTTACGGAAGAAACTTTCCTGTAGACACCTCGAAGTTAAAAACCTTTTTTAACAGCAAACAAGGTTTGGTAATTGAAAAATCTACCAACAATGTTATTTTAGCAAGCGTTCCGTCAGAAGCTGGAACTGGAAATGTAAGTCTTAAAATTGGAGACAAAAATATTGTTGGCCCGGTTTTTACTTATGACTATGATGCGCCAGTTATTACAGATGTTTCGCCTTTATTGGGCAACGCAGGCACAGAAATAACAATTAATGGTCGTAAGTTTAGCAGTAGCGCTATAAACAATAAAGTATCAGTAAATGGTTTGCCTGCAACGGTAATTTCATCGTCAGCTACACAGATAAAAGCTACTGTGCCTGAGACTAAAAATGGGCCGGTAGCAGTTACATCAAATGGCATTACTAATACTGGGCCGGTATTTAAATTTATCCCTCAATTTACAGGTTTAGATAAAACAAGCGGATTTGCGGGAGAAGTTATTGTTTTAAACGGAAAATACTTTGACGCCGGACCAAACGTTGCTGTTAGTTTTAATGGCGTTGCCGGAACTATTATTTCAAATGCCGGTACTAGTATTGAGGTTCGTGTTCCTGCATCAACCAGCGGTAATGTTGTAGTAACTGTAGATGGTGTAAATAGCAATGCCCAAACATTTACCTACAAAATGGCGCCAATAATTACGAGGTTGAGTAAAACCATCGCATTTGCCCAAGATACATTAACAGTTTATGGAAGAAACTTTAACGGAACCGGAACGCCAATAGTAAATTTCGAGGGCGTTGCGGCTACTGTTTTAGGTCATTCTGCATCAGAAATAAAAGTTCGTATTCCGAATAGTGTAAGCGGTAATGTAGTTGTAACTGTAGATGGCGTATCTAGCAACCCGATTTCATTCACTTACTCGCAGAGTATTGTTGCTAATAGTCTGAACCAAACCTCGCCAGTACTGCGTAGCGTATCTGGAATTGATGGTGCAAGTGTAACTATAAAAGGTGGCAATTTTGGTACAACTGCGAATAGAATAAGGGTTACCGTTGGCGGGCAAAATGCAACTATAGTTTCTGTAACTAATACAGATGTAGTTTTCCTAACCCCGAGTTTTTCTTCATCGCAAGATAATTTACAACAAATAAAGATATACTTAGATAATTTTGAAGCTACTTATCCCAACGGAAATTTGACTTTCAATTATTTGGAACCAACGATTTTATCTACAACCGCCACAATTGTACCAGCAATTGGTTTACCTGCCGGATGGTACACGTTTACATTTGTAGTTAACGGTAATAATTATAATGCTACTGCACCAAACGCCAATTTCGAAATGCTTATTGATGGTGTAAAATACAATACAACCGTTAATGGCAATACTGCAACAATTACTTTTACGCAAACAAGCGCCTTTGTTAAAAATAGATATGATATTCGAGTGAATAACAAGTGGGGTAGTTTCATTTCTGCATTTCAGCGTAATGTTACCATTAGTGATTTTGATTACAGCACAGTAAATGGCAGCAGAACGATAACTATAGACGGGAATGGATTTGGAAGTACGGCAGATTTGAATAGATCAGTTAGAGTTTACAGAATTATAAACGGTGTTAAAAATTATCTCACTGTTGCAAGTAGTTTATCTTGGACCGAAAGCCGACTGATAGCAACGTTCTCAGAAAATTTCTTAGACGATTTAACTTACGGAGTAGAGGTTAGGGTAAATTCGAGGTTAGCTACGAAAGAAAAATTCATTGATTACATTAGGGTTAACTAGATAAATAAGGAAGCCCTAGCATTTTTGCTAGGGCTTCCTTACTAAAACATTCTACTACTCAAATTATCTTCCTCTACTTTTCATTTCTTCAATAACATTTCTTTCGTCTTGCAGCTCCCTTGCTAATTTGCGTTGTTGCTCATTCGCTTTGGCTTTATAGGCCTGGTATTCTGCAGAAATTTCATCGTAAAGTTGCGTTCTGTGTTTTGCTTCCAAAATACTTTTGGTAGATCTGGCTATAACCGCAAACAAAGCAATCGCTAAAACGCCAATTATAGACCAAACTAAAATGTTATAGGTAGACTTTGTAAACGAAATTCCTAAAAAACTAATCTCGTCAACTTTGGCATTGGCTTCATTTAAGGTGTTTTCAGTTCCACTAACTTTTCCATTTAAAGATGAGATACTTTTTTCTTGTTCTGCAATTTTCGCTTTTGCTTTTGTTAGTTCTACACGCTCTTTTCTCAACGTATCATTAACGCTTTTCCATAAAGCGTCTAATCTTGTTGGGTTTATAAGCTTAGCACCATAAGAAGATTTTGATCGCGAAAGCATAAAACGGTACTGACCGTTAAGCGAAAAGTCTGTGTTTTTAACTGTATCAACTCTTCTGTATTGTTGCGTGGCAACAGGTTTAGGAACCGTTACCGGTCTAGTTTGCGAATTGCTTGTAGAAGCAAAAAACGAGGAAATTAATAGGGTAGTTATAAAAAGTAAACGTTGCTTCGCCATAAAATTGCTTTTTTATTTAACAATTATAAACAAAATATATTGTGTAGAAAAGATTAAATATGGCTCGCTAGCTATTTGATTTCGCTTTTAGTGGGCATTTATGTTTTAATTTTAGCATCAGCAATTTGTAGTTTTTTGTTTTATTCTTTTACTTTATAGTTAAAAACGTAATTAATATGGAGGATCTTTTTAATGCCATGACTTTCGAAGAGGCATTCGATAAATTTATTAAGGGTAGGACTGTAGTAGAATTTGGGTTCAGAAAACCAGAGCCAGTAAAATTAAGTAATGGCTTTTTAGCATATCCATGTGGTTACTATACTTTATACGACAACGGATTTAAATTAATCACCTTTGGGAGCTCCTTAGGTACGAGTACAATACAAGATATTTGGGTTTTAGATACCAACGATGTTCCGGTTGGTTATAAAGACCAAACAGAAGTGGAATAATATTAAAAAACGCCTCAATGCCTATAATATATATCTTTTTTGTAGTTTACTATTTTCATATAATTTAGGGTAAAGCGTAACAAGCAGGTATATTTGCCACATGTCAATCCTGTTATTTACCCTAATTGTATTAATCGGCGCTTTCCTAGCGGGATTACTGGGCTCGTTAACAGGTTTAGGTGGTGGTGTAATTATTATACCGCTGTTAACATTAGGTTTAGGAGTTGATATTCATTACGCTATCGGTGCATCTATTATTTCTGTTATAGCAACTTCTTCTGGTTCTGCTGCGGCGTATGTAAAAGAAGGTATTACAAATATTCGTATAGGCATGTTCCTAGAAGTGGCCACTACAGCAAGTGCTATTGTGGGCGTTGTAATAGCCAGTTATATTAAGGCCGATTATATTGTTGTTATCTTCGGGTTTATCTTGCTTTTTTCTGCAGTGATGATGTTGAAGAAAAAAATAGATCATTCGAATAATGAAAAAACCAGCATTTTAGCTAACTATTTTAAGTTAAACGGAAGTTACCCGACCGAAGGAAAAATTCAGCAATATGCGGTGCATAGAGTAGTTGGTGGCTTCTCTATGATGTTTTTAGCGGGGATACTATCTGGCTTATTAGGCATAGGTTCTGGCGCATTAAAAGTTATTGGTATGGATAACATCATGAAAATTCCTTTCAAGGTTTCTACTACTACAAGTAATTTTATGATTGGCGTAACCGCTGCTGCAAGTGCTTTAGTTTATTTGCATAAAGGTCAAATTAATCCTGCTATCGCGATGCCCGTAACTATTGGTGTAATTTTAGGGGCAACGCTTGGTGCTAAAATTCTAATCAGAACTAAAACAGATAAATTAAAGGTTGTTTTTGCTATTGTGGTTACAATTTTAGCCTTGCAGATGATTTACAAAGGATTAACCGGAACGATATGAGCATGCAGGTAAAACATTATTTGGGCGATAAAGATGTACAAGCGATATTAGGCACCTTGCTTCGAGTTGGTGTAATTGTATCTGCTTGCGTAGTTTTTATTGGCGGATTGGTTTTTCTTTATAATAATTCCAGCCAAATTTCATCTTTCGAAACCTTCAAGCCAGAAGATGTTAGGTTTTCTTCTATTGCCGAAATTTTAAAAGGGCTAAAAACTTTTGATGGTTTGGCAATTATCCAATTCGGTGTGATATTGCTGATATTCACGCCAATAGCTCGCGTTGTTTTTTCAATTTTTGGCTTTTTAATGGAGAAAGACTACATGTACGTCATAATCGGCATCATTGTACTTTGCATTATTGTAGCCAGTTTATACCTCGACATAGCACATTAAACCAAGATTTTTAGTTAGTGTGCTGGTACTAAGAAAAATAAATGCTAATTAATTGAAAAAATAATTAGCTAACTATTTGAAAATTAAGAATTCTTTCCTATTTTTGCCCTCCCTTAACGGGGATGCATATCCACCTTGAACGAAGCCCTACTGCTTCGATGGGTGTTAAACTTAAAATAGAAAATGTCAGGTATTATTGGAAAAAAAGTAGGAATGACCAGCATTTTTGACGCCGAAGGCAAGAATATTCCTTGTACGGTGATCGAAGCTGGACCTTGTGTTGTAACACAAGTTAAGACCGAAGAGAAAGATGGTTACGTATCAGTTCAATTAGGATACGATGAAGCCAAAGAAAAAAACACTACCCAGCCTTTAAAGGGTCACTTTGCGAAAGCAAACACTACTCCAAAGCGTAAGTTGGTTGAATTTGAGCAGTTTGAAGAATCGTTAAGCTTAGGTGATACGGTAACTGTAAACATTTTTAACGAAGGAGATTACGTTGATGTCGTAGGTACTTCAAAAGGTAAAGGTTTTCAAGGTGTTGTTAAACGTCATGGTTTTGGTGGTGTGGGTGGTCAAACTCACGGTCAGCACAACAGATTGCGTGCGCCAGGTTCATTAGGTGCGGCATCTTATCCAGCTCGTGTATTTAAAGGTATGCGTATGGCGGGAAGAACAGGTGGAGATAGAGTGAAAATTCAGAACTTGCAAGTTTTGAAAGTTTACGCTGAGCAAAACCTAGTAGTAGTTAGTGGTTCCATTCCAGGAGCTAAGGGTTCTTACGTAATCTTAGATAAGTAAGCAGATGGAAGTTAAAGTAATAAACATTTCAGGAAAAGAGACAGGTGCCAAGGTGCAACTTCCTGAGTCGGTATTTGGTGTAAAACCAAGCGACCACGCGATTTATTTAGATGTAAAGCAATATTTGGCTAACCAACGTCAAGGAACGCACAAATCTAAACAACGTAACGAGATTGCAGGTTCTACTCGTAAATTATACAAACAAAAAGGTACAGGTGGTGCACGTGCCGGAAGCATTAAATCTCCATTGTTCAATGGTGGTGGTCGTGTTTTTGGTCCTCAACCAAGAGACTATAGTTTTAAATTGAACAAAAAATTAAAATCATTAGCACGTAAATCTGCTTTATCATACAAAGCACAAGATAACAACGTGGTAGTTTTAGAAGATTTTACATTTGATTCAATCAAAACTAAAAACTACATCAACCTAGTTAATGCATTAAACTTAGCTGGCGAGAAAACTTTGTTGGTTTTACCTGCACAAAATAATAATATCTATTTATCAAGCAGAAACATTCAGAAAACTAAAGTTATCACTGCAGCAGATTTAAACACTTACGACGTGTTAAATGCAGGTAAACTTTTGTTAACTGCAGACTCGCTTAAAACTTTGGAGGAGGCATTTGCCAAGTAATATGGAAATTTTACAAAAACCAATATTAACTGAAAAAGCTTCTGCATTAACTGAAAAAGCTAACCGTTTTACTTTCAGAGTAGATCACAGAGCTAACAAATTGCAGATTAAATCGGCCATCGAACAAATGTATGGTGTTAACATCGTTGCCTTAAACACAATGGTTGTTGTAGGTAAGTTAAAATCAAGAAATACTAAAGGTGGTTTAGTATCGGGTCGTACCCCGAAATATAAAAAAGCTATTGTAACATTGAAAGATGGCGAAACAATAGATTATTACGCGAATATTTAATAAGAATTGAATAATTTATAACTATGGGCTTAAGAAAATTTAAACCAGTCACTCCGGGAACCCGTTTTAGGGTAGGCGCAAGCTTTACGGAGATTACAGCAACCAAGCCCGAAAAATCATTGGTTGTATCTTCTAAGAAATCGGGAGGTCGTAACAATACAGGAAAGATGACTATGCGCTACATTGGTGGTGGTCACAAAAAATCTTACCGTTTAATTGATTTTAAACGCGATAAGTTTAACATTCCTGCAACAGTAGCAACTGTTGAATACGATCCAAACCGTACCGCACGTATTGCTTTGTTGCACTACGCAGACGGAGAGAAGCGCTACATTATTGCACCTGAAGGGTTGCAAGTAGGACAAACTTTGCTTTCGGGTGACAACGCTACTCCAGAGGTAGGTAACACATTAACCTTAGCAAATATCCCTTTGGGATCTATCATCCACAACTTGGAAATTCAACCAGGTAGAGGAGCGCAATTAGCACGTAGTGCTGGTGCTTATGCACAACTTGCAGCTAGAGATGGTAAATATGCTACAATTAAAATGCCATCAGGTGAGGTAAGATCTATCTTGGTTACTTGTTTAGCAACAATTGGCGCAGTATCTAATGCAGATCACGCTAACGAAGTATTAGGTAAAGCAGGCCGTAGCCGTTGGTTAGGTCGTCGTCCGCGTACTCGTCCGGTAGCGATGAACCCTGTGGATCACCCAATGGGTGGTGGTGAAGGTCGCTCTTCAGGAGGTCAGCCTCGTTCAAGAAACGGAGTTTACTCTAAAGGCTTCAAAACCCGCTCACTTAAAAAATACTCAAATCGTTTCATCATAGAGAAAAGGAAGAAATAATGGCTCGTTCGATAAAAAAAGGACCTTATATTGACCATAACGTAGAGAAAAAAGTAATCTCTATGAATGATTCAGGCAAAAAGTCTGTGATCAAAACTTGGTCTCGCAGATCAATGATTTCACCAGATTTCGTGAATCATACATTTGCTGTACACAACGGTAACAAATTTATACCAGTATACGTAACAGAAAACATGGTTGGTCACAAGCTGGGAGAGTTTGCTCCAACCAGAACATTTAGGGGTCACTCTGAAAAGAAAAAATAATTAAGAGATGGAAGCAGTAGCGAAATTAAACAATTGTCCAACCTCACCACGTAAGATGCGTTTGGTTGTAGATCTTATCAGAGGTGAGCGTGTAGAGAAAGCATTAAGCATTTTAAAATTCACAAATAAAGAAGCAGCAATCAGAGTTGAAAAACTTTTATTGTCAGCTATCAAAAACTGGGAATCTAAAAATGAAGGTTCTCGCCCTGAAGAAAACCAGTTATACGTGAAAACGATAATGGTAGGCGGTGGTCGTCAGTTAAAAAGACTTAGACCAGCACCTCAAGGCCGTGGTTACAGAATACGTAAGCGTTCTAATCACGTAACCTTGGTAGTAGATAGTAAAAACGTTGAAACTCAAACTAATTAACAGAAATGGGACAAAAAGCACATCCAATAGGTAACAGGTTAGGCATCATCAGAGGATGGGATTCTAACTGGTTCGGAGGCAACAACTATGCTGATAAATTAGTTGAAGACGAAAAAATAAGAAAATACCTTTCTGCACGTATTGCAAAAGGTGGTGTAGCTAAAATAGTTATCGAACGTACGTTAAAACGTATCACTGTAACTATCCACACAGCTCGTCCGGGTATTGTAATTGGTAAAGCAGGCGCTGAGGTTGATAAAATCAAAGAAGAGTTAAAGAAATTGACTAAAAAGGAAATTCAAATTAACATCTTCGAAATTAAACGCCCTGAACTTGATGCTCAGTTAGTAGCAGAAGGTGTTGCAAAACAATTAGAAGCGAGAATTTCATTCCGTAGAGCAATGAAATCTACTATCGCATCAACAATGCGTATGGGTGCTGAAGGTATCAAAATAATGACTTCTGGTCGTTTAGGTGGTGCTGAGATGGCTCGTAGCGAACAGTATAAAGAAGGAAGAATTCCTTTGCATACTTTCCGTGCTGATATTGACTACGCACTAGCAGAAGCTTTAACTACTTATGGTAAAATTGGTGTTAAAGTTTGGATCTGTAAAGGTGAAGTTTACGGTAAACGTGATCTTTCTCCAAACATAGGTTCTACAAGCAATGCACCTGGTAAAGGTGGCGAAAGACCTCAAGGCGCTTTCGGTGGTAGAGATAACAGAGGCGGTGGCGGCGACAGAAGGAATGACAAACGCAACAGCGGTGGTCGTCCGGGTCAAGGCGGAGCTGGAAGAGATAATAAAGGTGGCGGTGCTAACAGAGGCCCACGCAAATAGTTAACAGATCGTTTAACGATAATATTAAGATAAAATGTTACAGCCAAAAAGAACGAAGTTCAGAAAGATGCAAAAAGGCAGAATGAAAGGTTTAGCAACTCGTGGTGCTGAATTGTCATTCGGATCTTTCGGGATTAAATCTTTAGAGGCAACTTGGATCACAAGTCGCCAGATAGAAGCAGCCCGTATTGCGGTAACTCGTTTCATGAAACGTGAAGGTCAAGTTTGGATTAGAATTTTCCCGGATAAACCGGTAACTAAAAAACCAGCTGAGGTACGTATGGGTAAAGGTAAGGGTGCTCCAGAATACTGGGTAGCCGTAGTTAGACCTGGACGTATAATTTTTGAAGCAGAAGGTGTGCCTTTAGAAGTTGCTAAAGAAGCATTAAGACTTGCAGCTCAAAAATTACCAATTCAAACAAAATTTGTAGTACGTAGAGATTACGTAGAAGCATAATAAATTTCGGGGTCAATGTTGTAAATAACTTGTTGTTACAACCGCTAGACCCGAATATAAAAATTAATAAAATGAAGAACTCAGAAATCATAGGGCTTTCAAAAGAAGAGCTAGTAGCTAAGATTGCAGAAGAAAAAGAAAACTTAGTAAAGTTAAAGTTTGCTCACGCAATTTCGGCTATCGAAAATCCTACCCGCATTACTAAGGTAAGAAAAGACATCGCCCGATTAACTACTGAATTGACTAAGCAAAACGCTAAGTCTGCAACTGAAACTAAATAACTTTAGAGTCGAAATGGAAAGACAATTAAGAAAAACAAGAACCGGGTTGGTAGTAAGCAACAAAATGGATAAGTCTGTTGTTGTGGCGGTTGAGCGTAAAGTGAAACACCCGATCTATGGTAAGTTTGTTAAGAAAACTACCAAATTTATGGCTCATGACGAAAAGAACGAATGTGGTATCGGTGATACTGTGTTGATTCAAGAAACTCGTCCGCTGAGTAAAAACAAGAACTGGAGATTAGTACAAATTTTAGAAAGAGCTAAATAAGATGGTACAACAGGAATCACGATTAAACGTAGCCGATAATAGCGGCGCAAAACAAGTATTGGTTATCCGTGTACTTGGTGGAACTGGCAAAAGATATGCTTCAATAGGCGACAAAATTGTTGTTACTGTAAAAAGCGCTTTGCCATCTGGTAACATTAAAAAAGGAACAGTTTCTAAAGCAGTAGTAGTAAGAACCAAAAAAGAAATCAGACGTAAGGATGGTTCTTATATTCGTTTTGACGACAATGCAGCAGTATTGTTAAATGCACAAGACGAGCCACGTGGTACACGTATTTTTGGCCCGGTTGCGAGAGAACTGCGTGAAAAACAATTCATGAAAATTGTATCATTAGCACCGGAGGTATTATAATATGAAAAACAAAGTAACACAAGCCAAAATAAAAATCCGTAAAGGAGATTTAGTTAAGGTTATCGCTGGCGATTCAAAAGGCCAACAAGGTACAGTACAAGAAGTAATTGTTGCCAAAAATAGAGTGGTTGTAGAAGGTGTAAACCTTGTTTCTAAGCACACTAAGCCAAATGCTGCAACACCTAACGGTGGTATAATTAAAAAAGAAGCTGCTCTTCATATTTCTAACGTTCAGTTAGTTGATCCAAAATCTGGTAAAACTACTCGTGTTGGTCGTAAATTAAACGCCGACGGAAAATTAGTTAGAGTTGCTAAAATATCAGGGGAGGAGATCAAATAATGTCATACGTACCAAGATTAAAAAGTAAATATAAAGAGGAAATTGTAACTGCTCTTAAAGATAAGTTCAATTACAAAAGCGTAATGCAGGTTCCTAAATTGGAGAAAATTGCCATTAACCAAGGTGTTGGCCGTTATTCTGTAACAGATAAGAAAGTTATGGATAGCTCTATTTTGGAAATGTCGACCATCGCTGGTCAGCAAGCAGTAGGCGCAAAATCTAAAAAAGATATCTCAAACTTCAAATTACGTAAAGGAATGCCAGTAGGTGTAAGAGTAACTTTACGAGATAATAACATGTATGAGTTTTTAGATCGATTAATTTCCGTAGCTTTGCCGCGTATTAGAGATTTCAAAGGAATCAATGATAAAGGATTTGATGGAAAAGGTAACTATACCTTAGGTATCACTGAGCAAATCATTTTCCCAGAGATCAACATCGATAAAATCAACAAGATTTTAGGTATGGATATTACATTTGTAACTTCCGCTACCAGTGATGTTGAAGCATTGGAACTTTTAAAACAATTTGGATTACCGTTTAAAAATCAAAAAACTGAGCAATAATGGCAAGAGAAGGTGTAAAAGCACGCGAAGTTAAGCGCCAAAGATTGGTAGCTAAATTTGCAGATAAACGTGCAGCATTAAAAGCAGCTGGCGATTACGAAGGATTAGATAAGTTACCTAAAAACTCATCAGCAGTACGTTTGCACAACCGTTGTAAATTAACTGGCCGTCCTCGTGGATATATGCGTACTTTTGGTATCTCAAGGGTTACTTTTAGAGAAATGGCTCTAGCAGGTAAAATCCCAGGGGTAAGAAAAGCAAGCTGGTAATAAAGTTTTAAGTGTAAGTTATAAGTTGTAAGTATTCTTACGACTTATAACTTATTACGTATAACTCAAATTAGAATTTTAACCGATAGCAGGTCCCAATGCCGGGTGGCAAACGGATACCACTATCACAAACAATAAATAATGAATACAGATCCAATCGCAGATTATCTTACAAGAGTAAGAAATGCCATTAAGGCAAATCACAGAATTGTAGAGATTCCTGCATCAAACCTTAAAAAGGAAATTACTAAAGTACTTTTCGACAAAGGTTACATCGCAAACTACAAGTTTGAGGACACTAACGCTCAAGGCGTTATCAAAATTGCATTAAAATACAATGCAATCACTAAAATCTCGGCAATCCGTACGTTAACTCGTATCAGCAAGCCAGGTTTAAGACAATACGCTGGTGTTGAAAACATGCCAAGAGTATTAAATGGTTTAGGTATCGCAATCTTATCTACTTCTAAAGGTGTAATGACTGATAAAGAAGCAGCCAAATTGAACATTGGCGGTGAGGTATTGTGTCACGTTTATTAATAAAGGGAGGATAGCACAATGTCAAGAATAGGAAAGAATCCAATTAACGTACCTGCAGGTGTTACTATTTCTGTAGCTAAAGATAATTTAGTTACTGTAAAAGGCCCTAAAGGAGAGTTAGTTCAAGCAGTAGATGCTGATATCACTGTAAGCCAAGAAGATGGCGTTTTAACTGTATCTCGTCCATCTGATCAAAAAAGACATAAAGCTTTACACGGCTTATATCGTTCTTTGATCAATAATATGGTTGTTGGTGTAACAGAAGGTTTTAAAATAGAACAAGAATTAGTAGGTGTGGGTTACCGTGCTACTAACCAAGGTAATACTTTGGACTTAGTTTTAGGTTATTCTCACCACTATGTATTCCAATTGCCACAAGAGATCAAAGTTACTACTACATCAGAAAAAGGTCAAACTCCTAAAATTATTTTAGAGAGTATTGATAAACAATTGATTGGTCAAGTAGCAGCGAAAATCCGTTCGTTACGTACTCCAGAGCCTTATAAAGGTAAAGGTATCAAGTTTGTTGGTGAAGTATTAAGAAGAAAAGCAGGTAAATCAGCTTCTAAAAAATAATTAAAATGGCAGGAAAAAAATTATCTCGTAGAGATCGTATTAAAAAAGGTATCAGAAAAAGACTTACTGGATCTGACAGCCGTCCACGTTTATCAGTTTTCAGAAGCAATAAAGGTATTTATGCTCAAATCATCAATGATGTAACTGGTAGTACAATAGTTTCAGCATCATCTTTATCAAAAGATTTTAGTGCTAAAGGCAACAAGTCTGAGCAATCTGTAGCTGTAGGTAAATTAGTTGCTGAAAAAGCAATTGCAGCAGGCGTGAAAGAAGTTGTTTTCGACAGAAATGGTTATTTATACCATGGACGCGTTAAATCGTTGGCAGAAGGTGCTCGCGAGGCTGGTTTAGTATTTTAATCTAAGAAACAGGAAAGATGTCAACTATTAATATAAAAAGAGTTAAAACTAGCGAAATCGAATTAAAAGATCGCTTAGTTAGCATACAACGTGTTGCCAAAGTTACCAAAGGTGGTCGTACTTTTAGTTTCTCAGCCATTGTGGTTGTTGGAGACGAGGCAGGCGTTGTTGGTTTCGGATTAGGAAAAGCAAAAGAGGTTACTGAGGCTATTGCTAAAGGTATTGACGATGCAAAAAAGAACTTAGTTAAAGTTCCTATTTTACATGGTACAGTTCCTCATGAGCAAATTGGTAAATTCTCTGGTGGTTTTGTTCTAATTAAACCAGCAGCTGTAGGTACCGGTGTAATTGCTGGTGGTGCAATGCGTGCAGTATTAGAGAGTGCAGGTATCCATAACGTACTTGCAAAGTCAAAAGGTTCATCAAATCCGCACAACGTGGTAAAAGCAACTGTAGATGCTTTAACTAAAATGCGTGATGCTTATACAGTAGCACAGCACCGTGGTGTAGATTTAAACAAAGTTTTTAACGGATAATATCATGGCTAAAATTAAAATTACCCAAGTAAAAAGCATTATCGATAGAAGCGAACGCCAAAAAAGAACAATGCAAGCTTTAGGTTTAACTAAATTAAACCAGAGTGTAGAAGTTGAGGCTAATGCTGCCATTATTGGGATGGTAAGAAAAGTTAATCACTTAGTAGCTATCGAAGCTATATAATTATTACTAAAATCTGTTTAAGCCTTTGTTGCGCTTAAGCAGATTTTTATTTGTTTATCGTTGTCCCTGATTAGTGAAAGCGAAGGGCAACACAAAAAGTTTAAAATGAACTTAAGTAATTTAAAACCTGCAAAAGGGTCTGTAAAAAAAGTAAAAAGAATTGGTCGTGGTCAAGGTTCTGGTCGTGGTGGTACATCTACTCGTGGTCATAAAGGAGCTGGTTCACGTTCTGGTCACTCAACAAAAATTGGTTTTGAAGGTGGTCAAATGCCTTTACAACGTCGCGTGCCTAAGGTTGGTTTCAAGCCAATTAACCGCACAGAATATGTTGGTGTTAACTTAGATGTTTTACAAAACTTAGCAGAAAAGTTTAACTTAACAAGTATTGATTTTGCTGCTATCCAAGCACACGGTTTAGCTTCTAAAAACGACTTAGTAAAAATCTTAGGTCGTGGTGAAGTTAAAGCTAAATTAGAAGTTACTGCTCATGCTTTTTCTGCAACTGCACAAAAAGCAATCGAAGCTGCTGGTGGCTCAATCGTAAAATTGTAATTAATGAAGAAGCTATTTACTACTTTAAGTAATATTTGGAAAATAGAAGAATTAAAAACGCGTATTTTATTTACGCTAATGATTCTTGTTATTTACAGGTTCGTTTGTCAGGTGGTACTACCAGGTGTAGACCCCACTCAATTATCTACTGCTGAAAAGACTGGTATTTTAGGGTTGTTGGATATGTTTGCAGGTGGTGCTTTTTCGAAAGTATCAATTGTAGCATTAGGTGTAATGCCATATATCTCGGCCTCTATTGTAGTTCAGTTATTAGGCATAGCAGTGCCTACTTTCCAAAAAATGCAAAAAGAAGGAGAGAGCGGAAGAAAAAAACTAACTCAGATTACTCGTTACTTAACGGTAGCTATTACTGCTGTACAAGCAGTTGGTTATGTTAAAACACAAGTTCCTGATGCGGCTATTACAATAGATCATACTACTTTTTACATTTTATCAGGTTTTGTTTTAACTGCAGGTACATTATTTGTAATGTGGTTGGGCGAGAAAATAACTGATAAAGGTATTGGTAATGGTACCTCTTTAATTATTATGGTGGGTATTATTGCTCGTTTACCAATGGCTTTGCAGCAAGAAGTTGCTTCTAAGTTTTCTGGTAACGATGGTGGTTTTATCATGATTGTACTTGAAGTTGTAGCTTTACTTGCTGTTATCATGTTCACTATCCTTATTGTGCAAGGTGTACGTAAAGTGCCTGTACAATATGCTAAGAGAATTGTCGGCAACAGACAAGTTGGTGGTGTTAGACAATATATTCCGTTAAAAGTAAATGCTGCTGGTGTAATGCCAATCATCTTTGCTCAGGCTTTAATGTTTATTCCCAATGCTTTAATTGGAATGTTCCCAGAGAAGTTAACAAATAGCTGGTTACACAATTATACAGAAATTACATCTTTAACATACAACCTAACGTTTGCGTTTTTAATTATCGCTTTTACATTCTTTTATACTGCGATAACCGTAAATCCAACACAAATGTCTGATGATATGAAAAAGAATGGTGGTTTTATTCCAGGTATTAAACCAGGTTTAGCAACTTCTTCTTTTATTGATGATGTTATTTCTAAGATTACTTTCCCAGGATCGTTATTCTTAGCATTGATAGCAATCTTGCCTTCATTTGCAGTAAAGGTTGGAATTCAACAAGAGTTTGCCCATTTCTTTGGTGGTACATCATTGTTGATTTTAGTAGGCGTTGTGTTAGATACTTTACAACAAATTGAAAGTTATCTGTTAATGCGTCACTATGATGGTTTAATGAAAACTGGTAGAGTTACTGGTCGTTCTGGAATTCCAGCGGCAGGAGCTACTAGTGGATCTCCATTATAATATAAAAGGTTATTATTAGATGGTAGTTTAAGCGCTACCATCTAATTTTTTTTCTACGGTCGGAATAAGACTAACATGTCGAAAATTTATTATAAGTCTCCAGAAGAGATTGAATTAATAAGGGAAAGTTCTTTACTCGTTTCAAAAACATTGGCAGAAGTTGCTAAATTAATTGGCCCGGGTGTTACAACAATTGCTTTAGATAAACTAGCATACGAATTTATTAAAGATCACGGTGCAATACCGGCATTTTTAAATTATGGAGGTTTCCCTAATTCATTGTGCATCTCGCCTAACGAACAAGTAGTACATGGTATTCCGAACGACTATGTGATCAAAGAAGGAGATTTAATCTCGGTAGATTGTGGTGTGATAAAAAATAATTTCTTTGGAGATTCTGCCTATACATTTGCAATTGGAGAGATCAGTGAAGAAAGTAGAAAGCTGAGCGAAGTTACCCAAACGTGTTTAAACTTAGCAATTGAAAAAGCGGTAGTTGGTATGAGGATCGGTGATATCGGTTTTGCAGTACAAGAACACGCGGAAAGCAATGGCTTTGGCGTAGTTAGGGAATTAGTTGGACATGGGGTTGGTGTTCAACTTCACGAGAAACCAGAAGTGCCTAATTATGGAAAACGTGGAAATGGGTTAAAGTTAGAGGAAGGAATGGTAATAGCCATCGAACCTATGATTAATGCCGGCGTTGCTGGTGTTAAATTTTGGTCAGACGGCTGGACAGTTACAACTAAAGACAATAAACCATCGGCACATTTCGAACATACAGTAGCTGTAAAAAAGGGCAAAGCAGATGTTTTATCCACCTTTTCGCTGATAGAGAAAGTTTTAGCAGAAAAAAAATAAAAAAACAAAAATTTTTATTTAATTTTGCAACCCTGATTAATAACAGCTAATTAAGTAAAAATCAATATTATATGGCTAAACAAGCCTCAATTGAGCAAGACGGAGTAATAAGAGAGGCATTATCTAACGCTATGTTTAGAGTTGAGTTAGAAAATGGTCACGAAATTATTGCGCATATTTCGGGAAAAATGAGGATGCACTACATCAAAATTCTTCCTGGTGATAAAGTAAAACTGGAGATGTCGCCTTACGATTTAACAAAAGGGCGCATTACTTATAGATACAAATAAAATGAAAGTTAGATCATCAATTAAAAAACGTAGCGCTGATTGTAAGATTATTCGCCGTAAAGGTAAACTTTACGTTATTAACAAGAAAAATCCTAAATACAAACAACGTCAAGGGTAATTAGAAAATATTGTAATGTACCGTACAACGGTGGCCCGCCGTTCGGAATTACTTAAAAAAGCAAATAAATATGGCAAGGATTTCAGGTATTGATTTACCAAGAAACAAAAGAGGAGAGATTGGTCTAACTTATATCTACGGAATAGGTAAGACTACTGCACAACGTATTTTAACTACTGCAGGTATCGATCTTAACAAAAAAGTACAAGATTGGTCTGATGATGAGTTATCGGCTATTCGTACAATGATTAACGATGAGATTAAAGTAGAAGGTGCTTTACGCTCTGAAGTTCAATTAAACATTAAGCGTTTAATGGATATTGGTTGTTACCGTGGTTTACGCCATAGAAAAGGTTTGCCTGTTCGTGGTCAACGTACAAAAAACAACTCTCGTACCCGTAAAGGAAAGAGAAAAACAGTTGCTAACAAGAAAAAAGCTAGTAAATAGTAATTGATAAGCAGTTCCTTCATCACGGGATTTGCTTGGAATAAAATAAATTAAATTAGTTAATGGGTCCGGGTTATTCGCTAATCCAGTAATTCATTAATCTATAATTAAAGCAAAATGGCTAAAAGTAAAAAAGTTACCAAAAAACGTATCGTTGTAATCGAACCTGTAGGTCAGGCACACATCAACGCTACGTTCAACAACATCATTGTTACTTTAACAAACAACAATGGTCAAACAATCTCATGGTCTTCAGCTGGTAAAATGGGTTTTAAAGGTTCTAAAAAGAACACTCCATATGCTGCTGGTCAGGCTTCATCAGATTGCGCTAAAGTAGCATTTGACTTAGGTTTACGTAAAGTTGAAGTATTTGTTAAAGGTCCAGGTTCAGGTCGTGAGTCTGCAATCAGAACTTTACAAGTTGCAGGTATAGAGGTATTGTCTATTAAAGACATCACTCCACTTCCTCACAACGGATGTCGTCCACCAAAGAAAAGAAGAGTTTAATTATTTATTTTTTAAAGCTAAGAGTCACCCGATTAAAGTTGGGATGATACTTTAAAATCAAAACAAAACATGGCAAGATATACCGGACCAAAGTCCAAAATCGCCCGTAAATTCAGAGAGCCAATTTTCGGCCCTGATAAAGTATTAGACAGAAAAAACTACCCTCCAGGCCAACATGGTGCTTCTAAAAGAAGAGGTAAGCAATCTGAGTACGCTGTACAGTTAATGGAAAAACAAAAGGTAAAATACACTTACGGTGTATTAGAAAAACAATTCCGTAACTTGTTTACTAAAGCTTCTGCACGTGAAGGTATCACTGGTGATAACTTATTACAATTATTAGAAGCTCGTTTAGACAATACAGTATACAGATTAGGTATTGCTCCAACTCGTTCAGGTGCACGCCAATTGGTTAGCCATAAACACGTAACTGTAAACGGCGAGGTTGTAAATATTCCATCATATCAGTTAAGAGCTGGTGATGTTGTAGCTGTACGTGATAAATCTAAATCTTTAGAAGCTATCACTAACTCAGTAGCAGGAAGAACGATCAACAAATTTGGTTGGTTAGATTGGAATGCGAGCGAATTGTCAGGTAAGTTTTTAGCTTATCCGCAACGCGATGAGATCCCAGAAAACATTAAAGAGAACCTTATAGTAGAGTTATACTCTAAGTAATAATCTTAGTTAAAGCCTTTAAGGCTTTAACTTTTTTACGTTACACAACATTAATAACGATCTAAAAACATTATAAATGGCAATTTTAGCATTTCAGAAACCCGATAAGGTAATCATGCAGAAATCAACTGATTTCGATGGTCAATTTGAATTTCGTCCTTTAGAGCCCGGTTTCGGTGTAACAATTGGTAACGCCCTAAGAAGAATTTTACTTTCTTCTTTAGAAGGTTTTGCTATTACTAGTATTCGTTTTTCAGGCGTTTCTCACGAGTTTTCTACCATGAAAGGTGTTGTAGAAGATTTAACAGAAATCATCTTAAACTTAAAACAAGTACGTTTTAAGAAAGTTGGTGACTCTGGAGATTCAGAGAAAGTGTTTATTATTGTTAACGGTCAAGATCAATTCTTAGCTGGCGACATTACTAAATTCTCTAACAATTTTGAGGTTTTGAACCCTGATTTTGTGATCTGTAACATGGAAAAATCAGTTACTTTAGAGGTGGAATTAACTATCAATAAAGGACGTGGTTATGTTCCTGCTGAGGAAAACAAGATTACTGATACAGTAGTTGGTGTAATCGCTATCGATTCGATTTTTACTCCAATGAAAAATGTAAAATACACGATTGAAAACTATCGTGTTGAACAAAAAACGGATTATGAGAAATTGATTTTAGATATTTCTACTGATGGTTCTATCCATCCAGAAGAAGCTTTGAAAGAAGCAGCTAAAATCTTAATCCAACACTTTATGTTATTCTCTGATGAGAACTTAGTGTTAGAGTCTCAAGCTAAAGAAGAAACTAAAGAAGTTGATGAGGAAATTTTACACATGCGTAAAATCCTTAAAACTGAATTAGTTGATTTGGATCTTTCTGTACGTGCCTTAAACTGCTTAAAAGCTGCTGACATCCGTACTTTAGCTGATTTGGTTTCTTACGATGTTGCTGACATGTTAAAATTCAGAAACTTCGGTAAAAAATCTTTAACTGAAATCCAAGAGCTGGTAAAATCTAAACAATTATCGTTTGGAATGAACCTTTCTAAATTTAAGTTAGACGAAGAGTAACCCCCACCCCTAAATCCGTAAAAGGATTTTAGGCGAATAAATTAAATATTCACTGTGTATAATTCCCTCAGATTAATTTCAAAGAGACGGTATACACTTTATAAAACAAAAAATGAGACACGGTAAAAAACACAACCATTTAGGCAGAACTACATCGCACAGAAAAGCGATGTTAGCAAACATGGCTTCATCGTTGATTAAAAACAAAAGGATTTCAACTACATTAGCTAAAGCTAAAGCTTTACGTGTTTATGTTGAGCCTATTATTACAAAATCTAAAAACGATACTACACACTCTCGTCGTACAGTATTTGCTTACTTACATGACAAAGAAACGGTTACTGAATTGTTCCGTGATGTAGCGCCAAAAATTGCTAATCGTCCAGGTGGTTATACTCGTATTATCAAATTAAACAATCGTTTGGGTGATAATGCGGAGATGGCTTTAATTGAATTAGTTGATTACAACGAAGTTTACGGTAAAGAAGCTGCAACTGAAGAGAAGAAAACAACACGTAGAGGTAGAAGCAAAACTAAAAAAGCTGATGCTCCTGCAACAGAAGCTAAAGCTCCAAAAGCTGAAGTAGTTGAAGAAGAAACTCCTGCAACTGAAGAAGCAACTCCTGAGGCACCTGCTACTGAAGAAGAAGCTCCAAAAGCATAGTTAGACTTTTAAGTCAAAAAATTAAACCTCTTTAAGAATTTTCTTAAAGAGGTTTTTTATTGCGTGTTATTTTTCTGAATTTAACACGCCTTGTCAATACCTAAAGTTGTATTTGCATATAATTAAATACTTTGTCATCGGTGGTTAGCTATTTAAACCGTAATTTTATACCAATTAAAAATAGTACTGATCATATCAGTACATGATAAGCATTTATGGTTATAGGTGAAGCATTAGAAAAGTTTAGAGAAGTCCTTTCGGCAAGTATTGCCAATAAATCTTTAGTAAAGTTGTCTTTGGGTAACTATCAAGGCAATGATAGAGAATTGAAGAATTTATATGTTAAACTGGTAAAGATTAAGCGTGCCGATATGCTTTCTTTTAATTACCGATATAAAACAAGGGATATCTTTAAAAACTTAGCTATTGAAGAAGGTGTGAAACTTTTGATAAACCTACTCAGTAACGATTTCAAGATCGGTACGCTGTTTACTACTGAAACTGAAAACATTATTGAGCAGGACAAGAAAGGTACATTAAGAATAAGACAACGTGAGTTGACAAAGAAACTTGAGGCTAACCATTCTCACGATAAGGTAAAACAGCGTTTGATAAAGCCAGAAGCGAACGCTTATTTACACCAACTAAAAATTACAGACGCTAACGGCGAAGTTTATAAAAACGCACAAGACAAATACAAACAGATAAACCAGTACATCGAAATTTTAAATTCTTTAATTAAAGAATTGCCTGCCGGAACCATAAAAAACGTAGTAGACATGGGCTCTGGTAAAGGTTATTTGACATTTGCGTTGTACGATTATTTTTCAAAGAAAGGTGATGCGATTTCCATAACCGGAGTAGAGTTTAGAAAAGATATGGTAGACTTGTGTAATACCATTGCAAAGGATGCTGAATTTGATAAACTGAAATTTGTAGAAGGAACAATTGAAAGCTATAGCCAGAAAAATATTAATTTGTTAATTGCCTTACATGCTTGCGATACAGCGACAGATGATGCAATATTTAAAGGAATACGAGCTAACGCCGAATTGATTGTAGTTGCGCCATGTTGCCATAAACAAATTAGAAGAGAAATAGAAAAACACAAAGTAAAAAATGATGTTTCTTTTTTAACTAAGTATGGGATTTTCCTGGAGCGACAGGCAGAGATGATAACTGACGGAATGAGAGCGTTGATTTTAGAATATTTCGGCTATAAAACTAAAGTTTTTGAATTTATCTCTGATGCGCATACACCTAAGAATGTTTTGGTAGTAGGGATTAAGAACAAAGATAAAGGAGCAAAAAACAAAGAAGAAATCTTACAGAATATAAAGGAGACTAAAGCTTACTTTGGCATCGATTATCATCATTTGGAAAGATTGCTGGATATTTAGGGTATGATTAAACAAAAATTTCTAAACGCTAAATTATTTGTAATAGGTGTCTTGCTTTTTTTCTTTGCTTCATGCGAGCCTAAAAGATTAGGAGAGGGAATTCTTGATTTAGACGATTTTCCAATTGGATTAAGCGTTAGCCGTCTTTATGAAAATGAATTAAAAAAAGAGAATTCCGCGAAATATTCTTCCTATAGCGATACGGTTTTCAACTATAAGGATGGAGAAAAAAAAGCAGTTTCAGTAAAGTATAGTTTGAGTGCTGATAAATCCCATGGCAAATTTGCAAAACTTAAAAATGTTAGTTTTTATAACTTGGTGTCTATTACTGATCTTAGGGACAACTTAATGATGATGAGCACTGAAACGGATTGTGGCTTTGCAGATCAAATGAAGCTCTTAAGCGAACTAAAAAGGCAATATGGCAAACCTATAGTTAAACAACACATTGCTAGTTTTACCACATTTACTTGGTTGTTGGATGATAGGACTATACAGGTTCAATGCGAAATGATTCCGGATCATGAAAATTATAAAAATAAGATAGGCGATTTTTTAAATCCTGAAGGAGGTTTTCTAAAATCAGATAGCTATGAGCCAAACCATATTTGGAAAGTTTACCTTCATATTTTTAATAATGATTATGTAGATGCGCTGAAGGATGAATATTTCTATTCTGAAAATGGTCACAGGCCCTATTTGTATGATTATGATGAGAAGGCCGTTTCTCCATATTAATCGAATTAAGAGGGTTATTTGGTTTTTATTAATAGCTAAACCCTATATGTTTTGCTATTATTCTGTTGGCTTCAGCTAAGGGCCCATTTTTAAATTGTACTACAAGCTTTTGTTAATTAAACCTGATGGAAGCGAAAATACTTTTTTGCTGATTCCGGCTTAGGGATTTTAGGGGCAAAAAAGATTGTAGCGTACAGCAGGACGAAAAATCCCAAGAATTACTGACATTTGTTTTCAAAACACTCCGGGCTCTTACTTTCTGCCTTTTGCAATTTTCTGCCAAGGTGTCAGCAGATGTTGTGCTTAATTATTACATTTTAACAGACATTTAACTGTTATTTCTGCCAAAACCCAATTGGCACATTGCTTGTTATTAAGCTTGTAAACATTAAAAAATTTAAAGAAATACATAATAAAATGGGAAAAATAATTGGTATAGACTTAGGAACAACAAACTCTTGCGTTTCTGTAATGGAAGGTAACGAACCTGTAGTTATAGCCAACAGTGAGGGTAAACGTACAACGCCATCTATTGTTGCTTTTGCAGAAAACGGCGAGCGTAAAGTAGGTGAACCTGCTAAACGTCAGGCGATAACGAACCCTACAAAAACAATTTATTCTATTAAACGCTTTATGGGTTCTAGCTTTGCTGAGGTTTCGAAAGAAGTTGGTAGAGTACCTTATAGCGTAGTTAAAGGTGACAACAACACACCACGTGTTGAAATTGATGACCGCAAATATACTCCGCAAGAGATTTCTGCAATGATTTTGCAGAAAATGAAAAAAACGGCAGAAGATTTCTTAGGACAAGAAGTTACTGAAGCGGTTATTACTGTCCCTGCTTACTTTAACGATGCACAACGTCAGGCTACTAAAGAAGCTGGTGAAATTGCAGGTTTAAACGTAAAGCGTATTATTAACGAACCAACAGCAGCTGCGTTAGCCTACGGCTTAGACAAAGCGCACAAAGACATGAAAATTGTTGTGTTTGACTGTGGTGGTGGTACGCATGACGTTTCTGTGTTAGAATTAGGTGATGGTGTTTTTGAAGTAAAATCTACTGATGGTGATACACACTTAGGTGGTGATGACTTTGACCACATTATTATTGATTGGTTAAATGACGAGTTTAAAGCTGAAAACAGCATGGACTTATCTAAAGACCCAATGGCTTTACAACGTTTAAAAGAAGCTGCTGAGAAAGCTAAAATCGAGTTATCAAGCACAACTTCTACAGAAATTAACTTGCCATATATTACTGCTGATGCTAGCGGACCAAAACACTTAGTGCGTACCTTAAGCCGTGCTAAATTTGAGCAATTAGCTGGCGATTTAATTAAACGTACTATCGATCCTTGTAAATCTGCTTTGAAAAATGCTGGTTTAAAAGTTGGTGATATCGACGAAATTATTTTAGTAGGTGGTTCAACTCGTATTCCTGCAATTCAGGATGCTGTTAAAGCTTTCTTTGGTAAAGAGCCAAGTAAAGGTGTAAACCCTGATGAGGTTGTTGCAATTGGTGCAGCTATTCAAGGTGGTGTGTTAACTGGCGAGGTTAAAGATGTATTGTTATTAGATGTTACGCCACTTTCTTTAGGTATAGAAACTATGGGTGGTGTAATGACGAAATTAATTGAAGCTAACACTACAATTCCTTCTAAAAAAGCAGAAACTTTCTCTACAGCAGCTGATAACCAGCCTTCGGTAGAAATCCATATTTTACAAGGAGAGCGCCCTATGGCTGCTCAAAACCGTACAATTGGTCGTTTCATTTTAGATGGTATTCCACCAGCACCACGCGGTGTGCCTCAAGTAGAAGTTGCTTTTGATATTGATGCTAACGGTATTTTACACGTAAGCGCTAAAGATAAAGCTACAGGTAAAGAGCAAAAAATCCGTATCGAGGCATCTTCTGGTTTAACTGATGAAGAAATCAAGAAAATGAAAGAAGAAGCTGAAGCAAATGCTGAAGCTGATGCTAAACAAAAAGAAGAAGCAGATAAAATTAACGGTGCTGATGCTTTAATTTTCTCTACTGAGAAACAATTAAAAGAGTTTGGCGATAAATTATCTGATGATAAAAAAGCGCCAATCGAAGCTGGTTTAGAAAAATTAAAAGCAGCTCATTTGTCTCGTAACTTTGCAGATATCGATGCGGCTCAAGAAGAATTGCAAGCTGCATGGAACGTAGCTTCAGAGGAAATGTATAAAGCTGGTGAGCAACCTCAAGGTGATGCACCACAGGCTGATGCGCAACAAGGTGGCGATACTGTTACTGATGTTGATTTTGAAGAAGTAAAAGACGACGAGAAAAAGTAGTCAGAAAATCTGAGGTCTGAAAGTCCAAAGATTAATATATAAAAAGCGTTGCTGATTAATTTCAGTGACGCTTTTTTCATTTCCGCTCTTCGGAGGCTTTATTAGCGACGAAGCAGTCTGTTATGGTAAGCTTTTTTTTATTTGAAAATGAATGGCTGTATTTCAGGGCAAAAACAGTCCCGCCATTCGCTGCAATCTTTTTTATTTTCGTCATTTCTAGCGTAGGGAGAAATCTTTAAGCTAGCGGTCAAAAAATAAGAGATGCCTCTCCCGAAAAGTCGGGATCGGCTCTACGCTAAGGCAGAAAATAAAAAAGTATTTCCGCTACGGTCGGGTTTAAATAACAAAAGCTTGTACAACTATTAACCAATGTGGCTAAAGCCGACGGAAAGGTATGTATATAAGATAGCTAAAACTTAATTAGATAATCTCGGGATTCAGCTAACGGGAAATGATAATGAATTATGCAAAATCTATAAACACTCTTCAATAATGCCTTGTAAAACTTTTTCGTTTTCAAATAACTCGCTTAGCAACTTGAACTGATTTTTGGCTCTGTCTAAATTTTGAGTAGGGTAGGCGATTGGATAATAAATACTACCGTTTAAGTAATCAGTTAAAAAACGAAGTGCTTGCATATAAACAATATATTTTCCTGAAAATAGAATTAAATCTTTTTCTGTTTCAGTTAAAATACCCGACATTTCAGATAGATAGCCTTCAATCGTAGCCCTAAAATAATCTAAACGAATTTTGATTTTACTTAAATCGGTTTCGTTTTCAGAGAATGCACATAGGTAAGTTCTCATCATATCACCTAAGTCTGAGATAAATTTGCCTGGCATCAGCGTGTCTAGATCAATTACGCAAATTCCGTCGAAACTATGTTCGGCCAATAGAACATTACTTATCTTGGTGTCGTGATGTATAACCCTATCCGGAAAGTTGTTGCTCCGCTCGTAAGAGTTATAGTAATCTACAATAAAATGATGGTGTAGTGCAGTTTCAATTTCATTCGAAGCACTGTTCTTTAAATTATCCTTAGCTTCATTTAAGGCTAAGGTAAATTGCTCATATCTCCAACTTAAGTCGTGGAAACCAATAATTGTGGGCTTTAAATTCTCAGTATTATAACCATTTAAAAGATGCGTCAATTTGCCAAACTGTTTAGCGGCTTCATAAGCTTGCTTTGGCTCGCTTAATGTGTCAAAAGCTATTGTATTTGGCACAAAAGGCAAAAGTCGCCAATACTGCTCTTCAAAATGGAACATCAGCTCACCACCTTCGGTAGCAACAGGTGCAGGAAAAAGGTAGTTAGGAGATTTGGTTTTTAGATATTTTGCCACCGCATTTATGTTGTTTGCGATAGCGTTTGGATCGTTAAAAACGTGGGTATTTATATTCTGCAGAATATATTTTTCTCCATTTTTAGTAGTAAGCAAAAAGGTTCGGTTAATATGCCCCGAACCTATTTGGTTTAAAACTACGGTTTCACTGCTGAAACCGTAGGCTAACAATATTTCTTCAGCTAAATTTAGCTCCATAATTTTTCTGGGTAGGCACCATCTTTTATTAGCTGGTCTATACTTGCCTGTACAAAAGGTTTGTCTTCTTTGTATGTAACACCAAACCATTGGTTAGAAGTTGGAACCACTTTAAAAGTTGCGGTGTTGCTTTTAACTAAATTTTCACCAATTAACGGAATAAAAAATTCTGCTTTAGGTTTATCTTGGTTAGCTAAGGCAAATTCTTTAAATAGTTTTTCAGTTATTGCGAAAACTGCAGGAGTGAATCCCCAAAAGTTCATTGAAACAGGTGTTTCATAAGCTAACGGAAATTTCTTCTCGTCTTCTTCATAAACAATAGTTTCGCCATCTTTGTAAACCTTGGTACGCTCAACAATTTCTTCTAAATTTCCTGCTTCGTCTACTTTGCAAACACCACGAGATACGGCGCCAAAATCAGAAAGTGTTTTACCTATTTGGTAACCGATAATGGAATAATTGCTATCGGTAGCTTCTTCGTTTAAGAAATCAACCATTTTTTTGAATGCATCATAACCATAATAATCATCTGCATTAATAACACAAAATGGTTCGTTAATTACTTTTCTGCCAGATAAAATTGCATGCGCAGTTCCCCAAGGCTTTTCTCTGTAAATTTCTTCTTCAATACCAAATTGTTTTAAATCGAAATTTTGGAAAACGTAATCCACTTCAATTTTTCCGGCAAGTTTCGGATCAAATATATTTTTAAAGTTTTCTAAAAACTCTTCTTTAATAATGAAAACAACTTTGCCAAATCCGGCATTAATTGCATCATAGATAGAATAATCGATGATTGTTTCGCCATTCGGGCCAAATCCATCAATCTGTTTCATACTGCCATAACGGCTAGCCATCCCAGCGGCTAAAATTAATAAGGTAGGTTTCATATTGCTAAATTAGTAATTTGGCTTATAACTCTTTATAGTTATTTTGGACTATTGGAGATTATGATATTTTAAAAACCAAAGAGACCGCCACTTTTTGAGCGTGTTTTTTTTCCAGTTAACATACCAAATAAGCCTCTAACAATTTCTTTACCTATTTGCCGGGTAATGGTTGCGCCCATAACTTTTTCAACTAGGCTTTTTTCGCCGGGTTTCGGTTTACTTTCTTGTTCAATTCTTTTTTGCTCCTCTTGCGCTGCCTTCACTTCATTCTCTTCTGCAAGTTTTTGGTTAATCTTATCTGTAAGCATTTCGAAGGCGCTTATAGGATCTATTGTTTTCTGATATTTTGTAAACAGCGGGCTTGCTTGCATCAATTTTTCGCAGTCTATATTTGCCATTGGCCCCATAACCGCCCTTGGTGGCGTAAGCATGGTTGCAGCAACCTCCGTCGGTATACCTTTTTCGTTAAGCACGGTTACCAAAGCTTGTCCTGTACCTAAAGAAGTTAAGACTTTGTCAATTTCATAAAAATCTGATTTAGGATAAGTGTTAACCGTTTTTTTCAAGGCATCCACATCATTTGGTGTAAAAGCCCTAAGTGCATGCTGTACACGGTTACCTAATTGCGCCAAAACCGTTTCGGGAATATCCATTGGAGACTGGGTGCAAAAGAAGACGCCAATTCCTTTAGAACGAATTAACCTGATAATGGTATTAACTTGTTCTAAAAACGCTTTAGGAGCGTCGTTAAACAGCAGGTGGGCTTCGTCAAAAAAGAAAACCAATTTTGGTTTATCTAAATCGCCAGCCTCTGGCATGGTTTGATAGATTTCGGCAAGTAAGCTAAGCAGAAAAGTAGAAAATAGTACGGGCTGACTTTGCACATCGGCTATGTTTAGCAAGCTAATTACACCTTTACCATCTACACGACTGAAAAGATCTTCAATATCGTAAGAAGTTTCTCCAAACATACCACCCAAGCCTTGTTGCTCAATAGCAACAATTTTTCTTAAAATGGTGCTAGAAGTAGCTGTAGATATTGAACCATAACTGCTTTTTATTTCTGCTGCCCCATCGCCCTCAGCCAAGTAACTTAACAGTTTTTTAAGGTCGTTAAGATCAACAATTGGCATTTTATTATCATCGGCATATTTAAATATTACCGCTAAAACACCCGTTTGCGTATCGTTAAGTTCTAGAATTTTAGCCAGTAAAACTGGTCCGAATTCGGTAACAGTTGCACGCATTTGCGCACCAGCTTTTCCCGTTAATGAATATAATTCTATTGGAAACCCAGAAGGAGTAAATGTTTTTTTAAGTTGCGTAGCTCTTTCTTCAATTTTAGGGTTTGATGTTCCGGCTTGGTAAAGACCAGATAAATCTCCTTTAACGTCTAGCATAAAAACGGGTACGCCTGCATCAGAAAGCTGTTCTGCCAAAAGTTGTAAAGTTCTCGTTTTACCTGTTCCGGTTGCTCCGGCAATTAAACCGTGGCGATTCATCATGCGTAGAGGCAGATTTACTTCTGCATCTCCTAAAACTTCGCCGTCTAAAATTCCTGCTCCTAAATATATAGATGCACCTGTAGGTGCATAAGATGCTTTAATTTTCTCTGTAAATAATATTTTTTTGTCGCTCATATTGTAGATGTTTGCGAGTTCAAATTAGGAAAGAATTATTGAAATGAAAAATGTAATATGATTTGATTTCTTAAAGATTCGGTTAGATAACATCATCGTTGTTTTTTACATTGACTTAAGTTACCTAAACCCGATATTAGTGGATGCCACCTCGATTATTTTCAATTAAACTCGTGGCAGTAACATTAGCGGGGCTGTAGTTAGATAGTTGCAATGCCATTGTTTTTCAAATAAAAAAGACCTGAAGTATTGCTCCAGATCTTTCTTTTTTTAGTCAACTGTTTTATTGATTTTCGATCTTGTGTTTGGCTTTGGAAACACCATTAAAATAGAAATATGCACCTGCAATAACAATAACGTAAACATTGCTCATCTTTACACTGTGGTCTAGCCAGTCTTTAAATGGCGGTGTTCTGCCATCCAAACTTTGCATGATATAGGGCCAAGTATTAAAAAAGAATACAATTACAAGTATTAGAAATACCTTTAAAAGTGTGCTTAATATTATTTTTTTATAATCTATTTTTTGCTCCATTGCTTATTTAAATTCTCTAAAATCTTGGTTGGCTTCTATAGTGAGCAAGCTTTGATAAATTAAGCTAATTACATTATCCACATCTTCTTTGTGAACCATTTCTACGGTGGTGTGCATGTAGCGTAATGGTAAAGAGATTAAAGCCGATGGAACGCCACCATTTGAATAAGCAAACGCATCTGTATCTGTACCAGTTGAGCGAGAAGAAGCTTGACGCTGAAAAGGAATTCCATTTTTTTCGGCCGTTTTAATAAGCAGCTTATTTAAATTAGTTTGAACTGCAGGTGCATAAGAAACTACAGGACCTTTACCGCAAGCCATTTCGCCTTGCGTTATTTTGCTAATCATTGGTGTTGTGGTATCATGCGTAACGTCTGTTACTATTGCTACGTTTGGTTTGATACGTTGTGCAATCATTTCGGCACCACGCAGGCCAATTTCTTCTTGTACAGAGTTTACAATGTATAAACCAAAGGGAAGTTTTTTCTTGTTTTCTTTAATTAAACGGGCAACTTCGGCAATCATAAAACCACCAGCACGGTTATCTAAAGCACGGCCAACATAATATCTGTCGTTTAAAACCATAAACTCGTCCTCGTAAGTTATTACGCAACCTACGTGTATGCCCATGTTTTCTACTTCTTCTTTGGTAGTAGCGCCACAATCTAAAAAGATATTTTTTAAAGTAGGTGCCTCTTCTTTTTCGCCACTGCGTGTATGGATAGCTGGCCAACCAAATACAGCTTTAACCAAGCCTTTTTCTGTATGAATATTTACGCGTTTAGATGGTGCTATTTGATGATCTGAACCGCCGTTACGAATCACGTAAATTAAACCATCGCTAGTGATGTAGTTCACATACCAAGAAATTTCATCAGCATGTGCTTCTATAACAACTTTATAGGGTGCTTTTGGATTAATTACACCAACCGCAGTGCCGTAATTATCTACAAAATGTTCGTCGATATAAGGTTTTAAATATTCTAGCCATAATTTTTGCCCTTCCCACTCATAACCAGTTGGAGCTGCATTGTTAATGTATTTTTCGAAAAACTGCAGCGATTTTTTATTTACTACCGGGATATGTTTTTTCTTGTTTTCTTCGTCTTTTTTCTTTGCCATTGTATATGTGATTACACCGATTAAAGTGATTTTACAGGTTAGTGATTTATTATTTTGTGATTAAACTGACTGTATTTCTAATTCCATAATTACAAAATCAAAACCATCTGCTGTGTAGGTTTTGTTTGTTTCTAGGAAGCCAAATTTAGTATAAAATTCTTTTGCATTAACTCTTGCATTGCACCAAAGTTTTGTCAGTTTTTGGATTTTGCAGAAATCTATTAAGTAGGCGAGAAGCTGTTTGCCCAACCCTTGACCTTGAACTTCAGGCAAAACGGCAAACTTTCTAAATTGGCCAACGCTACCCTCTATAAAAAGCGAAACTACACCGCTCAGTTCATGGTTCGCGTATAAGCCGAAATGAATCCCGTCAAAATCATTTTCGAGTTTAACAAAATCAAATGGATGTTGTGGATACATGGCTACATGCCTTATACGCCAAGTTAACGATGGAAAAATTTGTTCTACTACTACCGCCATACGTTTACAAAGGAATATTTCCGTGTTTTTTACGAGGGTTGTTTACTACTTTGTTCTCAAGCATTTTAAAAGCTTTTATCAATTTAATTCTTGTTTGCGAAGGCGCTATAACTTCATCGACAAAACCTCGCTCTGCGGCACGGTAGGGGTTTGCAAAAATATCCGAGTATAGTTTTTCTTTTTCCATCCATTTCTCTTGTGGGTTTTCGGCAGCAGAAATCTCTCTTTTGAAGATAATTTCGGCTGCACCTTTAGCACCCATAACCGCAATTTCGGCAGTTGGCCATGCATAATTCATATCGGCGCCAATGTGTTTTGAGTTCATCACATCGTAAGCACCGCCGTAAGCCTTACGGGTAATAACGGTAATGCGGGGTACAGTAGCCTCGCTAAAAGCGTATAATAATTTCGCCCCATTGGTGATGATGCCATTCCACTCTTGGTCTGTTCCAGGCAAAAATCCGGGTACATCTTCTAATACAAGTAATGGGATATTAAAACAATCGCAGAAGCGGACAAAACGAGCAGCTTTGATTGATGAGTTGCTATCTAAAACGCCAGCCAAATACGCCGGTTGGTTAGCAACAATTCCTATGCTTCTTCCTGCTAGGCGGGCAAAACCGACAACAATATTTTCTGCGTAGGCAGCATGTACTTCAAAAAAGCTCTCCTCATCAACTATTGCAGTAACAACATCTCTAATATCATAAGGTTGCGATGCATTTTGAGGTAATAGATGATCTAAATTAGGTCGCTGCTCATCACTTGGCTCGTAAGGCAAATTGTCTGGCGTTTCTTCGCAATTTTGCGGAACATAGCTAAGCAGCTTTTTTAAATAGCTAATTGCTTCTATCTCATTAGCGCAGGCAAAGTGCGTAACGCCTGATTTTGTAGCGTGCGTACTTGCGCCACCCAATTCTTCTGAACTTACTTCTTCATGCGTAACGGTTTTAACTACGTTTGGCCCAGTTACAAACATATATGAAGTATTTTCTACCATTAAAATAAAATCTGTAATAGCAGGCGAGTAAACCGCCCCGCCGGCACACGGACCCATAATTGCCGACAACTGTGGGATTACGCCAGAAGCTTGCACATTTTTGTAGAATATATCGGCATAACCGCCTAAAGAAACTACACCTTCTTGTATTCTTGCACCACCGCTGTCGTTTAAGCCAATAATTGGAGCGCCGTTTTTCATTGCCATTTCCATTATTTTGCAAATTTTTTCGGCATGGGTTTCAGATAGTGAGCCTCCAAAAACGGTGAAGTCTTGAGAGAAAACATAGGTTAAGCGACCGTTGATATTGCCATAACCAGTAATCACACCATCACCTAGGTATTTCTCTTTTTCCATACCAAAATCTGTGCTCCTGTGTGTAACAAGCATACCTATTTCTTCGAAGCTACCTTCATCCATTAGAAAATGGATGCGTTCTCTGGCAGTAAGTTTTCCTTTTTTATGCTGACTATCTATTCTGGCCTGACCACCACCTAAGTGTGCTGCCTTAATTTTGTTTTGTAGATTCTCAATTTTGTTTTGCATAGCAAGATTTATATTGGCTTCTTGGCTCAAAGGTTATAATGTAAATATATTACTCTGATAGCTAAAGGTAAAAACACTTCTTAATTTCTACCGTTTTTTATTGATGATTTATCGCGAAGCAAGTAGTTTTAAAACTAAAATTCTATTAGTAGATTAGAGTAGCATTAGAAAAATATGCAGTTTTAAATTTTATAACGTGCTATTTTACAGTTGTTTTTGTATGTTTTTTGCTACAAATTACAAATTAATTACTTATTTATTTGATAATTTCAGCTTTTTGGAGCTATTTTTGGAAAAACGCAAAATTAAATTATGTTCCTTAGGAAATACTATATACTTATTGTAATGGCCTTCATGGTTATCTTTACAACAAAGATGGTAATTTCTGGTGCACCTGTTTTTTTCTCATCAATTGATAAAAGCCTAATGAATGCAGTAATTATGCAATTAGAGGTTGAAAACAATGGCGAAGAAACAGGCAAAGGAAATGTGAAATTTGCAGATCATAAACTAATGTTCCAACGGTTCGATGTAGTTTATGTGCCCTTGGTAATCTCTTACGGATTGCCAAATAGTTTTATCAATCATTCTAGGAGATACGTAGATCCCTATCATCCATCTGTTCCCACGCCTCCTCCCAACTTTTCTTAATTTTTATCCGCCTTGTAATTCGTTTTACGGGGTAATTCTATCATAAAAATTAAAAAATATAACGCTAAGTGTTATGGAAAACGTGAATTCGAACTCGTCTATGTTCGATGTGAAAAAATATTTTTCGGCAAAAAACTTAAAGAAAGATTTACCCTCTAGTGTGGTGGTTTTTCTGGTTGCATTACCTTTGTGTTTAGGTATTGCACTTGCCTCTGGGGCGCCTTTGTTTGCGGGCCTTATTGCTGGTATAGTTGGTGGTACGGTTGTAGCATCAATTAGTGGCTCTCAATTAAGTGTAACTGGTCCGGCAGCTGGGTTAACGGTTATTGTTCTAACCTCCATCAACGATTTAGGTGGTTTCCAGATATTTGTGGTAGCTGTTATTTTGGCAGGTATTATGCAAATTATACTCGGCGTAATTAAAGCGGGTACAATCGGTAATTACTTTCCATCTAGCGTAATTGAAGGAATGTTGGCTGCCATTGGTTTAACATTAATCTTAAAACAATTACCACATGCGTTAGGTGTAGACTCAGATTTTTTCGGCGATGAACAATTCTCGCAAGCAGATCATGAAAACACATTTAGTGCTATTGGAGCGGCAATAAATCATGTTAGTATTGCAGCATTGGCTATAGCGGCATTGTCTATCGCAGTTTTAATACTTTGGCCAAAATTTAAGAAATTGAGCGTAGTGCCAGCACCACTAGTAGTCGTTATTATAGGAGTTATAGGTGCACTTTTATTTAACGGCGGTGCTGATGCATTGCGTCAAGATCAATTCGTATCTATTCCTGTTGTTAATGGAGCATCAGACTTTTTTGGCCTTTTTAAATTGCCAGATTTTAAAGCGTTAGCTAATCCAAAAGTTTACATGGTAGCCGTTACCATTGCCGTAGTTGCTAGTTTGGAAACACTGCTAAGCATTGAGGCAGTTGATAAGATTGATCCTATCAAAAGAGTTTCGCCAACAAACAGGGAGCTAATTGCACAGGGAACAGGAAACATGATAAGTGGTTTCTTAGGTGGTTTACCAATGACATCGGTAATTGTACGTAGTTCGGCAAACGTAAACGCTGGTGGAAGAACAAAAATGTCGGCTATATTCCATGGTTTGCTTTTACTGTTATCATTGCTTTTTATCCCGAAAATCATAAACATGATACCGTATGCATGTTTGGCAGCTATTTTATTGGTAACAGGTTATAAGCTAACTCGTATTGCGTTGTTTAAGCACATGTACCATAAAGGTTGGGACCAATTTGTACCATTTGTAGTTACCATAGTTGCCGTACTATTAACCGATTTACTGAAAGGTGTGGGTATAGGTATGGCGGTTTCTGTATTTTATCTTTTGCGCACTAACATGCGCAACCCTTTTTTTTATAAGGTACAAGAAGATGGCGATAAAAAAAACATTCGGATAAAGCTGGCAGAAGAGGTATCATTCCTTAATAAAGCATCAATACAAGTGTTATTGACGGGTATCCCAAAAGAAACAAACGTAGTTATAGATGGCTCTAACTCCAGGTACATAGATCCAGATGTTTTAGAAACTATATTTAATTACAAACATAATGCCTACACTAAGGGTATTATAGTAACGTTAGAAAATGTGAAGAAGCATTATACCGTACCAAAATTAAATTCAAAAATTGTAGAAGAAATTAATCAGTAAAATTATGTGCGCAAATCATTCAGATGATCTTTTAACAAGAGAAGAAATAACTTTAGAAAACTTACTTCAGGGTAATAAGGATTTCGTAGAAAGAACTTTAGACGAAGATCCAAATTACTTTGAAAAACTTTCGGCGGGGCAAAAGCCGCCTGTATTATGGATAGGCTGTTCGGATAGCCGTGTGCCGGCCGATAAAATTACCAATACTATGCCGGGTGATATCTTTGTAACCAGAAACATTGCAAACGTGGTAACACATACAGATATTAGTATGCTAAGTGTACTCGATTATTCGGTTAACGTGTTAAAAATTAAACACATCATTGTTTGTGGCCATTATGGTTGTGGTGGTGTTGCCGCTGCACATGGTAACAAACAAGTAGGGTTAATAGATAATTGGTTAAGAAACATTAAGGACGTTTACCGTTTTAACCAACAAGAGGTTGATGGCTTGCCAGAAGACCAGAAAATTGACCGTTTGGTAGAATTAAATGCCATCCATAGTGCTAACAATGTAATCAGCACCTCAATTGTGCAAAATGCTTGGGCTAACGGACAAGAATTATCTGTTCATGCTTGGGTGTACAGCTTAAAAACAGGCTTAATCAACGACCTGAAATCTACTTTTTCTGCAGCAGACGAGATGGATCCTGTATTTAAAATGAGTATTTAATTATTAATTGCTATAAAATTAAATGTCTCCTAGAGCAAAAGCTTTATGGAGACATTTTTTTTGGCAAAAAATTTTACTTTTTTGTAGAGAAGATAGGAGCGCAATTTTTGTGTATTCTACTAAGTTTCTTCCTGCTTTACGCTTCAATTCCCGATGAAAAAATCGGGAGATTTCCGCTTCAATCAGGGCTAAAATTAAAGCTTGTGCAGGTAAAACATGCATTGTTGCAGAAACCTGTATTTCTAAACCTGACATTCGCGGATCCCGAATTATCGGGAGTAGCATTGAAAGGGCTTACATAAATAGGATTACTGTTTTGGCTTTTCATAAAAACATTTGGTCACAAAAAAACCGTTCTGATTGTTGAACGGTTTTTAAATTATGTTTACTAGCTTACTCAGCTAAAAATGGGTAACGGTAATCTTTAGGCGGATCAAATGTCTCTTTAACTGTACGTGGAGAAACCCAGCGTAATAAATTAATCATCGAACCAGCTTTATCGTTTGTACCACTGCCTCTTGCACCACCGAAAGGCTGTTGCCCAACTACAGCTCCGGTACATTTGTCGTTAATGTAGAAGTTACCAGCGGCATTTCTTAAACGTTGTGTTGCCTTTTCAATTGCATAACGGTCTTGAGCAATCACTGCGCCCGTTAACGCATAAATAGAAGTTGAATCTATAATGTCCAACGTTTTTTCAAAATCCTTGTCTTCGTAAATGAAAATTGTTAAAACCGGTCCGAATAACTCTTCGCACATAGTGGTATATTTCGGGTCTTTTACAACCAAAACAGTTGGTTCTATAAAATAACCTTTGCTCTTATCGTAATTTCCACCAGCAATTATTTCAACTTCGCTATCTTTTTTCGCAGCATCAATGTATTTCGCTAAGTTATCAAATGACTTCTCATCTATAACCGCATTGATAAAATTGCTAAAATCTTCAGTTCCACCCATCTTAAAGGTAGCTAAATCACGTAGCATATATTTTTTAACCTCTGACCAAATGGTTTTAGAAATGTAAACCCTGCTCGCTGCAGAACATTTTTGCCCTTGGTACTCAAAAGCACCGCGGATTATTGCAGTACTAGACGCTTCTGGCTCGGCAGAACCGTGAATTAAGATAAAATCTTTACCACCAGTTTCGCCAACTATGCGGGGGTAGGTTTTAAATTTATGTATGTTGTTACCAATGGTTTTCCAAATATCCTGAAAAACACCTGTAGATCCGGTAAAGTGAATACCAGCAAAATCAGGGTGAGAGAAAATCACATCTCCAGCATCAGGTCCTGAAGCGTAAACTAAGTTTATAACACCATCAGGTAATCCCGCTTCGCGGAAAATTTCCATTAAAACATTGGCCGCATAAATTTGTGTATTTGCCGGTTTCCAAACCACAACATTACCCATCATAGCTACAGAAGTAGGCAAGTTGCCTGCAATTGCGGTGAAGTTAAATGGTGTTAAAGCAAATACAAAACCCTCTAACGGGCGTTGTTCAACTCTGTTCCAACTACCACGAGGAGAAACAGGAGGTTGTTGCTTGTAAATTTCTGTCATGTAGCTTACGTTAAAACGTAAGAAATCAATCAATTCGCAAGCTGAATCTATTTCTGCTTGGTAAGCATTTTTGCTTTGACCCAACATTGTTGCGGCGTTTAATTTATAGCGGTACGGGCCAGCAATTAAATCAGCTGCTTTTAAAAATATAGCTGCTCTGTGTTCCCAAGCAAGGTTTTCCCAATCAGCTTTTGCTGCTAAGGCTGCATCAATTGCTTGGCTTACATGGTTTTTATTTCCCTTACTGTATGTTGCCAATACATGTTGGTGATCGTGAGGAGGAGTAATTTTTCCTTTGGTCTCGGTATAAACCAATTCGCTACCAATGTACATCGGTATATCGATTACCTGAGAACGGCCTTCTAATAAAGCCGCTTTTAATAGTTCGCGTTCTTTGCTACCCGGAGCGTAACCCAAAATAGGTTCGTTAACAGGCGCAGGTACGTTAAAAAATCCTTTAAGCATAAAATATTTCTTGTTTGCACAAATATAGGTATTTGCCCCTTGCGCATAGAATTTTTATGTAAGATTACTGACAGAATTGGAGGGATATTTTGTCGCCTACCTATCACTTCGCTCTTCCATGTTCAAATTAGTATCGAAAGGGCTTTTTGTAAATGGGTAAATAGATTGTTTTATAAATCCCTTAGGGTACGCAGCTTCGTGCACACCGGTACCGGCGGGCCATTTTTTACCCGGTAAATAATAGGTGCCAAACATCATATCTATAAAAGGAAAAATAGATGCGAAGTTATGGCCGTAATATTTTGGGTCTTCGCAATGATGCCAATGGTGATATTGCGGCGTGGTAAAAATGTATTTTATTGGGCCGAAATTTATACGTGTATTTGCATGAATTAATACAGCGTGTATAGCTATAAAAATAATATAAACGTTAAACACAGTTGATGAAAACCCTAATACATAAAGCGGAATAAATGTCATTGCTCTGGTGAAGAATATATCTATAAAATGCGTTCTGCTACCCGCAAGCCAATCCATGTTTTGTGTAGAATGATGGATGGAATGAAAACGCCACAAAAACACTTTGTTGTGGAATAACCTATGTGCCCAATATTGGAATAGATCTGTAGTAAAAAATGCTAAAAACAACGCAACTATAAACGGCAAGCCTTGTACCCAAGTATGCAGTTGCTCTAAGCCTATCCAACCGAAGAATAAAACAGCAGGTTTTTGTGTAACGATACCGAAAAATTGGATAAATAAGTGGCTAATTACAAAGTAGGTTAAATCTGTGCGCCATTCTTCATGAAATTTGGTTTGCGATTTGTTTTTTGGGAAAAACAATTCTAATGGAACGAAAATAGCAACCATTAAAAGTAAATCTAATATCATCCAATCTAAACCAAAATGCCAATTTGTTTTGGCAACATCTCTGCCGTTTAATGTTAGTGCACCTAAGATAATGGCAAGGCCAGTAATTGAGGTACCAATTAGAGCTAATTTTATTTTCTTACTTAATAATAAACTGAGTAATGCAAAAAAGAAAGAGGCAATTACGCCGAAAATCATTAGTGCCTCGGCTATGCTTTTGGTATAAACTTCTCTAAACTCTGGTGTAGTTAATTGTTCTGGATAACGAAAGCAGAATACACTTAACAATACCAGCACCGCAAGGAAGATAGAAATGTAGCCGCTAATTTGACCTTGGCCAACTTTTAAACGTTTATTTGGAGACATAGTTTTTCTTTGAAAAATCAATAATAACGAAAAAATAATTACTGCTTTTATTGGAGCCAAAAAAATAATACACAACGAAAATTATTTTCTCTTTCGTTTATCTTTTCTTTCTGGAGTAAAAATAAGCCAATAAGTGATACTGCTCTTTTTTAAAATAAATCGTATTTTCGACCCTGTTTTATGATAAAATATCTTCGCTTTTTATTGTTCCCAGTTTCTATTTTGTACGGATTTATTATCCTGATAAGAAATAAAATGTACGATTGGAACATACTGAAGTCTCATCAATTTGATTTACCAGTTATTTGCGTGGGAAATTTAGTTTTGGGTGGCGCAGGTAAAACGCCAACAACAGAATATATCGTTAGGCTTTTAAACGGCTATAAGATTGCTATTTTGAGTAGGGGTTATGGCAGAAAAACCAAAGGTTATTTATTGGCGGATAATAACGCGACTGCCGAAACTATTGGCGATGAACCTTTACAGTATTACCAGAAATTTGATGATGTTACCGTTGCTGTTTGCGAAGATAGAGTTTACGGAATTAACCAATTAAAAGAAGATCACGAAGTGATTTTGTTGGACGATGCCTACCAGCATAGAGCTGTTAAAGCCGGATTTAACTTGCTTCTTTTTGATTATGCCAGTACAAGGAAGTTTCAGTTTATGTTGCCCGCGGGGAATCTACGGGAGCCTTGGAGCAATTACGATAGGGCACAAGCTGTGCTGATAACCAAAACGCCACTACCGTTAAACATGATGGACCAAATTGAAGTCAGAAAAAAGGTTGATACGAGAATTGATCAACGCATCTCTTTTTCTGAAATTATATACGGCGATTTGGTTCCTGTGTTTTCTGCACCAATAGTTGAGCTTGAAGTCCAAAGTTACGATGTGTTTTTACTTACTGGAATTGCAAATCCCAAACCGCTCGTGTCCTATCTAGAAAAGATTTCGAAATCAGTTTTTCATTTTAAACATCCCGACCACCATAATTTTAATGAGCAAGATATTAATCAGCTAATTAATGCGTTTAACAATCATCCTACTAAGCAAAAAATAATAATAACAACAGAAAAAGACGCTAAGCGTTTAATAGGAGAAAATTTAAAAGATTTACTGCTAAATTTGCCTCTGTACTATTTGCCAATAGAAATTGCGATAGCACCAAAAGATAAATTTACCTTTGACCAAAATATACTAGAATATGTTGCAAGCTATAAGAGAATCGGTTGAGTACTTACAAAAGAAGATTGGTGTTTTTGAGCCAGAAGTGGGGATTGTTTTAGGTACTGGCTTGGGCGGTTTAGTAAAAGAGATAGAAATTGAGCACAGTATTATGTACTCGAGTATTCCTAATTTTCCTATTTCAACCTTAGAGTTTCACTCTGGTAAATTAATATTTGGTACGCTTAAAGGTAAAAAGGTGGTTGCCATGCAAGGTCGTTTGCACTTTTACGAGGGTTATTCGATGCAGCAAATTACTTTTCCAATTAGAGTGCTAAAGGCTTTAGGTATAAAACATCTCTTCGTTTCAAATGCTGCGGGTTCTTTAAATCCTGAGTTTAAAAAGGGCGATTTGATGATTATCAACGATCACATAAACCTGCAACCAGAAAGTCCGCTTCGCGGGATAAATGATGCCGACTTAGGTCCGCGTTTTCCGGATATGAGCCAGCCTTACAATAAAAAATTAATTGCTGACGGCTTAAAAGTAGCGGAAGAACAAGGCATTACTTGCCACCAAGGCGTTTATGTAGCAGTAACCGGCCCAAATTTAGAAACAAAGGCGGAATATAAATATTTACGTATAATTGGTGGCGATGCTGTTGGTATGAGCACCGTTCCAGAAGTTATCGTAGCTAACCATATGGCGTTGCCAGTTTTTGCTATTTCGGTATTAACAGACGAGGGTTTTCCGGAGGATTTACAGCCTTTTAATTTAGACGAAATTCTGGAAACTGCTGCTGTTGCCGAACCAAAATTGACAAAAATTCTTAGTCAGCTTATCTCTGCATTGTAATGTTAAAACAACTTGTAGCTTTACTTTTTTTTGTTTCGATATTAGGCGTAGGGAACGCTTTTGCGCAAGATTTAAAAACTAATGTAGGCAATAATAAAGAGCTAGATTCGCTAAGAAAAAAAGCCGAAAGCAGCCAGGATTCGGTGGTTTTCGACTCGAAATATATTAGGTATACTACCCGTAAACTTACAAAGGATAGTATACAAACCTTGCCTATTGATACGGGTTTAACCGGCATACAGAATTTTAGCGTCATAGCTCAACCCCGCAACCCTACAGTAGGTACTGGGGTTTTAGGCTTGGCAGCTAGGTCACTTTTGTTTCAACCCTCAAAAACTATAGGTTTCGACCCTGGCTTTCACTCGTTAAATTATTATGTAATGGATCATGATGATGTGAAATTCTACAGAGCCAGAACAGCTTTTACTAACCTTTATTATGTAAGTGGGGGCGAGAAAGAACAGGTGTTAAAACTTACACACTCTCAAAACATTAATAAAAACTTAAACTTCGGCGCTAATTTTAATAGAATTGGCGCAAATGGAGATTATCAAAACCAACGTGGCGACGATTTAAATGCTGCCGTTTTTACTTGGTATCAATCGCCCAATAAACGTTATAATTTATGGGTAGACGGGGTTTTTAATACCATGAAAGCGCAGGAAAATGGATCGTTGGTAAAAGATGATATTTTTAATGACGATGAGGCTCTGGCGGATAAAAAAGCTGAAAACGTAAAATTAACGAGCGCTAGACAATTATGGCGCAAAAATTCGATCCTGATAAGACAAAGTTATTTTGTTGGGCGGATAGATAGTACCGGGCTTAACAGCACGCAAAATATATTGCCAACTAACAAAATTAATTACTCGTTAAGTTATACCTCTAGTGCGTTCTCTTTTAAAAAGGATGAAGCGGACAGTTACAATGCGCTGCCAGAAACTACCATCGATGCTATGTTTACAAACGATTCTACAAATGTAAAACATGTGCAAAACGAATTTATATATAGCTTCTTTTTGCGAGCTAAAGGAAGTTCGATTATAAAGAACGAATTAAAGATTGACGCAGGTATTAAGCATGATTTTTATAAATATGCGCAATATGGATTTTTAAGAGATACCTCTACTTTTTATTCTTGGGAAACCTCTTTTCAAAATATCAGTTTGTTAGGGGCCATTGGTTATCGTTTTAGTAACAAGGTTGATTTTAACTTAAATCTTCAGCAGATTTTTCAGGGCGAGCACACAGGAGATTTTATGTATGAGGCAAAAAGTAATTTTATTCTGAGCAAAAATATAGGTCGCATCATTCTTGGTGCTTACTTGCAAAATAAATCTCCAGAGCAAATTTATAATCGCTATTATGGTAATTACTACAATTGGGATTTTAGGTTTGATCGTACAAAAACAGCAAACTTATCTTTCAGCTACCTAAATGACAAGTATAAATTAGATGCGACGGCCTCTTATTATCTTATTACGAATCACTTGTATTTCGCAGCCGATCCTAATAAAACATTAGCCATAATTCCGGTACAACAAAGTGGAGATATTAGTCTGATTAATATAAGTGTTGGCAAAAAATTTAAGTACAACACTTGGCATTTGGATGCTTATGTTGTTTACCAAAAAACAGATAATCAGAATGTTTTAAGAACACCTGAGTTTTACACTTTTAATAGTTTGTATAAAGAACAAACGTTTTTTAGGAGACTTAAAACTCAAATTGGTATTGATGTTAGGTACCATACTTCTTTTATTGCGTCATCATACTCTGCGCCAGCTAGCCAGTTTTACAATGGCGATAATATTACCTTTTCTTCTAAGCCTGTTATAGATGCATGGGTTAAAGTGGGGTTACGCAGGGCTAATCTTTTTGCTAAGTATGATTATGCAAACCAAGGTTTGCTAAGTAAAGGTATTTATACTGTAAACAAATATCCTATGCCAGATAGGTCGTTAAAACTTGGATTGAGCTGGAATTTTTATGATTAACAAAAAAGGCTTCAGAATTTTCTGAAGCCTTTTTTGATGTAGTACAATTCGGTTAGAATGAGTAGCCAACGCTAAAACCTAAAACACGGTTTCTTAATTTGTCATCATTTGATCTTGCATCTTTTGGAACCAAATTGGATAATCCAAGTCCGTAATTAGCGCCTACAGTAACACCATTGTTTAAACGGTAAGCTAAACCGAAGTTCGCACCAAAGTCAACGCTACTTAAATCGTCGTTTGACTCACTTCCAAACTCGATATCTCTATCGCTAAATGTTGTTTCAGAAGTTCCGTTAGAGAAACTGCCGGAATACTTGTTTTTGCCTGCAATGTTAAAACCAACATAAGGACCCGCACTAAGTTGAATAGCACCTGCATCTCCCGTAGGAATTCTTAATACTGCATTAATTGGAACTTCAATTGCCATTACATCTTGTTTAAATGTTCCAGTAACAGTGTTCCCTGCAATTGTACCAGAACTTGTTAGCTTAGTTCCCTTGTTTTGTAAGGAAATACCTGGTTGGATAAAGAAATTGTTTCCAACTCCGAAATCTCCATAAGCAGTAAAATTGTAGCCTACGTTAGTTTTGTAGTCTCTGTCTAATGCTCCTGTTCCGCTATAAGTAGAAAGATTCACTCCCGCTTTAATACCGATTCTGGCATCAGAACCTGTCATGGTGGTTTGAGCAAAAGCTCCTGTTGCAAATAAAATTGCCGCACCGCTTAATAATAACTTTTTCATATGGTTTTTGTTAAAGTAAATAATGCCAATTTAAAATTGGTATTAGTTGCTTAGTTCCAAAAGCTATGCCAAAGTAATTCGAATTAATTTTGTTCTAGTGTTAAAGCATTGCTAAACAGTGTTTTGATGGGTTTTATTGAGGGTGTGCGCTTTGGGTTTAGTACGCTCTATAAAATCACAAAGTTGTATGAATTAGCATAATTTTCGCATTAAATTATAAACTAATAGTTAAGTTTTTTGCGGTTTTTTCTTCGCGGCCGGGAAAAGTACATTATTTAAAATAAGCCTGTAGCCAGCGGAGTTTGGATGTAGGCTCAGATCTGTCGGTGGGTCGTTAACCTGATGTTGGTAATCTTCCGGATCGTGTCCTCCGTAAAACGTAAACTGACCTTTTCCTATTTCGCCATGCAAATACCTAACTTCTGCGCCACCTTTATTTTCGCCGAGTACGGTTACACTAGGTTTTACGAGCTTTTTCCTGAAAGCGGTAGTTTGCCCCATAAAACCTTTTATAACCTTGTCGTGGTTTTGCGTAAGCATAGTCGGCACTAAATCCCATTTAGCAGAGAAATCAAACAGCGTAAAAAAATCATTTGTTTTGTTAAAATTTCTGGTCTGTGTTACATCAATATCAGAAAATTCGTACCGCTCTGGATTTAAATCTATTTGAAAGTCTTTAAAGGCTACGCTTTTGTTATAGTCTATTTTACTTTGAGCATTAGCGTCTGTTCCATCGCCGTCAAACATGCGCTCTGCAATATCTACGCCTTCGGCGGCAAGAGCAATATCGAAACTGTCGGTTCCGGAACACATGGCAAACAGAAATCCGCCTCCGGCGCAAAACTCTTTTATACGTTTAGCAACGGCAAGTTTCATTTCACTTACTTTTTTAAATCCATTTCTTTTGGCAGCTTCTTCTTGATATTTTACATCTTCACGGTACCAAGTAGCATTTTTAAAAGACGACCAAAACCGGCCATATTGCCCAGTAAAATCTTCATGATGCAAGTGCAGCCAATCGTAGCTTGTAAGTTTGTCTTTTAGCACTTCATCATCATAAATCAAATCGTATGGAATTTCGGCGTAAGTTAAAACCAATGTAACTGCATCATCCCAGGGTAATTTGCTTTTTGGAGAGTAAACTGCAATTTTTGGTGTTTTTTCCAACTTCACCATTTCCATATTAACATCTGGCAGATTAATCTCATTTAAAATAGCATTAACCTTTCCATCGGCTAAAATCTCGTAAGACACACCTCGAACTTTGCATTCATCTTCTACTGATTTAACATACTTAATCAAAAAACTTCCGCCTCGATAATTTAAAAGCCAATTAACATCTGCCTGGTTTTTAATGCTCCAATAGGCAAGCCCGTAGGCTTTTAAATGATTTTTCTGATCGTCATCCATATAAACCAGAATAGAGGAAGCTTTGCCGATCAAGCAAAAAAATAGAAGGAAAAATAAAATACTGTATTTTCTCAAAATCATGTTTTATGGTGATACACGAATGTATATTTTTTGAATGCCATTAAAAAATATTCTTTCTTTTAAAAACGGAGAATATTAATAAACGATATGTTTTTATATTTTCTTGATAGGATTTAGAAGCATTTTACATTGCTTTCAATTCAATTTAGTAAATTTGCCGTTTACAAAGAAAAATAAGATGAGTAAAGCAATAATAAAAACTGAAAAAGGCGACATGACTGTTGAGTTCTATGACGTAGATGCTCCTAATACTGTTGCCAACTTTAAAAAATTAGCTTCTGAAGGATTTTATGACGGAGTGGCTTTTCACAGAGTGATTCCTGATTTCGTAATCCAAGGTGGTTGCCCTAATTCTAAAGATGGTGCTTCTGGTATGGCTGGTACAGGTGGTCCGGGTTACAAAATTGATTGTGAGTTAACTGGCGAAAACCAATACCACGATCGTGGCGTATTATCTATGGCTCACGCTGGTAGAAACACTGGTGGTTCTCAATTCTTTGTTTGCCACAGCAGAACAAATACAGCACACTTAGATCGTAACCATACTTGTTTTGGTAAGGTGATAGAAAATGTTGATCTTGTAGACAGTATTAAACAAGGCGACAAAATTTTAACAATCGAGGTTTTAGCTGATTAATTAATAGTATAGAGTATTGCGGACGGCGAATGGACATCAATCGCGTTGCGCAATACGCATTACTCAATACGAAAAAAACATATGAATTTAAGAGGAATTGTAGCCGTATCTGGCAGACCGGGCCTATATAAGTTAGTAGGACAAAATAAAGCTGGCTACGTTTTAGAAAGCTTAGATGAGAAGAAGGTTAAAATTGTAGCTAATATTTCTACAACTAAGCTTGCATCGTTAGAAGATATTACCATTTATGGTGAAGACGAAGAAATTAAACTGATTGATGTTTTAGGCAAAATAGATGCTACAAAAGCAAATATTCCTGATGCCAAAGCTGATGGCAACGCTTTAAGAAAATATTTCTTAGAAGTTGCAGAAGGTCATGATCAAGAGAAAGTTTATGCTTCGGATATGAAGAAGATTTTATCTTGGTATCACTTATTAAAGGATTTACCTTTATTTACTGAGGAAGCTCCAGGTGCGGTTGTAGAAGGTGCCAAAGCAGATGATAAGGCAGATTTGAAAGCTAAAGCAACTACGCCGAAAGCGAAACCTACAAATGCTAAAGCGCCTACTGCTAAATCAGCGCCAGCTAAAAAAGCAAGCATGACAAGCAAAAAAGGAGTATAATTTTTTACTCGTTATAAAAAAACGCCAAGCTAATATCAGCTTGGCGTTTTTTTTATAAACCAAATGGTCTATACATTAATAGCGCTAGAACAATCATTATTATGATCGAAATAATAGTAGCAAGTCTGATATATTTTTTCTCTTGCGAAGTATCTGATCTAAAACGATATTTTCTCTTATAATCTCCAGGTAACATATTTCCTCCTATTTTAATAAATGATGTGATAAGTTCATCATTTCCACAATCTATTTAATTATTTACAATATTTATCGGCCAAAGGTTTTGCTTCTTTAAAGCCATTGCTTACCGCTAACCTAAATTGGGCGCAAGCTGCCGATTGCTGATTTAATTGCACATAAGCCATGCCACTATTGTAGTAGGCTTTAGCATTTTTTGGATTAATTGCATTTACGCTCTTAAAGTCTTTAATAGCACTTTCGTGATTTTTATTAAGCCCAAACAAAACACCTCTATTAAAGTAGGCATTTTCAAAATTAGCGTCAAGTTTAATAGAACTGCTGTAATCTGCAATTGCACCATTTCTATCACCCAAATCACGTTTGCAATTTGCTCTTATAAAATAAGCTTCTTTGTAGTTTTTGTTTAGGGAGATTGCACTATTCATATCCGCCAATGTAGCTTCAGTATTTTTAAGCAATTGGTAGGTAAGTCCGCGGGTGTAAAATAGTAGCGCATTGTTTGCGTCCAGTTTAATGGCCTCAGTATAATCAGCAATAGCACCTTTGTAATCTTTAAATTGATATTTTAAATGACCTCTGTTGAAATAGTTTTCAGCATTTTTATTAATTGATAAAGCACGCGAATAATCATCTATTGCTCCCTTTAAATCACGTAGATACGTTTTTGTGGTGGCTCTAATACTGTAACCATCTGCAAAAGAGCTGTCTATGGTTAATGCCTTATTAAAATGCAGCATTGCGCCATTAAAATCTTTTACATTAAGCTTGCCCAATCCTAAATTATATTCTGTGTGCGCAGATTGCGCAAAAACATTCGCTGTAAAAACCGATAATAATATAAAAATTATATGTTTAAGCATGATGATAAGGTTCGTTTTTTAAAATGGTAAATGCTCTATAAAGTTGCTCAACAAAAAATAGGCGAACCATTTGATGCGAGAATGTCATGTCAGATAAGGATAAACTACTATTGGCACGTTTGTAAATACTTTCATCAAATCCGTACGGACCTCCAATTATAAAAACCAGATTTTGTACGCTTCCAACCATTTGTTTGTTCAGGTATACAGAGAAAGATACAGAACTATGTTTTTTACCTTTTTCATCTAATAAAACAACCACATCGGTATTATTAATTTGCTTGCTAATAAATTCTGCTTCCTTATTTTTTTGCTGAGCCTCTGTTAAACTCTTGGTGTTTTTTATATCTGGGATGATGACAATATTGAAGTTGATGTAATGTTTTAGTCGATTAAGATACTTCTCAATTCCTTCAATTAAATATTTGTCTTCGGTTTTGCCAACGGCTATTAAAGTAATCTTCATCAGTCTATCGGTTTCATTTTATATCTTTAACAAATTAGATATAGGCTTCAAATATAATGTTAAATACCGTCGAAAATAAATACCAGCTAATCGTAAAGCAACTTTCAGAACAAATTGCATCCTTAAAAAAGCAAATCAACAAATTCTCAATTCTAAGGCTTTCTCTTTTGCTGGCGGAAGTTGTTTTCTTCATCTTTTTTGTAAGTGCAAAAACCGATTTGTTGATAATAATTGGAGGCGTTTTGTTAATGTTGCCCGTTGCCGTTTTTATTGTAGTTGTAAAAAAACAAGCTAAGATTGATAAGCTGTTAACCGAAAAAGAAAATTTGCTTTGGATTTACGAGAACGAGCTAAGCGTTTTAAATAATAAACCTAATGGTTATAATAATGGATCCGATTTTGAAGACGAACTACATCCGTACACTGCCGATTTGGATATTTTTGGACAATTTTCACTTTATGCTTTAATTAACAGAAACGTAACAAAACTTGGTAAAATAAAGCTAGCCGAATCTCTTGCAAAGCCGATGTTTAAACCCGAAATTTTAGCTAGGCAAGAAGCTGTTAAAGAAATTTTGACTTATATAGATGATACATTTAGTTTTAGGGCAAAGCTTAAAAATCACGATGTTGAAAAGATAGAGCAGATTAAAAAAAGGCTCAATGGTTCGTTAGCTTCTCATTTGGCATTCACTAAAAATGTTCTGCTTAGAAGTTATGTTAAAGCCTTACCTTTTTTAATGGTTGCAATTTTTACTACGGGCTTTTTATTAGGCGATACAGCTTGGGGAATACTCGGCATTTTATTATTTGTTCATGCAGGCCTTACATTTTATTTCAGTAAACAAATTAACCAAGTTTACCATGGCTTTAGTGGCGGAGCAAACCTGCTTGCCGATTATGCGAATGCCATAAAGTGGACAGAGGAGAAACAATGGAAAGCAAATTACATAACTGAATTATTTAGCTCGAAGCATAAAGTAAGTGATGATATTAAGGGTTTGGTTATTATAATTCAGGCTTTTGATGCCCGACTTAATATTGTTGTAGGTGCTTTGCTTAATTTTTTATTACTGTGGGATTTAAAATGTAGTATTAGGCTCGAGGAGTGGCATCAGCAATCATCTTCACATATCCAAAACGGATTGGATAGAATCAGCTATTTCGAAGAATTAATTGCGATAGCGACATTTGCACATAACTATGCCAATTATGTATTTCCAACAATTACAGATGATTTTTCACTAAGCGGAAAAGAGATTGGACATCCTTTAATTACATCGCAAAAACGTATAGATAATAGTTTTGATATTGGCAATTCGCCTACAGTAAATATAGTTACCGGTTCTAATATGGCTGGTAAAAGCACTTTTTTAAGAACAATCGGAATCAATATGGTATTGGCGTACGCCGGCGCACCGGTTTGTGCTACAGAAATGAACCTTTCCATTTTTAGCATTAATACCTATATGCGCATTAAAGATTCTTTAAATGAGAGTACATCAACTTTTAAGGCAGAGTTGAATCGCTTAAAGATGATTTTGAATCATGTTACTGTTCAAGAACATCCTTTGGTACTAATTGATGAGATGCTTCGCGGAACAAACAGTCATGATAAATATATGGGCTCTAAGGCTTTTATAGAGAAAATGATTTCTTCTAACACACCAACTTTATTTGCAACTCACGATTTAAGTTTATCGGAGTTGGAAACCATCCATAGAGAAAAAGTTGCTAATTACCATTTTGATATCCAGATAGAAAATGGAGAGATGAATTTTGATTATAAATTAAAACATGGTCCTTGTACCATATTTAACGCCGCTATTTTGTTGAAAGAGATTGGCTTATCGGCTACATAAAATGTTTTAAACTTTACAGCAACTTAATATGTATGTTGCATTTTGGGTTTAAGTATGATAAAAGCAAGCGATTTTGGGAAAGATTTTTTGTGGGGCGTAGCCACCGCTGCGGCGCAAATAGAGGGTGCCACAAATACAAATGGCAAAGGTCTTTCTATTTGGGATACTTTTTCTAAAAGAGGCGGAAAAATTAAAAAAGGTCATTCGCCACAAGCAGGGTGTGATTTTTACCATCGATACGTTGAAGATATTGCATTAGTAAAAACGCTAGGATTTAAAGTTTTTAGGTTTTCCGTTGCTTGGTCGCGGGTTCTGCCGTTCGGCAAAGGACAAGTGAATCCTGTTGGTGTCGCTTTCTATCACAATGTGATAGATGAATGTTTAAAGCAAGACATTATTCCATATATAACGCTTTACCATTGGGATTTGCCCGAAGAACTTTCTAAAAACGGTGGTTGGACTGCTTTTGGCATAAACGTAGCTTTTAATGAGTTTGTAATGTTATGTGCTAAAACCTATGGTCACAAAGTAAAAAACTGGATTGTAATTAACGAGCCTTTCGGTTTTACTTCTTTAGGCTACATGTTGGGCGTACATGCTCCCGGAGAAACAGGATTGACAAATTTTTTCTCTGCTTCGTTACATACCGCTATTGCGCAGGCAGATGGAGGAAAAATTTTGCGTGCCGAAGTAAGCGGTGCAAATATTGGAACCACGTTTTCCTGCTCAGAAATTATACCTTTTACGCAGGGCGATGCAGATTTATTAGCCACCAAACGCGTAGACTGCTTAATGAATCGGTTTTTTTTCGAGCCTACTTTAGGCATGGGTTTCCCGACGGACGACTGGGATGTACTGGAAAAGTTTGCCATTAGCCATTCTACCTGGCGCCATCAAGAACGAATGACCTTTGATTTTGACTACATTGGTTTGCAAAACTATTTTCCGCTAACCGTAAAGTTTAATGCCTTTGTACCGGTTATTCAGGCTTGGGAAGTTAAAGCTAAAAACAGGCGTGTGCCGCATACTAAAATGGGCTGGGAAATAAACGCAGACAGCTTTTACAACATCATTAAACAATTTGCGTCTTACCCTAAAGTAAAAAAATTGATGATTACGGAAAATGGCGCTGCGTTTAACGACAAATTAGCAAATAACACAGTCGATGATAGCGAACGTGTAAACTACTTTAAACTGTACTTATCAGCGATGCTGAAAGCTAAAAATGAAGGCATAAATATTGACGGTTACATGGCTTGGACTTTAATGGATAATTTTGAGTGGGCAGAGGGTTATGAAGCGAGATTCGGACTGGTTTATAACGATTTTAAGACCCAACTGCGAACGATAAAGAAATCTGGTTATTGGTGGCAATCGTTTTTAGCGAGATGAGGACGTTGCATTAAAGCGATTTAGTTTGTTAACTTTACGTTATGGACGATAAAATTATAGTTTACAAAACTTTCGAAAATCCAATTGAGGCTAACATTATTTTAACACGATTAAAAGATGCAGGTTTTAATGGCTTTTTAACAGGAGAAAATACAGCCGGTTTGCGTCCGCTTTTAGATCATTCTATAAGTGGTATCCAGCTTCATGTTTTTGAAACTGATGTTCCAGAAATCGAAAAGTTTTTAGCGGAAGATATTGAGTTCGAATAATTATGGATGATAAAATAATTGTTCATAGTACTTATTACAATGGTATTGAAGCCAATATTATAAAAGCTAGGCTAGAAGATAGCGACATTCCATGCTTCTTAACGGACGAGCATATTTCTACTATACAGCCTTTATACAATCAAGCGGTTGGTGGGGTAAAGTTGCATGTTTTTGAAAAGGATCTCGATAGGATAAATGAACTATTGATAGATGAAGTAGAAAGTACGGAAGATAGATCTACATTTAAGAGCGAGCATGTATGCGAAAATTGCCAATCGACAAACGTGAGCTATGGTCAAGCTACTAAAAACAGGTTTAGTCTTTGGGTAACCATTGTTTCTTTATTGTTACTCGTTTATCCTTTTAAAGTTAGCAAGTGTTACCACTGCTATGATTGCGGGCATGAGTTTAAATAAGGTGCGGATTAACGAACAAAGGGTAGGGAGCAAAAGATAAAGAAACAAAGATTTTGGATCACAATATAAATCTTATTGTGTTTACGCAAACATGCTCTAGGTTTTTTTACTCCCTAAATTTTAAACATGCTCCCTCGTTGGCGTCCTCGCCGACGTAAAATATAAAGTTTGGATTTTGCATACGTCATGCCGCTAAATATAAAATGGAACATCAATATCATCCTGAGTTTCTTACAGCTACAGTTCTAAATTGGCAACATCTGTTGGATGATGAGTTTAAAAAAGTTGTTGTTGCCAGTATGAAATGGTTAGTTGACGCGAAAAAATGTGAAATATATGCATTCGTGATTATGCCAAATCACATTCATTTGATTTGGAAGATAGGAAACAATTTGAATAGATCGGAAGTACAAGGTGCATTTTTAAGTTATACGGCTCATGAGTTTAAGAAGCGTTTGCTAAACCGCGGTGAAAAACATCTACTAGAAAAGTATC
>Ga0160469_100160_pt1 | contig 71074 bp, 67 predicted proteins | sample HID1972M_E11MG_FD_108246 | JGI IMG/M metagenome (GOLD analysis project Ga0160469, IMG submission 108246) | Enriched pill bug-associated microbial communities from UW Madison campus, WI, USA - HID1972M_E11 MG | ecosystem: Host-associated > Arthropoda: Insects > Digestive system > Unclassified ...
AGCGCGCCGAGCTGCACATCCAGGACGGCATCAAGGCCTACGACGCGCTGCAGAAGATCCGCGAGGCGCGCACCGATGCCGAGGTGCCGGTGCAGGCCCGCGCCGACTTCGAGGTCAACGGCCACACGCTGGGCTACGCGCTGCTGCTCAAGCGCTACGTGGACGACCCGCGCCAGGCCACGCCCGAGCAGATCAAGCAGGCGGCGGAAGACACGGTGCCGGGCGTGGCGCCGCTGTACTGGACCTTCCGCATCATGGTGGGGCTGGGCATGTTCTTCATCCTGCTGACCGCCGTCTTCTTCTGGCTGTCGGCGCGGCGCCGGCTGGACGCCCACCCCTGGCTGCTCAAGGTCGCGGTGTGGTCCATCCCGCTGCCGTGGATCGCCGCCGAATGCGGCTGGTTCGTGGCCGAGTACGGCCGCCAGCCCTGGGTGATCGAGGGCGTGCTGCCCACCGCGGTGGCGGTGTCCAGCCTGGGCGCCTCGACCGTGCTGTTCACCATCGCGGGCTTCGTGCTGATCTACACGGTGCTGTTCGTGATCGAGATGAAGCTGCTGCTCAAGACCATCCGCAAGGGGCCCGAGGAAGAGCCCCTGCGGATCGCGCCGACGCTTGCCGCTGCCGGATGAACGAGGAGACACGACCATGATCCTGCATGAACTCATCGCCTACGACATCCTGCGCATCATCTGGTGGCTGCTGCTGGGCGTGCTGCTGGTGGGCTTCGCCGTCACCGACGGCTTCGACCTGGGCACTGGCACGCTGCTGCCCTTCGTGGCGCGCGACGACCTGGAGCGCCGCGTCGTCATCAACACCATCGGCCCGGTCTGGGAAGGCAACCAGGTCTGGCTGATCCTGGGCGGCGGCGCGATCTTCGCCGCTTGGCCGCAGCTGTATGCGGTGTCCTTCTCGGGCTTCTACCTCGCGATGTTCGCGATTCTGGTGGCGCTGATCCTGCGGCCGGTGGCCTTCAAGTTCCGCAGCAAGCACGAGGACGCACGCTGGCGCAGCCGCTGGGACGCGGCGCTGTTCATCGGCGGCTTCGTGCCGGCGCTGATCTTCGGCGTGGCCATGGGCAACGTGCTGCAGGGCGTGCCCTTCCGGCTGGGGCCGGACATGCGCATCTTCTACGACGGCGGCTTCTTCGGCCTGCTCAATCCCTTCGCGCTGCTGTGCGGCCTGGTGTCGGTCGCGATGCTCGTGATGCACGGCGCCGCCTGGCTGCTGCTCAAGACCGCCGGGCCGGTGGCCGAGCGCGCGCGCCGCTTCGGGGCCGTGGCCGCGATCGCGACGCTCGCGCTGTATGCGCTGGCCGGCGTACTGCTGGCCGCGTGGGTGGACGGCTACCGCATCACCAGCGAGATCGCGTCCACCGGGCCGTCGAACCCGCTGCTCAAGACGGCCGAGGTGCAGGCCGGCGCGTGGTTCGCCAACTACGCCGCGCACCCGGTGCTGTGGATCGTGCCCGTCCTGGGCCTGCTCGGCCCGGCCGTGGCCGCGCTGGGCCTGTGGCTGCGCAAGGAACTGCTGGCCCTGCTGTCCAGCGGCGTGGGCATCGCCTGCATCGTGCTGAGCGTGGGCGTGGCGATGTTTCCCTTCATCCTGCCTTCGTCGATCGACCCGCGCGCCAGCCTGACGGTGTGGGATTCGTCGTCGAGCCACCTGACGCTGTTCGTCATGCTGGTCAGCACCGGGCTGTTCCTGCCGCTGATCGTGGCCTACACGAGCTGGGTCTACAGCGTGCTGCGCGGCAAGGTCGATGCCGACGCGATCCGCGACGGCCAGGGCCACTCCTACTGACACCGTGAAAGGAACGAACGCATGTGGTACTTCGCCTGGATGCTCGGCCTGCCGCTCGCGGCGGCCTTCGCGGTGCTCAACGCGATGTGGTACGAACTGATGGACGACGAGGCGACGCGGCGCGACAAGCTGGAAAAACCATAACCCACCCCCAGCCTCGCCCACTGCGTGTGGCTCTGTACCCCCTCGAGGGCGCGCACCCCTGCGGCCCGGCGAAGCCGGTTCCGCGGGTGCCTGCGAAGGGGCCTGGCTGCGCCGTCAACCCGCCTTCGCCTTGCGCGTCGCCGGCTTGGCTGTCGCGAGGTAGCGCTCGCCCCAGTCCGCCAGCGGCGCGAGCGCCTTGTTCAGCGAGGCGCCCAGCGGCGTCACGGCGTATTCGACGCGCGGCGGCACCTCGTGGAAGACGTGGCGCGACACCAGGCCGTCGGCCTCCATGTCGCGCAACTGCTGGATCAGCATCTTCTCGCTGATCTCCGGCAGCAGGCGCCTGAGCTCGCCGAAGCGGTGCGCGCGCACCTGCAGCTCCCAGAGGATCACGGCCTTCCACTTGCCGCCGATCACGGCGAAGGCGGGGCCGATGCCGCAGGCATAGGGCTGGCTGGTCTTGGACGTCTTCATTGCTTACCTTTTGGTGGGTACCTAACTTTATTGTAGGTACTTGACCATTTGCAAGTGAAATTCCTACGATGCCGCCTTCTCGTCAACATTCGGAAGTGAATCTCCATGAAGGAAGTCTCCGTCATCGGCCTGGGTGCCATGGGCGCGACCATCGCGCAGCTGTTTCTCGATCGCGGCTGGCGCGTGACGGTCTGGAACCGCAGCGCGGACAAGGCGGCCGCGCTGGTGGCGCGCGGCGCGGTGCTGGCGCCCAGCGCGGCCGAGGCGTTCCGCGCCCACCGTGCGGTCGTGATGTGCGTGTACGACTACGAGGCCGCCTCGGCCATCCTCGCGCTCAAAGGCGTGGCCGCGGCGGCGGACGGGCGGCTGCTGCTGCAGCTCACCACCGGCAGCCCGCAGGATGCGCGCGATGCACAGGCCTGGGCGCAGCGCCATGGCGCGGCCTATCTGGACGGCGCGATCCAGGCCGCGCCCGACCAGATGGGCCAGCCCGACACGCCCGTGCTGCTGTCGGGCGCCGCGCAGGCGCGCCGGGAGGCCGAACCGCTGCTGTCGGTGCTGGCCGGCAACGTGGTCGACCTGGGCGAGGAGATCGGCGCGGCGGCCGCGATGGACCTGTCCACGCTGTCCTACGTCTACGGCGCGATCCTGGGCTTCATGCACGGTGCGCGCGTGGCGGAGTCCGAAGGCTTCGACGTGGCGCGCTACGGCGAGATCGTCGCGGGCATCGCGCCGGCCTTCGGCACCTTCCTGCAGCACGAGGGCAAGGTCATCCAGTCCGGCGACTACGCGGTCTCGCAGAGCCCGATGCGCATCTCGGTCGAGGCCACGCAGCGCCTGCTGGACACGGCGCGCGCGTCGGGCATCAACACCGAGTTCCCGGCCTTCGCGGCGGGCCTGCTCCAGCGCGCCGATGCCGCCGGGCTGGGCAACCAGGAAATCGCGGCGCTGATCAAGCTGCTGCGCGCGTGAGCCGGCGTCAGCTGCGCTTGCGCGCCTTGCCGGCGCCCGTGATGCGGTCCTTCAGCCCCAGCACCTTGGTCACCGTCGCGCCCATGCCCATGAGCTGCAGCGCGGTCTCGGGCGCCAGGCGCTGCACGTCGTCGAACCAGGTCATGAGGCGGTCGATCAGGTCGTGCATCTCGCGCATGCGCTGCTGGGCATGGCGCTCCTCGTCGGTACGGGCCTCCTCCAACAGCGCGCCGCGCAGCATCGACAGCGTGGGCTCGATCTCGCGCCGGCGCCGCTCCTCGGCCAGCACGCGGAAGATCTCCCACACGTCGGCCGGCGCCTCGAAGTACTCGCGCCGGTCGCCGGGGTGGTGGCGCAGCTGCACGAGGCGCCAGGCCTGCAGCTCCTTCAGGCCCATGCTCACGTTGGAACGCGAGAAGGCCAGCAGCTCGGCGATCTCGTCGGCGTTGAGTGCGCGCTCGGACAGGTAGAGCAGGGCGTAGATCTGCCCCACGGTGCGGTTGATGCCCCAGCGGCTGCCCATCTCGCCGAAGTGGGCGACGAACTGGCGGTTGAGCGGTGGCAGGGGATTCGTCGGCATCCAGGCATTGTCGTCATTCCTGAAATGTCTGGAAAGCGCAGCGCCTCCGGATCGGCCGAGACCCTAAACTGCCGCGGATGCACTCCGACGCCCCGGCTTCCTTCCTCGCCATCGGCACCCCCGAGGCGTCGCTGCAGCCGCCCGAGCCGGTGCCGGCGGGCGCCGTCGAGCGGCGCCTGCTGCGCCAGGTGTTCGTGCTGGGCCGCGAGACGCAGCTGTCCGCCTTTCTGGCGGCGCTGTTCACCGAGGTGATGTTCTACCTGCTCACCCGCAGCCCGACGGTGTTCGTGTGGGCAGCGGCGATCCATGGCGCGCAGGCGCTGCGCTGGTACTTCATGCGGGAGAACGAGCGCGTGTATCCAGCCTCGCGCTTTGCCGAGGAGCAGCCCGCCGGCGGCTGGCGCTACCTGATGCCGCTGGGCGTGGCCGCCGTCGCGTGGGGGCTGGCGCCCTGGCTGCTGCTGCCGCCCGAGGGCGCGGGCACGGACCTGAGCGCGCTCATCGCCGTCATCGTCGCGGGCATGCTGGCCGGCTCCATCCCGACGGTGGCGCCCTCGCGCGCGGCGGTCTGCATCTGGCTGCTGCCCGTCGGGCTGGGCCTGGTGTCGCGCTTCGCCTGGGAGGGCGGCGCCGTGGACTGGGGGCTGGCCATCGCGATGGCGCTGTTCACCTCGGCCATGCTGCGCTTCGGGTTCACGCACCACCGCATGCGACGCGCCAGCCTGCACAACGAACTCGAGAAGGACGCGCTCAGCGAGCGCCTGCTGGCCCAGTCGCTGGACCTGCAGCGCCTGCACCGCGAGCGCAGCCGCTTCTTCGCCTCGGCCAGCCACGACCTGCGCCAGCCCATCCATGCGCTGGCGCTGTTCTCGCGTGCGCTGCAGCGCGACCTGCACAGCCACCCCGCGCTGCCGGTGGCCGACCGCGTGGTGGAAGCCACCGACGCGGTGAGCGGCCTGCTCAACGCCATGCTCGACATCTCCAAGATCGAGGCCGGCGCGGTGCAGGCGGTGCTCGCGCCCGTGGCCATCGACGAGGTGTTCCTGCGGCTGGCGCAGATCCACGGCGAGCGGGCCGAGGTGCAGGGACTGACGCTGCGCTTCCATCCCGTGTCGGAAGTGATCGCGACCGACGCCGACCTGGTGTTCCGCGTGCTGTCGAACTTCGTCGACAACGCGCTCAAGTACACCGAGCGCGGCGGCGTGCTGGTCAGCGCGCGCACGCGCGGCGACTGGCTGCGGCTGGCGGTGTGGGACACGGGCCGCGGCATCCGCGCCGAGCACCTGCCGCTGCTGTTCGACGAGTTCTACCAGGTGGACAACGCGCATCGCGACATGAGCAACGGCCTGGGCATCGGGCTGGCCATCGTGAAGCGGCTGGCGCGCCTGCTGCAAGCGCGTATCGGCCTGCGCTCCGCGCACGGTCGCGGCAGCGTGTTCTGGCTCGATCTGCCGCGCCGCGCGGCCGCGGTCCTGCCGGCCGAGCGGCCGCGATCCGGCGAGCCGCCGGCGGACGATGCTGCCGGCCCGGCGGCGCAGCAGCGCCCGCGGGTGCTGGTGCTCGACGACGAGCGCGGCGTGGGCGAGGCGATGCGCATCTGGCTGGCGCCGCACTGTGAGCGCATCGACGTCGCGCAGACGCTGGAACAGGCCGAGGCGCTGCTGGCGCAGGCCGCCGGCGGCATCGACGCGCTGATCGTCGACTTCCGCCTGAGCGGATCGCGCAACGGCATCGAGGCGGCGGCGCAGCTGCGGGCGCAGGCCGGCTGGAAGGTGCCCGCCATCCTGGTGACCGGCGACACCGACCCGGCGCGGGTGCGCGCGGCCTTCGACAGCGGGCTGGTGGTGCTCTTCAAGCCGGTGCAGCCCGACCACCTGCTGCAGACGCTGCGCAGCGTGCGAGCATGAAGCCCACCCCCGAATCTTGCTCACTTCGTGTAGCCGCCTCCCCCCTCAAGGGGGCGCACCCGGCGGCCCGGCCGAGCCAGTTCCGCGGGTGCCCGCGAACGGGCCCGGCTGCGCCGGCCCTTGGTTGCATTCAATGAGGAAACTGATCAAGTGCCGGGCATGGAGTGCTACTTCCAGGGCGTGGGCGGCGGCACCTCGCACGCCGGCTCGACGTCGATGCTCTTGAAGTCCGCCGGCGAGACGATCTCCAGGTACTCCATGTCGGGCGAGTAGTCGAACAGGTAGTGGCGGATGCCGGGCCGCTGGTGCACCACGTCGCCGGCCTCGACCCGCGTTTCCTTGTCCTCGTACATGAAGCGCGCCCAGCCCTTGACCATGATGACGATCTGGAAGTCCGCCTCGTGGCGGTGCCAGCCGGTGCCCGCTTCCGGTGCCATGTTCGCCTTCACGAGGTGCGCGATCACCCGGCCGTTGGTGGCCGCGGCGATGCCCAGGTCGCGGTAGAGGAAGAAATCGCGCAGTCCGCCCGACACGTACTCGGTGTCGCCGGGCTTGACGTGGGAGAACTGGGTGGCGGTACGGTCCAGCATGGGGCGCTCCTTCGCGGGTGATGGGTGCTGCGCCGCAGCACGCATAAAGCGTTCCTGCGGGCGCGCCTTGACAAGCGCCCGGGGCCGCCGGAAACTCAACCATATGGTTCACTCTGAAGCCGAACTGGACGCCGTCTTCGCGGCCTTGTCCGATGCCACGCGGCGCGCGGTGCTGGAGGCGCTCGACCAGGGCGCGCTCAGCGTGAGCGAACTGGCGCAGCCGCACGGCATGTCGCTCACCGGCTTCATGAAGCACCTGCGGGTGCTCGAGGAGGCCGGCCTGATCACCCGCACGAAAGAGGGGCGCGTCGTGCGATGCACCCTCGCGCCCCTGCCGATGCAGGAGGCCGCCGTGTGGCTGTCGCGCTACGAGAAGTTCTGGAGCGGTCGCCTCGATGCACTGGCGCGCTTCCTGTACCACCAAGAGGACACCGAATGGCGAACCCTGCCCACCGAGAAGACGACCCGGAGCGGCCCGCGCTCACCCTCCGCCGGCGCTTCGGCGTCGCGCCCGACAAAGTCTGGCGGGCGTGGACCGACCCGCAGGCGCTGACGCAGTGGTTCGGTCCCGAGGAGATCGTCGAGGTGATGGCGGCCGAGATCGACCTGCGCGTGGGCGGGCGCTTTCGCATCGCCATGCGCGCGGCCGACGGCGAAGTGCATGACGTGCGCGGCATCTACCAGGCGATCGAGCCGGCGCGCAAGCTGGTCTTCAGCTGGGCCTGGCACAGCACGCCCGAGCGCGAGTCGCGCGTGACGGTGCTGATCGAGCCCGACGCGGGCGGCTGCGAACTCACGCTGCACCACGAGCAGTTCTTCGACGTCGCGGCGCGCGACGGGCACGCGCACGGCTGGGGCGGCGCCTTCGTCAAGCTGGAAAGATGGCTGTCGAAGGCGGCAAGCCCATGAATCCGCCGATAGGCCGCTATCTTTCCCCGCGCATCCGCGGCATCGAGCCGGCAGAAGAACCGCGCGCCGCGCAACGGCATGCCGGCCGCCCGGCGCTGGCTGAGCCGCGTGCGCTGCCCGGCGCAGCGGTGTTCATGTGCGCCCGCCCGTCCCGGCGCCGGCCGGGCCGCTCTCCGAAAGGACACGCATGAGTGCGCCCAAGGCCACGCTGCGCGAATGGGTCGGCCTGGCCGTGATCGCGCTGCCGTGCATGCTCTATTCGATGGATCTCACGGTGCTGAATCTGGCGATTCCCTCGATCAGCGCGCAGCTCAAGCCGACCGCGACGCAACTGCTGTGGATCGTCGACATCTACGGCTTCCTGGTCGCCGGCCTGCTGATCACCATGGGCACGCTGGGCGACCGCATCGGCCGGCGGCGGCTGCTGCTGATCGGCGCGGGCGCCTTCGGCGTCGCTTCGGTGCTCGCCGCCTTCTCGACCAGCGCCGGCATGCTGATCGCCACCCGCGCGCTGCTGGGCATCGCCGGCGCCACGCTCGCGCCGTCCACGCTCTCGCTGATCCGCAACATGTTCCTCGACCCGGCGCAGCGCACGGTGGCGATCGGCGTGTGGATCTCCAGCTACTCGGCGGGCGCGGTGATCGGGCCGCTGCTGGGCGGCGTGCTGCTGCAGTTCTTCTGGTGGGGCTCGGTGTTCCTCATCGCGGTGCCGGTGATGGTGCTGCTGCTGGTGGCCGGGCCACTGCTGCTGCCCGAGTACCGCGATCCGCAGGCCGGGCGGATGGACCTGCGCAGCGCGGCGCTGTCGCTGGTCGCGGTGCTGACGACGATCTACGGCATCAAGCAGATCGCCGAGCACGGCCTGTCGTGGGATGCCGCGGCATGGGTGTTGGCCGGTGCCGCGTTCGGCACGGTCTTCCTGCGGCGGCAGCGGCGGCTGGCCGACCCCATGCTCGACCTGCGGCTGTTCCGCCTGCCGGCCTTCAGCGTCGCGCTCGGTGCCTACACGCTGGGCTGCTTCACGATGTTCGGCCTGTTCCTGTTCGTCGCGCAGTACCTGCAGCTCGTGCTGGGCCTGGCGCCGCTGGGGGCCGGCCTGTGGACCGCGCCCTGGGCCGGCGCCTTCATCGTCGGCTCGATGCTCACGCCGGCGCTGGTGCGCCGCGTGCGGCCGGCGCTGGTGGTGACCGCCTCGCTGGTGCTCGCGGCGCTGGGCTTCGCGCTGTTCGTCGGGCTGGGCACGGGCAGCGGCCTGGCGCTGCTGGTCACCGGTTCGGTGGTGATGTCGCTCGGCCTGGCGCCGGTGTTCACGCTGGCCACCGACCTGGTGGTGGGCAGCGCGCCGCCCGAGCGCGCCGGGGCGGCCTCGGCGATCTCGGAGACCAGCTCGGAGTTCGGCGGCGCGCTGGGCATCGCCATCCTGGGCAGCGTGGGCACCGCGATCTACCGCAGCCGCATGGCCGGGGCCGTGCCCGAGGGCGCGGCGGGCGAGGCGGCGCGCAACACCCTGGGCGGCGCGCTGGCGCAGGCCGGGGAGATCGGCGGCCCGGCCGGGCAGGCTCTGGCCGCCGCCGGCCGAGAGGCGCTGCTGCGCGGCCTGCAGGCCAACGCGGTGATCGGCGCCGTGCTGCTGCTGGCGATGGCGGCCGTGGTCTTCGCCGTGCTGCGCCGGGCCGAGGCGCGGCGGCCGCAGCCTGCCTCCGGGGCGGCCGCATTGCCGGAGGCGTGAGGCGGCGCCATACTGGGCCGCATCGCCAAGGAGTCGCCCCATGAGCAACGAACTGCGCAGGAAGCTGCACGACCTGTCCGAGCTGGCCGAAAACCACCCGGACCCGCACACTCGGGTGCTGGTGGAGGCCATCCGGCTGCAGACCGCCGTGCTCAACGAACGCCTGTTCCTGATCGAGCGGCAGATCGGCGCGCTGCTCGAGCGCATGGACGCACGCGGGAACTGAATGCCCGTGCCGGGGGATAATCCTCGCCCATGAGCGGCAACACCTTCGGCACCCTTTTCGCGGTCACCAACTTCGGCGAATCGCACGGCCCGGCGATCGGCTGCGTGATCGACGGCTGCCCGCCGGGCATGGAACTGTCCGAGGCCGACATCCAGCCCGACCTGGACCGCCGCCGTCCCGGCACCAGCCGCCACGTGACGCAGCGCAACGAGCCCGATGCGGTGCAGATCCTGTCGGGCGTGTACGAAGGCCGCACCACCGGCACGCCGATCGCGCTGCTGATCCGCAACACCGACCAGCGCAGCAAGGACTACGGCGCGATCGCGCAGCAGTTCCGCCCCGGCCACGCCGACTTCACCTACTGGAAGAAGTACGGCATCCGCGATCCGCGCGGCGGCGGGCGTTCCTCGGCGCGCCTGACGGCGCCGATGGTGGCCGCCGGCGCGGTGGCCAAGAAGTGGCTGGCCGGGCAGTACGGCACCGTGTTCCGCGGCTGCATGACGCAGATCGGCGAGATCGAGATCCCCTTCGAGGACTGGTCGCACGTGCCGAACAACCCCTTCTTCGCGCCGGTGGCCGACGTCGCGCGCCTGGAGGCCTACATGGACGCGCTGCGCAAGGCGGGCGACTCCTGCGGCGCGCGCATCCGCGTCACCGCCAGCAAGGTGCCGGTCGGCCTGGGCGAGCCGCTGTTCGACAAGCTCGATGCCGACATCGCCTACGCGATGATGGGCATCAACGCCGTGAAGGGCGTGGAGATCGGCGCCGGCTTCGCCAGCGTCGCGCAGCGCGGCACCACGCACGGCGACTCGATCACGCCCGAGGGCTTCGCCACCAACAACGCGGGCGGCGTGCTCGGCGGCATCAGCAGCGGGCAGGACCTGGAAGTGGGCATCGCGATCAAGCCGACCAGCTCCATCATCAGCCCGCGCCAGTCCATCGACATCCACGACCAGCCGGTCGAGGTCGTCACCAAGGGCCGCCACGACCCCTGCGTCGGCATCCGCGCCACGCCGATCGCCGAGGCGATGCTCGCGCTGGTGGTGATGGAGCACGCGCTGCGCCACCGCGCCCAGTGCGGTCCGGCCACCGAGCCCTCGGCCGCCGAGCCGGAAGCGCCGCAGTCTTCCTACCTCTGAGCCGTGGCCGCCCCCACGGCGGCCGCCGGCCGCGGCCATCTGGCGGCCTTTGCCGGGCTGTCGGCGAGCTATTTCGCGCACATCGGCTTCTTCAACCCCTACCTGCCGCTGTGGCTGCAGAGCCTGGGGTTGCCGATCTTCACCATCAGCCTGCTGACCTCGGTGCAGTCGGTCACCCGCGTGTTCGCGCCCTATGCCTGGGGCGCGCTGAGCGACCGCACCGGCGAGCGCGTGAAGCTGCTGCGCTACAGCGCCGCGGTGGCGCTGCTGTGTTCCTTCGGCCTGTGGTGGCATGGCGGGCCGCTGTGGCTGGCCGTGGTGCTGCTGCTGATGTTCACCCACACCAGCTCGATGATGTCGCTCACCGAGGCCGCGATGGCGCACCTAGTGGCCGGCGACTGGGGACGCTACGGGCGCATCCGGCTGTGGGGCTCGGCCGGCTTCCTGGTGACCGTGTTCGTCGCCGGCGAATGGTTCGAGCGTTTCGGCATGGGGCACTTCCCGGCCTGGGCCGGCGTCACGCTGGCGCTGGTGCTCGTCGCCACGCTGCGCCTGCCCGACGTGCGCGAGCCGGTGGCGGCGCACGAGGCTTCGCACGAGCCGGTGGCGCCGGTGCTGCGCCGTCCGGTGGTGCGCTGGTTCTTCGCCTCGCTGTTCTTCCACGTGATGGCGCACTTCGCGGTCTACGGCTTCCTGTCGCTGTACCTGGATTCGCTGGGCTACGGCAAGAGCGTCATCGGGATGCTGTGGGCGCTGTCGGTGGTGGCCGAGATCGGCTGGTTCTTCCTGCAGGGGCGGCTGCTGGGCCTGCTGGCGATGCCGCGCTGGCTGCTGCTGTGCGGCGTGGCGGCGGTGCTGCGCATGGGGCTCACGGCCGGCCTGGGCGGCTGGATCGCGGCGCTGGTGGCGGCGCAGCTGCTGCATGCGCTCTCGTTCGCGGCGCACCACACGGCCTGCGTGGCGATGGTGTCGCGCCATTTCCCGGGGCGGCTGCGCGGGCGCGGCCAAGCATTGTTCACCGTGATCGGCTATGGTTTCGGCGGTGTGCTCGGCGTGCTGGCCGGCGGCGCGATCGCGCAGCGCTTCGGCTACGTGGCGATGTTCGGCGTCGCCACGCTGCTGTCGCTGGTGGCCAGCGTCTGCGCGCGGCGCGTGGTGCGCCTGGAGCGCCAACCCTCATCCGACTGAAGAAGGACTGCAAGCATGGACTACGTCAACCTCGGCCGCACCGGCCTCAAGGTCTCGCGCATCGCCCTGGGCATGATGACCTACGGCACCCCGAAGTGGCGCCCGTGGGTGATGGAGGAGGGGCCGGCGCGCGAGGTGGTCAAGCATGCCGTCGACCTGGGCATCAATTTCTTCGACACCGCCGACATGTACTCGGCCGGCGAGTCCGAGGTGCTGACCGGCAAGTGGGTGCGCGAGTTCTTCCCCCGCGACGAGGTGGTGGTCGCGACCAAGGCCTACTACCCGGTGGCGCTGGACTTCAAGGGCGGCAACAGCGCGGCCGACAAGCCCGCGCGCCGGCCCAACGCCGACGGGCTGTCGCGCAAGCGGCTGTTCCATGCGGTGGACGCCTCGCTGCAGCGCCTGGGCTGCGACTACATCGACCTGTGGCAGATCCACCGCCTGGACCACGAGACGCCGATCGAGGAGACGATGGAGGCGCTGCACGACATCGTCAAGAGCGGCAAGGTGCGCTACATCGGCGCCAGCAGCATGTTCGCCTGGCAGTTCGCCAAGGCGCAGCAGGTGGCCGGCGAGCACGGCTGGACGCGCTTCGTCTCGATGCAGAACCACTACAACCTGGCCTACCGCGAGGAGGAGCGCGAGATGATCCCGCTGTGCCGCGACCAGGGCGTGGGCCTGATCCCCTGGAGCCCGCTGGCGCGCGGCTTCCTGGCCGGCAACCGCAAGCCCGAGGACAAGGCCGGCGGCGAGACCAGCCGCGCGCAGACCGACGACATCGCGCAGAAGTACTACTACGGCGAGAGCGACTTCGCGGTGGTCGAGGCGCTGGGCGCGCTGGCGAAGGACAAGGGCGTGAGCAACGCCACGCTGGCCTACGCCTGGCTGCTGCACAAGGGCATCACCGGCCCGATCGTCGGCGCCAGCAAGACCTGGCAGCTCGATCAGGCGGTGGCAGCGCTGGCCGTGTCGCTCACGGCCGAGGAGATCTCGCGGCTGGAGGCGCCGTACCGACCGCATCCGGTGCTGGGGCATGTATGAGCCCACCCCCAGCCTCGCCCACTGCGTGTGGCTCTGCACCCCCTCGAGGGGGCGCACCCCTGCGGCCCGGCCAAGCCGGTTCCGCGGGTGCCTGCGAACGGGCCTGCTGCGCGGCCTTGGGGCCTTTGGAGAGTGCGCGGCGTTGATACGGTGCATTCATGCGCATGAAGGAGTTCGGTGTCCGTGGCGGTGGATCAACTGGGCGAACGGGTCGGTTCCCTGAGCGAGCGAGGGCAGGACATCGCCGATGCGCTGGATGAGTTGCTGACCCGGTCCTGGGGTTGAGGGCGCGTTTTTTTACAACAGACTGCGCATCGCCTGCGCCGTCTCGCGCAGCACCGGCAGCACGCGCGCCACGGCATCCTGGCTGCTCTCGTGGCCCATCGGCATGGTGATGTTCAGGGCCGCGGCCAGCGCGCCGTGGCGGTCGCGCAGGGGCACCGCGATGCCGCGCGAGTTCAGGTCCAGCTGCTGCTCGGACAGTGCCCAGTCCTGGGCGCGGATGCGCGCCAGCTCCAGCTTCATGCGCTCCTTGCTGACGATGGTGTGCGGGGTGAAGGTCCTCAGTTCGTGCGTGGCCAGCCAGCGGTTCAGCGCCTCGTCGGAGCGCAGGGCCAGCATCAGCATGCCGGCGGCCGTCACCTGCGCCGGCGCCCGCGCGCCCAGCACGTAGCCGGTGTTCATGCTGCGGTTGGGGCCGTTGCGGGCGATGTACACCACCTCGTCGCCGTCGAGCACGCTCAGGTAGGCGGTCTCGTGCGTTCCGGCCGTCACCCGCTGCAGGAAGGGCTGCACGATGCGCGGCAGCCGCGCCGATTCCAGGTACGAGCGGCCCAGGCGCAGCACCCGCGGCGTGAGCCAGAACAGCTTGCCGTCGCCGGCGACGTAGCCCATGTGCTGCAGCGTCAGCAGGTAGCGCCGGGCGGCGGTGCGGGTCAGGCCGGTGCGCTGGCCGGCTTCGCTGGCGGTCATGCGCGGGTGGGCGTCGTCGAAGGCCTCGATGAGGCTCACGCCGCGCTCCAGTCCGGCGATCCAGTCGCGCCGGTCCAGGCCGGCGGGCGGCGCGTCGGGGGCATCGTCGGGTGCGGGGGACATGGTCGGAAGTGTGCGCAGCCGGGTTCTTGGCGTCAGCGCATCTGACCCAGTGAAAACCCTTAGATTGCGCGATTATCGAACATTTCTGTTCGATCATCGATCTGTGGCACCCCTCAGATGCTTTCTCGATCCGGTGCCGCCCCTCTAAAGTTCGATCAGCACGCACGACAGCGTGCGATTGTCGAACAACACTCCCGGAGACATTTCATGGCAGACATCCGCGGCAGCACCGAGCTCTATCTGATCGCCGGCGATCCGGTGACGAACGTGCGCCTGCCGCGCATGTTCAACGCCGTGTTCGAGCGCTGCGGCATCGATGCCGTGATGGTGCCGGTGCAGGTGCATGCGCGCGATTTCGCGGTCTGGCTCAAGGCCGGCTTCCTGGCGCTGAACGTCAGGGGCATGCTGATCGCGCCGCCGCACAAGCCGCTGGTGGCCGACCTGGTCGACGGCTGCGGCCTGTTCGCCCGGGTGGCCGGTTCGGCCAACGTGGTGCGGCGCACCGACCGCGGCGAGCTGGAGGCCGACCTGTTCGACGGCGAAGGCATCGTCGGCGCGCTGGACCGCTTCGGCATTCCCTTCCGCGGACGGCGCGTGCTGCTGCTGGGCGCCGGCGTGAGCGCGGCGGCCATCGCCGTGTCGCTGGCCGAAGGCGGGCGCGAGGACGGCGCGCAGCACATCGCCCTGTTCGACACTGCGCCGGGCAAGGCCGCCAGCGTGGCCGCGCGCATCGATGCCGCCTTCGACGCCACCGTGGCCGCCGCGGCTTCGGCCGACCCGTCCGGCTTCGACCTGGTCATCAACGCCACGCAGATGGGCCTGCAGCCCGGCGACCCCATGCCCTGCGACGTCGCGCGCATGGCGCCGCATGCCGCGCTGTTCGACATCCTGCTGCGCGGCCAGCCCACGCCGCTGGTGCGCGCGGCCCGCGCGCGCGGCCTGCATGCGCAGCCGGGCTTCGAGATGCTGATCCAGCAGATGCCGCACTACCTCGACTACTTCGGCCTGGCCGACGCGGCGAGCCGCGTGCGCGGGGACGCCGACTTCCTGCGCCAGCTCGTCTACCCCGCCGAGCTGGCGGCCGAGATCCGATCACCGCTGCGCTACCCGGACGCGGGCACGCGCTGAACCCACCCTCGCGGCGGGCGCTCGCCGCGACCCCACCTTCACCCTTTCCGGAGACACCCATGACCCAAGCCACGGCGCACGAGCCGCAAGGCCGGCACCAGTCGAAGAAAGCCGCTGCCAGCGGCTGGATCGGCTCGGCGCTGGAGTACTACGACTTCTTCATCTACGCCACCGCGGCGTCGCTGATCTTTCCGCAGATCTTCTTTCCCCAGGGCGATCCGGCGATCGCCATCATCGCCTCGCTGGCGACCTACGGCGTGGGCTACGTCGCGCGGCCCATCGGCGCCTTCGTGCTCGGCCACATGGGCGACACCCACGGGCGCAAGAAGGTGCTGGTGCTGTGCATGTTCCTGATGGGCTTCTCGACCATCGCCGTGGGCCTGCTGCCCACCTACGCGCAGATCGGCCTGTGGGCGCCCGCGCTGCTGGTGCTGTGCCGGCTGGTGCAGGGCTTCGCGGTGGCCGGCGAGATCTCCGGCGCCAGCTCGATGATCCTGGAGCATGCGCCCTTCGGGCGGCGGGGCTTCTTCGCCAGCTTCACGCTGCAGGGCGTGCAGGCCGGGCAGATCCTGGCGGCCGCGGTGTTCCTGCCGCTGGCGCACTACATGCCCGCCGAGCAGTTCAACAGCTGGGGCTGGCGCATTCCTTTCCTGCTGAGCTTCATCGTCATCGTGGCCGGCTACATCATCCGCCGCGAGGTCGACGAGACGCCCGCCTTCACCGAGAAGGACCATTCGCGCCAGCTGCCGCGCTCGCCGGTCATCGAGGCCTTCCGCGACCACTGGCGGGACATGGGCCGCGTGGTGCTGATGGCGCTGATGAACGTCATCCCCGTGGTCGCCACCATCTTCGGCGCCGCCTACGCGGTGCAGCCGGCCTACGGCATCGGCTTCGCGAAGGACGTGTACCTGTGGATCCCGGTGCTGGGCAACATCCTGGCGGTGCTGGTCATTCCCTTCGTGGGCAACCTGTCCGACCGCATCGGCCGCCGTCCGCCCATCATCGTCGGCGCGCTGGCCTCCGGGCTGCTGGCCTTCGGCTACCTGTACGCGATCAGCATCCACCACGTGCCGCTGGCGATCGTCATGTCGCTGCTGATGTGGGGCGTGGTCTACCAGGGCTACAACGCCGTGTTCCCCAGCTTCTACCCGGAGCTGTTCCCCACCCGCACCCGCGTGTCGGCCATGGCGATCTCGCAGAACCTCGGCACCGCCGTCACGGCCATGCTGCCGGCGCTGTTCGCCATCGTCGCGCCGCCCGGGGCGGTGAACATCTGGCTGACGGTGGGCGCGATCACCTTCGGCATCACCGTGGTGGCGGCCGTCGCGGCGGCGAGCGCGCGCGAGACCTTCCGCATCCACATGAACGACCTCGGCCAGGCCGACGCCGCCCCGGTCGACAAGGCCGAGTACGAGCGCCTGCGCCGCGAGACCCTGTCGTCGTCGCGGCTGGGCACCGCGGCGGCCTGAAGTCCACGCACCACCCGCGAACGCCATGTCCATCGACCTCGCACGCTTCGGCTTCAACACCGTCACCATGGGCGGCGACCTGGGGCACAAGCTCGACTGCATGAAGGCCGCGGGCTTCGCCGGCGTCGAGCTGTGGGCGCGCGACCTCATCGCCCACCCGGGCGGCGTGGAGAAGGCCGCCGAGCTGGTGCGGGCGAGCGGCCTGAAGGTGACGGACTTCCAGCCGCTGCGCGACTTCGAGTGCGCGCCCGACGCCATGCGGCCGCACCGCCTGGAGATGGCGCGCGAGCAACTGCGCCAGATGGCGCTGGTGGGCGCCGACCTGCTGCTGGTGTGCTCCACCACCAGCCCGCTGGCCATCGACGACGCCGAGCGCGCCGCCGAGGACCTGCGCACGCTCGCCACCCTGGCCACGCCGCTGGGCATCCGCATCTGCTACGAGGCACTGTCCTGGGGCCGGCACGTCAACCGCTGGCACCAGGCCTGGGACATCGTGCGCCGCTGCAACCGCAGCAACGTGGGCCTGAACCTCGACAGCTTCCACATGTCGGTGCACGGCGACGACGGCCCGCAGACGCTGGCGCGCCTGGCCGAGGTGCCGGTGGAGAAGATCTTCCTGGTGCAGCTGGCCGACTACTTCTTCGAGTACAGCGACCGGCAGGCCGACATGATCGCGCTGGCCCGCCACCAGCGCCTGTTTCCCGGCGAGGGCCTGCACGACGTGCGCGACCTCGTGCAGCTGCTGGAGGACAAGGGCTACCGCGGCCACTACACCTTCGAGGTGTTCAACGACGACTACGTCAATTCCGACCCCACGGTGGTCGCGCAGCGCGGCATGAAGGCCGCGCGCCGCCTCAGCGAAAGCCACCTTGCGCGCCACGGCGGCGCGCCGATTCCCGCGGCGCCGCGCCAGCGCATTCCTTCCTTGATCGCATCATGATTTCCGGCAAGACCACCCTCATCGCGCACCTGGGTTATCCCACCGAGACCTTCAAGGCGCCCATGATCTACAACCCCTGGTTCGACAGCCAGGGCATCGACGCCGTCGTCGTTCCGATGGGCGTGAAAGCCGAGGACTATGCGGCGGCGCTGCGGCAGATCATGCGCTTCACCAACCTGCGCGGCGCGCTGGTCACCATGCCGCACAAGGTCAGCACGCTGGGCCTGGTGGACGAGGCCACGCCCACCGCGCGCATCGCCGGCGCCTGCAACGCCATCCTGCGGCGGCCCGACGGCAGGCTGCTGGGCGACCAGTTCGACGGCGCCGGCTTCGTGCGCGGCGCCCGGCGCAAGGGCCGCGCCTTCGACGGCGCGCGGGTGCTGGTGTCCGGCGCGGGTGGTGTGGGGTCGGCGATCGCCGCCTCCATCGCCGCGGCGGGCGCGGCCGAGTTGATGCTGCACGACGTGCAGCCCGGCGCAGCCGAGGGGCTGGCCGACCGGCTGCGCACCCACTACCCGCGCCTGGCGGTGCGCACCGGCACCAACGATCCGGCCGGCTTCGACGTGGTGGTCAACGCCACGCCGCTGGGCATGAAGGAGGACGACCCGCTGCCCTTCGACGTCGAGCGCATCGCGCCGGGCACCTTCGTCGGCGAGGTGGTGATGAAGTCCGAGTACACGCCGCTGCTGCGTGCGGCCACGGCGCGCGGCTGCCCGGTGCAGGTCGGCACCGACATGCTGTTCGAGATGATTCCCGCCTACCTGGAGTTCTTCGGCTTCGGCAGCGCCACGCCGGAGGAACTGCGCGCCGTGGCCACCTTGCGCTACTGATTCCCCCAACGACGATACGAAGGAGACACACCATGAGACGCCTTGTTCTTTCCATCCTGGTGCTGGCCGCCGCACTGGCCGGTGGCCTGGCGCATGCGCAGGTCAAGGAGCGCACGATCAAGTTCGCGTTCCAGAACCAGACCGGCCACCCGCAGGCCCAGGGGGCGCAGAAGTTCGCCGACCTGGTGGCCGAGAAATCCGGCCGGAAGATCGCCGTGAAGCTGTTCCCCGGCGGCACGCTCGGCGGCGACCTGCAGACCGTGTCGGCGGTGCAGGGCGGCACGGTGGAGATGACGGTGCTCAACGCCGGCATCCTCGCCGCGCAGGTCAAGGAGTTCGCGGTCTACGACTTTCCCTTCCTCTTCAACAGCGCGCAGGAAGCCGACGCCGTGACCGACGGCGCCTTCGGCAGGAAGCTGCTCGAGCGCCTCGAGGCGCGGCAGATGCACGGCCTGGGCTACTGGGACCTGGGCTTTCGCAACCTCACCAACAGCCGCCGCGCGGTGGCCCGCGCCGAGGACATCGCGGGGCTGAAGGTGCGGGTGATCCAGTCGCCGATCTACATCGACCTGTTCAACGCGCTGGGCGCCAACGCCACGCCGATGCCGTTCCCCGAGCTGTATCCGGCGCTGGAGCAGCGCGTGGTGGACGGACAGGAGAACCCCAACACGGTGATCGCCTCCTCGCGCTTCGCCGAGGTGCAGAAGCACCTGACGCAGACGCGGCACATCTACAACCCGCAGGCGCTGATCATCAGCAAGCGGTTCTGGGACACGCTCGGCGCGCAAGAGAAGAAGATCATCGAGGACGCCGCAGCCGAGGCCACGGTGTTCCAGCGCCAGGTCTCGCGCGGCGCGGCCGACGGCGCGCTGGAGGCGCTGAAGAAGGCCGGCATCACCGTCGCCGAGCTGCCGCCGGCCGAGGTGGCGAAGCTGCGCGAGAAGGTCAGGCCGGTGATCGACAAGTACACCGCCAGCGTCGGCGAGGCGACCGTCAAGGAGCTGATGGCGGAGATCGACAAGGTGCGCAAGTAGGCAAACAGGGCAGACAGGATGAGCCTGTTCGAGGACTTCCTCTCGACCTCCGAGATGCGCGATGTGTTCGGCGACCGCAGCGTCGTCGGCGCCATGCTGTGCTTCGAGGCCGCGCTCGCGCGTGCGCAGGCGGCCGAGGGGCTGATCCCCGAATCGGCCGCGCACTCCATCGCCGGCAGCTGCAAGGTCGAGCTGTTCGACGTCGCCAAGATCGTGCGCGACAGCGCCCGCGCCGGCAGCGTGGCCATTCCGCTGGTCGAGGGCCTGCGCGAATCGGTGGCGCTGTTCAACGCCGAAGCCGCGCCCTTCGTGCATTTCGGCAGCACCAGCCAGGACGTGGTCGACAGCGCCATGGCGCTGGTCACGCGCGAGGCCCTCGTGCTCATCGATGCCGACCTGGCCCGGGCCGCCGAGGCGCTGCTGGCGCATGCGCAGGCGCACGCCGCGACGCCGATCCTGGCGCGCACGCTGATGCAGCCGGCCTCGGTCACCAGCTTCGGCCTGACGTGCGCGGGCTGGGCGGCGCCGCTGGTGCGTGCCCGCGAGCGGCTGCGCGAGGCCGCGCGGCGCGCGCTGCAGCTGCAGCTCGGCGGTGCCGTGGGCACGCTGGCGCAGATGCAGGGCAGGGGCGCGGCGGTGCGCGCGCGCATGGCGCGCGAACTGGGCCTGGGCGATCCCGGCGCGGCCTGGCACACGCAGCGCGACGAATGGGTGGCGCTGGGCTGTGCGCTGGGCGTGCTGGCCGGCAGCCTGGGCAAGATCGCGCAGGACATCGCGCTGCTCGGCCAGCCCGAGTTCGGCGAACTGGCCGAGCCCGCCGAGCCGGGGCGCGGCCGGTCGTCCGCGATGCCGCACAAGCACAACCCGGTGGCCGCGATGGCGGCGCTGGCCGCCGCGCAGCGCACGCCGCATCGCGTGGCGGCGCTGCTGGCCGCGATGCTGCAGGCGCACGAGCGCGCCCTGGGGCACTGGCAGGCGGAGTTGGCCGAATGGCCGGCGCTGTGCCTGTCGGTCCATGGCAGCGTGCGCGCGCTGGCCACCGCACTGCCGGGGCTGCAGGTCGATGTGCAGCGCATGCGCGCCAACATCGACCGGCAGCGCGCGCAGATGCCGCGCGACATCGCCCAGGCATGGTTCGACCCGGCGCTGGCGGTGCCCGCGGGCGAGCTGGCAGCCGCCCAGGTGCAGGCGCTGCGGGCCCGGCTTTGCGCTTCGGCGCCCGGCAGCGACAAAGACCCGCCTGCCGGCACCGTTTCGGCCCGCCCCTGAAAATGGGGCGCATGAGCACCCCCACCACCCTCAAGATCGACTTCGTCTCCGACGTTTCCTGCCCCTGGTGCGCCGTCGGCCTGGCTTCGCTGGAGCAGGCCCTGGCGCACGTGGCGCCGGCCATCCGCGCCGAGCTGCATTTCCAGCCCTTCGAGCTCAATCCGCAGATGGCGCCCGAGGGCGAGGACGCGGTGGAGCACCTGCAGCGCAAGTACGGCATCGACGAGGCGCAGGTGCGCGCCAACGGCGAGGCGATCCGCCAGCGCGGCGAGGCGGTGGGCTTCGCCTTCGACATGGAAAAGCGCAAGCGCGTGTGGAACACTTTCGATGCACACCGTCTGCTGCACTGGGCCGAGCTGGAGGACGCCGGCAAGCAACTCGCGCTGAAGAAGGCGCTGTTCAAGGCCTATTTCCTCGACGGCCTGAGCCCGGCCGACCACGCGCTGCTGGCGCGGCTGGCCGGCGAGGCGGGCCTGGACGCGGCGCGCGCGACGGAGATCCTGGCGAGCGACACCTACGCGGCCGAGGTGCGCAAGCGCGAGCGGCTGTACACCGACGCCGGCATCCATTCGGTGCCGGCCGTCGTGATCGACGACCGGCATCTCATCTCGGGCGGCCAGCCGGTCGAGGTGTTCGAGCGCGCGCTGCGGCAGATCGCGGGCGCGGCGCCGCAGACGGTCATGAACGCCTGAGGCAGGGTACACAGCCTGTCACCTTTTCACATCGTCCGTTGACGGCACGCTGTCAACCTCGGGCCCTGGTTCGAGGTTGTCAGGGTTTCATGCACGGAAAGTTCTCTTTTCCTCCGGCGACGCCGTTCTCGATGCGCAGGCGGCGGCTGCTGGGCAGCGCGGGGGCGATGTTCGCCCTGGCGGGCTGCGCCGGCAAGCCGCTGGCCGGGGTGCCGGCCGATGCGGCGTTCGACGAACGCGCACGCTTGCAGTGGCTCGATCGCGTGACCTGGGGCGCCGACGAAACGAGCGAAGAGGCACTGCGCCGCGCCGGTCTGCGCGCCTGGCTGCGCGGCCAGCTTCACCCACGGCCCGCGAAGCTTCCAGCCGAGGCCCAGCGGCAGATCGACGCCATGGCGATCTCGCGCCAGCCGGTCGACCAGCTCGTCTTCGGCCTGGAGGCGCGGCGCAAGGATGCCGCGGCGATCACCGACACTGCGCAGAGGACCGCGGCGCTGCAGGCCTACCAGCGCGAGCTGGCCAGCCTGGTGCGCGAGACGCGGCAGCGCTTCGCGCTGCGTGCGCTGTACTCGCCCGACCAGTTGCACGAGCAGATGGTCTGGTTCTGGGGCAACCACTTCAACGTGAGCGTGCGCAAGGGGGCCACGCGCGCGCTGGTCGCCGACTACGAGGAAAGCGCGATCCGGCCCTACGCGCTGGGGCGCTTTCGCGAGCTGCTGGGCCACACGCTGCGGCACCCGGCGATGCTGCTGTACCTGGACAACGCGCGCAACGCGGTCAACCGCCTCAACGAGAACCACGCGCGCGAGCTGCTGGAGCTGCACACGCTGGGCGTGGACAGCGGCTATTCGCAGGCCGACGTGCAGGAACTGGCGCGCGTGCTCACCGGCCTGGGCGTGAACCTCAAGGCCGACGCCGCGCCGCCGAAGCTGCCGCCCGCGCGCGCCGGCGAGTACGTGCGCGAGGGCCTGTTCGAGTTCCATCCCGCACGCCACGACTACGGTGCCAAGACCCTGTTGGGCCAGCCGATCCGCGCGCGCGGGCTGGCCGAGGTGGACGAGGCGCTGGACCGCCTGGCGCGCGCGCCGGCCACGGCCCGCCTCGTCTCGCGCAAGCTGGCGGTGTACATGGTGGCCGACGAGCCGCCGAAGGCGCTGGTCGAGCGCATGGCGGCGGTCTTCCGGCGCAGCGACGGCGACATCGCGGCCGTGCTGCAGGCGATGTTCGAATCGCCCGAGTTCGCCGCTTCGCTGGGTCGCAAGTTCCGCGACCCGATGCACTACGCGATCGCCGGTGTGCGCCTGGCCTACGGCACGCGCGTGGTGCGCGACGTGAATCCGCTGCTGGGCTGGATCGACCGCATGGGCCAGCCGCTGTACGGCCACGAGACGCCCGACGGCTACGCCATGGTGCGCAACGCCTGGGCCAGCGCGGGCCAGATGAGCACCCGCTTCGAGATCGCGCGTGCCCTGGGCGGCAGCGGGGCGGTGCTGTTCCGCGAGGCGCCGGGCGCCCCGCTGGAGAAGCCGCCGTACCCGCCGCTGTCCGGGTCGCCCATGGCGCGCACGCTCGAGCCCAGCCTGGGCCCGGACACCCGCACCGCGCTGGCCCAGGCCAAGAGCCCGCCGGACTGGCACACCTTCCTGCTCGCATCGCCGGAACGCATGTACCGCTAGGAGATTTATGCCGCTTCATCGACGCCATCTGATCCAGGCCGCCGCCGCCGCCCCGCTGGCCGCCGCGGCCGGCCGCCTGTTCGCCGCGCCCGCAGCCGGCGGCAGCAAGCTGCTGGTCGTGTTTCTTCGCGGCGCCTACGACTGCAGCAACTTCCTCGTGCCCACGGCGAGCGACTTCTATTACGAGGCGCGGCCGCGCATCGCCATCGCACGGCCGGGCGAGGACAAGGGCGCGACGCGCCTGGACGCCGACTGGGGCCTGCATCCGGCCGTGTCGGCGAGCGTGCTGCCGCTGTTCCAGCGCGGGCACTGCGCGTTCGTGCCCTTCGCCGGCACCGAGGACCTGTCGCGCAGCCACTTCGAGACGCAGGACGGCATCGAGCTGGGGCAGGCGCTGCAGGGGCGCCGCGATCCCGGCTCGGGCTTTCTCAACCGCCTGGCCGGCGTGCTGGGCAGCCGGGGTTCGGCCACGGTGTCGCCGATGGCCTTCACCGATCGGCTGCCGCTGGTGCTGCGCGGCGAGGCGAAGGCGGCCAACATGGCGCTCGCCAGGGTGGGCAAGCGGGCCATCGACGCGCAGCGCGGCGAGGTGATCGCGGGCATGTACCGCGGCACGGACCTGGCCGATTCCGTGGCCGAGGGCTTCATCCTGCGCGAGGAAGTGCAGCGCGCCGTGCAGTCGGAGATGAGTGCGGCCGACCGCAGCGCGATCAGCCCCAAGGGCTTCGAGCTGGTCGCCCGGCGCATGGCGCTGCTGATGCGCGAACGCTTCGACATCGGCTTCGTCGACGTCGGCGGCTGGGACACGCACGCCAGCCAGGGCGGCGCCACCGGCTACCTCGCCAGCCGCTTCGAGGAGCTGGGGCGCGGCGTCGCCGCCTTCGCGCAGGAGATGGACGAGGGCGCCTGGCGCAAGACCGTGGTGGTGGTCATCAGCGAGTTCGGCCGCACCTTCCGCGAGAACGGCAGCCAGGGCACCGACCACGGCCACGGCACGGTCTACTGGGTGCTGGGCGGCGGCCTGTCCGCCCAGGCCGGCGGGCGCATCGTGGGCGAGCAGCAGGCGCTCACGCAGGCCAGCCTGTTCCAGAACCGCGACTACCCGGTGCTCAACGAGTACCGCGCGGTGCTCGGCGGCCTGTTCACGCGCATGTACGGCCTGTCGGCGGCGCAGCGCGAGCGCGTCTTCGCCGGCGTGGCGCCGAAGAATCTGCAACTGGTGTAAGCCGCCGTTGCATGGCCCCACGGTGGCACGCGCCTGCCGGCGCGCGCAGAATCGGCCCGTCCCATCCCCGATCGCAGAGGAAGCCGCATGACCGTCCGGACCGCATTGACCACCCTGCTCGGCACCGAGCTGCCGCTGATCCAGGCGCCCATGGCGGGCGTGCAGGGCAGCGCGCTGGCCATTGCGGTCGGCCATGCCGGCGGCCTGGGCTCGCTGCCCTGCGCGATGCTGGACGCGCAGGCCATGGCACGCGAGATCGCCGCGATCCGCGCGGGCACCGACCGGCCCTTCAACGTCAATTTCTTCTGCCACACGCCGCCCGAGCCCGAGTCGGCCCGCGAGGCCGCGTGGCGCCGGGCGCTGGCGCCGTACTACGCGGAGTTCGACATCGATGCCGCCTCCATCGCGGCCGGTGCGGGCCGCAATCCGTTCAGCGCGCAGGTGTGCGATGCGCTCGAGCCGCTGCGCCCGCCGGTGGTGAGCTTTCATTTCGGCCTGCCCTCGGCCGAGCTGCTGGCGCGCGTGCGCGGCTGGGGCGCGAAGGTGCTGGCCTCGGCGACCACGGTGGACGAGGCGCTGTGGCTCCAGGCCCATGGTGCCGACGCGGTCATCGCGCAGGGCCTGGAGGCGGGCGGCCACCGCGGGCATTTCCTGTCGCACGACCTCAGCGTGCAGCTCGGCACCTTCGCGCTGCTGCCGCAGATCGTGCGCGCGGTGCGCCTGCCGGTGATCGCGGCCGGCGGCATCGCCGATGCGCAGGGCGTGGCCGCGGCCATGGCGCTCGGCGCGGCGGGCGTGCAGGTCGGCACCGCCTACATGCTGTGCCCGGAGGCGACCACCAGCGCGCCGCACCGCGCGGCGCTGGCCAGCGACGCGGCGCGGCACACTGCACTGACGCGCCTGTTCACAGGACGGCCCGCGCGCGGTATCGTCAACCGCGTGATGCGCGAACTGGGGCCGCTGTCGGACGCGCCGCCCGAGTTCCCGCTCGCCACCGCCGCCATCGCGCCGCTGCGCGCGAAGGCCGAGGCGGCGGGCAGCGGCGATTTCTCGCCGCTGTGGTCGGGGCAGAACGCCAGCGGCTGCCGCGGCGTGCCCGCCGCGCAGCTCACGCGCGAACTGGCGGCCGGCTTCGCCGCCGCCGGCTCGCGGTGACCGAACTGTCATCCTCGCGCCATCTCGAACACAGGGGCACAGCCCCGGAAAGGACATGCCAATGAGCGAGCACGATCCCGCCGACCGATACCGGCCTCGCGGCACATCGACCGGCACCATCGTTGCCATCATCGTCGCGCTGCTGATCGGCGGCGGCTTCGCCTGGTGGCGCTGGTCGCAGCAGCCGGCGGACACGCCGCCGGCCGTCGCCACCCAGCCGCCCGAGGCGCCGCCGGACGCGCCCGCGCAGCCGGAGCCCGCACCGCCGGAGGCAGCCGCCGAACCCGAGCATCCGGTGGACCAGGCCGAAGCCGCGCTGGAGCCTTCGCCCGACGCCGACCGGCAGGTGCAGGCCGCGCTGACCGAGCTGCTCGGCCGCAAGTCGGTGCTGACCTTCCTGCAGGTCGACGACTTCGTGCGACGCTTCGTCGCCACCGTCGACAACCTGCCGCGCGAGCGCGCGACCTCGCGCCTGTGGCCGGTGCATCCCATCGACCAGCGCTTCCTGGCGCAGGGCGCCGGCGGCGAGGCGCAGACCATCCACCCGGACAACGACGCGCGCTACACGGCCTTCGTGCTGTTCGCCGAGTCGGTCGATCCGGCGCAGGCCGCGGCGCTGTACCGGAAGATCTACCCGCTGCTGCAGCGTGCCTACGAGGAGCTGGGCTACCCCGGCCGCTACTTCAACGATCGCCTGGTCGCGGTCATCGACCATCTGCTGCAGGCGCCCGAGCCCTCGGGCCCGGTGCCGGTGAAGCTGGTCGAGGTGCGCGGCGAGGTGCCCTCGCAGCAGCCCTGGGTGCGCTACGAATACGCCGACCCGGACTTCGAGTCGATGTCGGCCGGGCACAAGATCCTGGTGCGCGTCGGGCCGGTGAACGAGCGCCGGCTCAAGGCGCGGCTGGCGGCCTTCCGCCAGCAGATCGTGCAGACCGCGCCGAAGAAACCATAGCGGTTTCAAGGGCCGGCGAAGCCAGGCCCGTTCGCAGGCACCCGCGGAACCGGCTCCGCCGGGCCGCCGGGTGCGCCCCCTCGAGGGGGGATTCGGCTACACGAAGTGAGCAAGAAACGGGGGTGGGTTCAGAGCCCGCGCTCGACCATGTCGATCAGGCGCTGGCCCAGCGACTCGGCCTGTGCCTTGTTGATGCCGCGCAGCGGGCCGTCGATGATCAGCATCGCCATGCCGTGCACCGCCGACCAGGCGAGGAATTCGGCTTCGGGCCGCCGCTCGGGCGGCAGCACGCCCGCCTCGACGAGCTGATCGAGTGCCTTGCCCAGCAGCTCGAAGGGATTGAGCCCGCCGCGGCCGGCGTTGTCCGGGTTGGGGGCAGCCTGCAGCGCTTCCGGCATGTCGTTGAACGCGGTGCGGAACAGGCCGGTCTCCGCCCGCGCGAAGTGCAGGTAGGCGGTGCCGACGGCGCGCAGGCTGGCGCGCGCCGCCTCGGCCGGCGTGGCGCCGCGCCGCGGTCTCGCCATTTCGGATTCCATCGCGTCGGCCGCCATCGCCAGCGCGGCCGAGCGCACCGCCTGCAGCAGTTCGTCGCGGCTGGCGAAATGGCGGTACGCCGCGTTGGGCACCACGCCGGCGCGGCGCGTGGCTTCGCGCAGCACCACCGCTTCGGGGCCGCCGTCGCGCGCCAGCTGCACGCCGGCCTCCAGCAGCGCGCGGCGCAGGTCGCCGTGCCGGTAGGTGCTGCGCACCGGCGGTTCGAGTTGTTTCTTCATGATTCTCATGTGGACACCGTCCATTATCTTTGCTATCTTCTTGTGGACGGTGTACACAAATTCGATGCGCCGGTCAATCCAACCTCATTGCGAAGGAGCATTCCATGGACATCCAGCCTTATCTGTTCTTCGACGGCAACTGCGCCGAGGCCATGCGCTTCTACGAGCGCGCGCTCGGCGGCAAGCTGGAAACGCTGATGAAAGTCTCGGACGCGCCGCCGAGCGAGGAGATGCCGCCCGGCAACCCCGACCTGGTCCTGCACGCCTGCCTGGTGGTGGAGGGGCGCATGCTGATGGCCTCCGACGCGATGGACGGCGCCTGCGCGGACGGCACGCCGGCCGAGAGCCGGCCCTACGAGGGCATGAAGAACTTCGGCGTGGCGCTGAGCTACCCGACCGTGGCCGAGGCCCGCCGCGCGTACGACGCGCTGTCCGAAGGCGCGACGGTGACCATGCCGATGGACAAGACCTTCTTCGCCGAGGCCTTCGGCATGCTCACGGACCGCTTCGGCACGCCCTGGATGATCAGCGGGCCGGCGCCGCAGCAGTGACGCGGAGGGCGACGGCATGACGACGCAAGACCTGCAGGGCCGCCAGCGCTGGCTCGCGCTGATGGTGCTGTGCCTGGGCGTGCTGATGATCGTGCTCGACACCACGATCGTGAACGTCGCGCTGCCGTCGATCCGCGCGGACCTGGGCTTTTCCGAGACCGCGCTGGTCTGGGTGGTGAACGCCTACATGCTGACCTTCGGCGGCTTCCTGCTGCTGGGCGGGCGGCTGGGCGACCTGTTCGGCCAGCGGCGGCTGTTCCTGCTCGGCCTGACGCTGTTCACGCTCGCGTCGCTGGCCTGCGGGCTGGCGAACTCGCAGGCGCTGCTGGTGGCGGCGCGTGCAGTGCAGGGCCTGGGTGGCGCGGTGGTCTCGGCGGTGTCGCTGTCGCTGATCATGAACCTGTTCACAGCGCCGGCCGACCGTGCCAGGGCGATGGGCGTGTACGGCTTCGTGTGCGCCGGCGGCGGCAGCATCGGTGTGCTGCTGGGCGGCCTGCTGACCGGCGCGCTGAGCTGGCACTGGATCTTCCTGGTCAACCTGCCGATCGGCGTCGCGGTCTATGCGCTGTGCGTGTGGCTGCTGCCGGCCGGCCGCGCGGCGCCCGCCGGTGCACGGCTGGACGTCGGCGGTGCGGTGACCATCACGCTGTCGCTGATGCTGGCGGTGTACGCGGTGGTCAACGGCAACGAGTCCGGCTGGGATTCCGCGCAGACGCTGGGCCTGCTCGGCGTGGCGGCGGTGTGCTTCGCGCTCTTCCTCGCCATCGAGCTGCGCGTGCGTGCGCCGCTGGTGCCGCTGTCGCTGTTCCGGCTGCGCAACGTGTCCACCGCCAACGTGGTCGGCGTGCTGTGGGCCGCGGCGATGTTCGCCTGGTTCTTCATCTCCGCGCTCTACCTGCAGCAGGTGCTGGGCTACACGCCGATGGAAGTCGGCCTGGCCTTCCTGCCGGCCAACCTGATCATGGCCGCCTTCTCGCTGGGCCTGTCGGCGCGGATCGTGATGCGCTTCGGCATCCGCCGGCCGCTGGCCGCCGGGCTGTGGCTGGCCGCGGCGGGCCTGCTGCTGTTCGCGCGCGCACCCGTGGGCGGCAGCTTCGCGCTCGACGTGCTGCCGGGCATGCTGCTGCTGGGCATCGGCGCCGGCGTGGCCTTCAACCCGGTGCTGCTGGCCGCGATGAGCGACGTCGCGCCCGAGGAATCGGGCCTGGCCTCCGGCGTGGTCAACACCGCCTTCATGATGGGCGGCGCGCTCGGCCTGGCGGTGCTCGCGAGCCTGGCGGCGGCGCGCACCGGCACGCTGCTGGCCGCCGGCGCGGGCGAGATCGCTGCGCTGGCCGGCGGCTACCGCATCGCCTTCCTGGTCGGCGCCGTCTTCGCGGGTGCCGCCGGCGCGATCGGCGCGGTGTTCATGCGCACGCGGCCCATGGGGCAGGGCGGTGCGCAGCCGCAGGCCTGCGCCGCATCGACCTGATGCCGGCCTCTTCACTTTCGACCCCTGCAACCTTCAACCACAAGGAGATTTCCAATGGCTCGCTATGTCGACGGATTCGTTCTTCCCGTTCCCACGAAGAATGTCGAGGCCTACCGGCGCGTGGCCCGCAAGGCCGGCAAGATCTGGATGGAGTACGGCGCGCTGGCGTACAGCGAATGCGTGGCCGACGACGTGAAGCCGGGCAAGACCACCTCGTTCCCCCAGAGCGTCAAGCTCAAGCCCGACGAGACGGTGGTGTTCGCGTGGATCGTCTACAAGTCGCGCAAGCACCGCGACAGCGTCAACGCCAAGGTGATGGCCGATCCGCGCATCGCGAAGATGGGCCCGCAGAGCATGCCCTTCGACGGCAAGCGCATGTTCTGGGGCGGCTTCAAGGAAATCGTCCAGTTCTGAGCCGGCGCCCGATTCAGCGCGACGCGGCCCAGGCCCGCAGGATCTCCACCGCCTCGGCGTCGAGCCTCTGCGCGGCCGGCATCGAGCGCCGGTCGATCGTCGCGCCGGCCTCGGCGCGCAGCGCGTGCACGTCGATGGGCGGGCGCGACTGCGCCGCCAGGCCTTCGAAGGCCGCATCCGACTGCGCGAGCGAGGCGGCGTAGTACAGCGCGTCGATGCCGGCGATGCGCATGGCCGCCACGCACAGCGCGCAAGGCTCGCAGGAGGTGTAGAGCGCGCAGCCGCGCAGGTCCACGGTGCCCAGCCGCCGGCAGGCGTCGCGGATCGCCTCCACCTCGCCGTGCGAGGTGGGGTCGCAGTGCGCAGCGGCGTGGTTCAGGCCTTCGCCGACGATCGCGCCGTCCTTCACCACCACCGCGCCGAAGGGCTCGGTGCCGGGCGTGTGCAGCGCCTGCGCCGACAGGTCGAGCGCGCGGCGCATGAAGGCTTCGTCGTACATCCTCAGGCAGCCTCGGTCTGGACCTCGGCGACGGGCACGCAGCTGCAGAACAGGTTGCGGTCGCCGTACACGTTGTCCACCCGGCCCACGGGCGGCCAGTACTTGGCCTGCTTCAGTGCGGACAGCGGGAAGGCGCCGAGTTCGCGCGCGTAGGGCCGCGTCCATTCGCTCGCCAGCAGGCTGGCGGCGGTGTGGGGTGCGTTCTTCAGCGGGTTGTCCTCCTTCGGCCACACGCCTTCCTCGATGCGGCGGATCTCGCCGCGGATGGCGATCATGGCGTCGACGAAGCGGTCCAGCTCGGCCAGCGGCTCGCTCTCGGTGGGCTCGACCATCAGCGTGCCGGGCACGGGAAAGCTCAGCGTGGGCGCATGGAAGCCGTAGTCGATCAGGCGCTTGGCCACGTCCTCGGCGGTGACGCCGCTGCTGTCCTTGAGCGGGCGCAGGTCCAGGATGCATTCGTGCGCCACGTGCCCGTTCGGGCTGGCGTAGAGGGTGGGATAGTGGTCCTTCAGGCGCGCGCTGACATAGTTGGCCGAGAGGATCGCGGCCTCGGTCGCGGCCTGCAGGCCCGCGGCGCCCATCATGCGGATGTACATCCAGCTGATGGGCAGCACCGCGGCGTTGCCCAGCGGCGCGGCCGACACCGCGCCGACGCCCCCGGGCAGGCCCGCGGTCGCGTGGCCCGGCAGGTAGGGCACCAGGTCTTCCACCACGCACACCGGCCCCACGCCCGGGCCGCCGCCGCCGTGCGGGATGCAGAAGGTCTTGTGCAGGTTCAGATGGCTCACGTCGCCGCCGAACTCGCCCGGCGCGGCGACGCCGACCAGCGCGTTCATGTTGGCGCCGTCCACGTACACGCGCCCGCCGTGGGCGTGCACGATCTCGCACAGCTCCTTGACGCGCGTCTCGAACACGCCGTGCGTGCTGGGGTAGGTGATCATCACGCAGGCCAGCCGGTCGGCGTGCTTCTTGCAGGCGCGGCGCAGGTCGTCGATGTCCACGTTGCCCTGCGCGTCGCAGGCGGTCACCACCACCTGCAGGCCCACCATCTGCGCGCTCGCCGGGTTGGTGCCGTGCGCGGAGGAAGGGATGAGGCAGATGTCGCGGTGGCCCTCGCCGCGCGCGGCGTGGAAGGCGCGGATCGCCAGCAGCCCGGCGTACTCACCCTGCGAGCCGGCGTTGGGCTGCAGGCTGATGCCGGCATAGCCGGTGGCCTCGCCCAGCCAGGCGCGCAGCTGCGCGTCCAGCTCGGCGTAGCCCTGCAACTGCTCCTTCGGTGCGAAGGGATGGATGTGCGCGAACTCCGGCCAGGTGATCGGGATCATCTCGCTGGTCGCGTTGAGCTTCATGGTGCAGCTGCCCAGCGGGATCATGCTGCGGTCCAGCGACAGGTCCTTGTCGGACAGGCTGCGGATGTAGCGCAGCATCGCGGTCTCGCTCTTGTGGGTGTTGAACACCGGGTGCGTGAGGAAGGCGCTGCTGCGGCGCAGTTCGGCCGGGATGCGCGGCTGCGCCTCGGCCGCGAGCACTTCGAAGCGCGGCATCGGCGTACCCGCCGGCACGAACAGGGCCCACAGCGCCTCGACGTCGGTGCGTGTGCTCGTCTCGTCCAGCGAGATGCCCAGGTGCTGCTGCAGGCGCCGCCGCAGGTTCACGCCCGCGGCCTGGGCGCGCGCGAGGATGGCGTCGGTGTCGTCGCCGGTACGCACGGTGATCGCGTCGAAGGCGGTGTCGTGCACCAGTTCGCGGCCCATCTGTTCCATGCCCTGCGCCAGGATCGCGGTGAGCGTGGCCACGCGCTGCGCGATGCGGATGAGGCCGTCGGGGCCGTGGTACACGGCGTACATGCTCGCCACCACCGCCGGCAGCACCTGCGCGGTGCAGATGTTGGAGGTGGCCTTCTCGCGCCGGATGTGCTGCTCGCGCGTCTGCAGCGCCAGGCGGTAGGCCGGCGCGCCGTGCGCGTCCACGCTCACGCCCACCAGCCGGCCCGGCAGCGAGCGCTTGTATTCGTCGCGGCAGGCCAGGAAGGCCGCATGCGGGCCGCCGGCGCCCATCGGCATGCCGAAGCGCTGCGTGGTGCCGCAGACGATGTCGGCGCCCCATTCGCCGGGCGGCGCCAGCAGCGTGAGCGCCAGCAGGTCGGCCGCCACGCAGAAGGCGGCGCCGGCCTCGCGCGCGTGGCCGGCCAGCGGCCGCAGGTCGTGCACCTGCCCGGTGGTGCCGGGGTACTGCGCCAGCACGCCGAAGAAGTCGCCGCTGGTCATGAGCTGCGGCAGCGTCTCGGTGGCGGTGCTCACCTTGAGCTCGATGCCCAGCGGCGCCGCACGGGTCTTCATCACCTCGAGGGTCTGCGGATGGCAGTCGCCGGCGACCAGGAAGATGTTGCTTTGGGACTTGACGCTGCGCCGGGCCAGCGTCATCGCTTCGGCAGCGGCGGTGGCCTCGTCGAGCATGGAGGCGTTGGCGATCGCCATGCCGGTGAGGTCGCACACCATGGTCTGGAAGTTGACCAGCGCTTCCATGCGGCCCTGCGAGATCTCGGCCTGGTAGGGCGTGTAGGCGGTGTACCAGGCAGGGTTCTCGAGCACGTTGCGCAGGATCACCGTGGGCGTGTGGGTGCCGTGGTAGCCCTGGCCGATGAAGCTGCGGAGGACCTTGTTCTTCGCAGCGATCGCGCGCAGCTCGGCGAGCGCCTGCGCCTCCGTGGCCGGCGCGGGCAGGTCCATGGGCCGCGTGCGGCGGATGGCGGGCGGCACGATGCCGTCGATCAGCGCCGCGCGGCTGGCCGAACCGATGGCCGGCAGCATGCGCGCCTCGTCCCCGGCGGAGATGCCGATGTGGCGCGCGATGAATTCACCGGCGTTCTCGAGGTCGGACAGGGGCGGCGTGGCGGTCGGCATGGCGATGGGGCGTGAAAGGAGGAAGAAAGGACGAAAGGATCAGTTCTCGCTGGAGAACTGGTCGTAGGCGGCGGCGTCGAGCAGCGCGTCGAGCTGGCCGGCGTCGCCGAGGCGCACCTTGAAGAACCAGCCGGCACCGGTCGGGTCGCTGTTGGCCAGCGAGGGATCGGCGCGCAGCGCCTCGTTCACCTCGGTGATCTCGCCGGAGACCGGCATGTACACGTCGGCGGCGGCCTTGACCGACTCGACCACGCCGGCCACCTCGCCCTGCGCGTAGGTCTTGCCGACCTCGGGCAGGTCGACGAACACGACGTCGCCCAGCGCGTCCTGCGCATGCGGCGTGATGCCGACGACGGCCGGCGCGTCGCCCTCGGCCTGCACCCATTCGTGGTCCTTGGTGTACTTGATGCTCATGCGCTACTCCTGGTGGGAAAAGAAGAAGAAAAAGAAATTCAGCCGCGCCAGTATCGGGGCGGCACGAAGGGCAGGGTGCTCACTTCCATCGGCACCGGCTTGCCGCGCACGATGGCCTGCAGGCGCGTGCCGGGCTCGGCGAAGGCGGTCGCCACGTAGGCCATGGCGATCGGGCGGTCCACCGTGGGGCCCAGCAGGCCGCTGGTGACCTGGCCGATGTCCTGCCCTTCGAAGGACTGCAGCACGGTGCCCTCGCGCACCGGTACCCGCTCCAGCGCGACCAGGCCGACGCGCCGGCGCGTGAGGGTGTCGTGGTCCAGGTGGCCCGCCGCGCCGGTGGCGGCGGTGAGCTGTGCCAGCACCCGCGCCGCGCCCGGAAAGCCGCCCTCGCGCGCGCCGCCGGTGCGGCGCACCTTCTGGATCGCCCAGTTCAGGGACGCTTCCACCGGCGTGGTGGTGGCGTCGATGTCGTTGCCGTACAGGCACAGGCCGGCTTCCAGCCGCAGCGAATTGCGTGCGCCCAGGCCCACCGGCTTCACCTCGGGCTGGGCCAGCAGCAGGCGCGCCAGGCGCTCGGCGTCGTCGGCGCGCACCGAGATCTCGAAGCCGTCCTCGCCGGTGTAGCCGCTGCGCGTGGCGAAGGCGGCGATGCCGCCGATCTGCACCGCGCCGCCGGTCATGAACACGAAGCGCTCGCTGCCGGGCGACAGGCGCGCCAGCACCTGCGCCGCCTGCGGTCCCTGCAGCGCGAGCAGGGCATGGCCGGGCATCGGCTGCACCTCGCAGCGTGCGCCGATGCGGGCCTGGATGTGCGCGATGTCGGCTGCCTTGCAGGCGCCGTTGACGATCACGAACAGCGCGTCGTTGCCTTCGTTGAAGAACATCAGGTCGTCCAGGATGCCGCCCTCGTCATCGAGCAGCAGCCCGTAGCGCTGCTTGCCCGGCGCGAGGCCGATCACGTCCACCGGCATCAGCGTTTCGAAGGCGGCGGCGGCATCGGGCCCGACCAGGCGCAGCTGGCCCATGTGGGAGATGTCGAACAGGCCGGCGGCCTCGCGGGTGTGGCGGTGCTCGGCGATCAGGCCGGCGGGGTACTGCACCGGCATCGAATAGCCCGCGAAGGGCACCATGCGGGCGCCGAGCTCGACGTGCAGGTCGTACAGCGGGGTCTTTTGCAGCGGGGTGTCGGGGGCAGCGGCCATGGGGGCGTCCGGTCAGGGGCAGTCTCAATCCGCGACGCGAATCGCGGGCCACCCCTGCTGTCCCTGGTACCTGAGAGATTCGCCCCACGATCGGGGTTTGCTCCTTCGGTGGGCCGCCGTCGCGGCGGCCTCTCTCCAGCCGGGAACGCCGGCCTTGCGGCCGGCGGATGTCAGTCCTTTTGCCTGAGCGTTCGGATGCTTCCTGCGCCTTCGGCGGCCCCGGCGGGCGGGGCTCTCTCCTGACCGGATGGATTCTACTTACTTCGCGTAGACCAGATCGCGCAGGGCGAGCGAGATCCAGGGCGTGTAGGTGATCACCATCAGGCATCCCAGGATCACGCAGACGAAAGGCAGCAGGTGCCTGATGATGCGATCGAGCGAGATGCGCGCCACCGTGCAGGCCGCGAACAGGTTCACGCCGAAGGGCGGCGTGATCATGCCCAGCGCGAGGTTCACCACCATGATCAGGCCGAAGTGCACCGGGTCGATGCCGAAATGCAATGCCACGGGCGCCAGGATCGGCGCCAGCACGATGATCGCGGCGCTGGTCTCGATGAACATGCCGATGACGAACAGCGCCGCGTTCACGCCCAGCAGGAACATGGCCGGCGACTGGAGCACGAGCTCGAGCCAGCGGCCGATGGCATCCGGCACGCCGGCGCGGGTGAGCAGGAAGGCGAACAGCCCCGCGTTGGCGATGATGAACATGATCACCCCCGACGAGATCACCGACTTGCGCAGGATCGGGTAAAGATCCTTGATCCGGATCTCGCGGTAGATCAGCATGCCCACGATCAGCGCGTAGAACACCGCCACGGCCGAGGCTTCCGTCGGCGTGAAGATGCCGCCGTAGATGCCGCCGAGGATGATCACCGGCATCAGCAGCGCCCAGCCGGCCTGTGCGAACGCCCGGCCGAACGGCATGCGCCCGTCGCCGTCGTTCTTGCCCCAGCCCTTCCATTTGCAGTAGATCCAGACGAACACCATCAGCACCGCGCTGATCAGCAGCCCCGGGCCGACGCCGGCGATGAACAGCTCGCCGATCGAGACCTCTGCGCTCACGCCGTACAGGATCAGCGGGATCGAGGGCGGAATGATCACGCCCAGCTCGGCGCTGGTGGCCTGCAGCGCGGCGGCGTAGGTGGTGGGGTAGCCGTGCCTGATCAGTGCCGGGATCAGGATCGCGCCGATGGCGAAGGTGGTGGCCACCGACGAGCCGGACACCGCCGCGAAGATCATGCAGGTCAGCACGCAGGTCATCGGCAGGCCGCCCTGGATGCCGCCGACGATGCTCTTGGCGAACTCCACCAGCCGCCGCGAGATGCCGCCGGTTTCCATCAGGTTGCCGGCCAGGATGAAGAAGGGGATGGCCGCCAGCGGAAACTTGTTGATCGAATTGAACATCTCCTTGACGGAGATCAGCATGTGGGCGTTCGAGACCTGGATGCCGACGATGGCCGCCAGGCCGATGGACACCGCCACGGATATCGACAGCGCAAAGCACAGCACCATGGTGCCGATCATGATGGGCGTCATTGCGCGGTCTCCAGTTCGAGCCGCTTGGGATCGAGGAAGTTGCCGGCAATGCCGAGCAGGCAGAACACCGAGCCCACGGGCAGCGCCAGGTAGGCCCACACCATCGACAGGCTTTCCAGGCCCGCCATCGTCTGCACCTTTCCGCGCATCGCGTAGTCCCAGCCCCACCACAGGATCACCAGCATCAGCACGAGCGCCGCGAGGCTGACCACGGCGTCGAGCACGCGCCTGACACGCGGCGGACTCCAGCGGTAGAGCACGTCCACGCTGATCATCGCGCCCTGGCGGAAGGCCATCGGGATGCCCAGGAACACCATCCAGATCAGCGCCACGCGGATCAGGATCTCGCTCCACTCCGCGGGCTGCTCCAGCACGAAGCGCGTGACGATCTGGAACATGCCCAGCGACGCGGCGACCGCCAGCATCACGCAGGCCAGCGCCATCGAGACGCCGGTCGTCCAGCGCTCAAGGGCAAGGAATCTTTCTTTCATCTGCACCATCGCTTCCTGAAAACGAAAAAGCCCGCCGAGGCAAGCCGGGCGGGCGCAGGCGGCATCGGGTCGACGGCGCCTGGACTACTTGAAGTTGCGGATCTTCTCGATGTTGGCCTTGCCGAACTGCTTCTCGAAGTCGGCATTGACGGGGGCCAGCGCAGCGACGAACTTCGACTTGTCGATGTCGTCGATCACCGTCATGCCCTTGGCGCGCAGGTCGGCCACACCCTTGGTGTCGTCCTCGTCGACGCGCGCGCGGTTGGCCTTGGTGCCTTCCTTGGCGGCCTCGACGAAGGCCTGCTTGTCGGCGTCGCTGAGCTTGTCGAAGGCGGCCTTGTTCATCACGAAGATCGCCGGCGAGTACACATGGCCGGTGAGCGTGAGGTGCTTTTGCACCTGGTCGAACTTGGCCGAGATGATCACCGACAGCGGATTCTCCTGGCCGTCCACCGTGCCTTGCTGCAGGGCGGTGAACACTTCGGGGAAGGCCATCGGCGTGGTGACGATGCCGAAGCCCTTGTAGGCCGCGATGTGCACCGGATTCTCCATGGTGCGCATCTTCAGGCCCTTGAGGTCCTCGGGCAGCTTCACGTCGCGCTTGCTGTTGGTCATGTGGCGAAAGCCGTTTTCCGCCCAGGCCAGCGCCTTGAAGCCCTTGGATTCGAACTTGGTCAGCAGCTCCTGGCCGATCGGGCCGTCGAGCACGGCGCGTGCATGGGCCTTGTCGCTGAACAGGAAGGGCACGTCGAGGATCTTCGTCTCCGGCACGAAGTTGGGGATCGGGCCGGTGGAGGAGAAGGCCAGCTCCTGGGTGCCGAGCTGTACCGCCTCGATCGACTCGCGTTCGCCGCCGAGCGCGCCGTTGTAGAAGGTCTGGACCTTGTAGCGGCCGTTGGTGCGCTTCTCGACCTCCTTGGCGAAGGTGTCGATCGCGATGCCCTGGTGCGAGTTCTGCGACGTGGAAATACTGATCTTCATGGCGGTCTGCGCAAGCGCGGCGCAGGCCATGCCCATCCCCAGAACCAGGCCGGCGGCCAGTCGGTTCAGCTTCATTGATTGCGTCTCCTGTGTTGGAAGGGTTCTTCACGGCCGCCAGGGGCGACCGCAGGCAAGCGCTCGACTATGCCGCAATCGGCAGCTTCACAGCGTCGGGATTTTCACGGACGTAATCGCGAATGACGGCCTCGAAGCCGGCATCGGGCGACAGGCCCAGTGCGCGCGCCCGGTCGGCCTCGATGCGCCCCGGCCAGGTCTTGACGATGCGCATGATCGCCGGATCGGGTGTGCGGTCCAGCAGCTCGAGCGCTGCCGGGCCGGCCACGCGGCCGAGCGCGGCGGCCATCTCGCCCACCGTGGTGGCGAGCGAGGGCAGGTTGAGCGCGGTGCGCGCCCCCCATTGCGCCGGGCTCGCCTCGGCCGCGCGCACGATGCCTTCGATGGTGCGCGCCGGCGAGGCGATGGCCACCGGCGTGTCGTCGGGCACCGGGCAGGCGGCGCGGATGCCGGCCAGCGGCTCGCGGATCATGCCGCTGAAGAAGCCCGAGGCCGCGCCGTTGGGCCGGCCGGGGCGCACGCTCACCGTCATCAGCCGCACGCTGCGCCCTTGCACGAAGCCCTTGCGCGCGTAGTCGGCCACGAGCTGCTCGCCGATGAACTTCTGGATGCCGTAGCTGGTCTGCGGCGTGGGCAGCGTGTCGTCGCGGATCACCGGGGGCAGCGGCTGCTCCGGCGAATCGCCGAACACCGCCAGCGAGCTGGCGAACACCAGCACCGGCTGCGTGCCCAGCGCGCGCAGGCGCTCCAGCAGCGCGTGCGTGGCGGCGAAATTGCTGCGCATGCCCAGGTCGAAGTCGGCCTCGCATTCGCCGCTGACCGCGGCGGCGAGGTGGAAGACCACCTGGGCCGAGGCCCAGGGTTGCGGCGATGCGCCGGCGAGCTGTTCGTTGAGGTCGCCCACCACCGCCGCGACGCGCGGGTCGGCCGCCAGGTCGGCCGGCGGCGCCGCGCGGTCGACCAGGGTGATGCGTTCGATGGCCCGTGCCGCCGTGCCGGCCGGCGCGAGGCTGCCCTGGGCGAGAAGGGTGCGTGCCAGGCGCGCGCCGAGGAATCCGGCGCCGCCCGTGATGACGATGTGCATGAACTTGTCTCCTTGGGAGCACCAAGGATAAGGCAGCGTCCGCGAGCGCGCTGCCGCGCCGGCTACATGCCGACGTAGTTCGGACCGCCGCCGCCCTCCGGCGTGACCCACACGATGTTCTGCGTCGGGTCCTTGATGTCGCAGGTCTTGCAGTGCACGCAGTTCTGCGCGTTGATCTGCAGGCGCTCCTTGCCGGCGTTGGCCTCGTCCGGCACGAACTCGTACACGCCCGCCGGGCAGTAGCGCGCCTCGGGGCCGGCGTATTCGGGCAGGTTGATGCGCGTGGGCACCGTCGCGTCCTTGAGCGTCAGGTGCGCCGGCTGGTTCTCCTCGTGGTTGGTGTTGCTGACGAACACGCTGGAGAGCCGGTCGAAGGTGAGCTTACCGTCGGGCTTGGGGTAGGCGATCTTCTTGCACGCCGACGCGGGCTTCAGCCGTGCGTGGTCGGGCTCGGCGCGGTGGATGGTCCACGGGATGTGCCCGCGCAGCACGAACTGCTCGATGCCGGTCATGACCGTGCCCACCGTCAGGCCCTTCTTGAACCACTGCTTGAAGTTGCGCGCCTTGTTCAGCTCGGCGTGCAGCCAGCTCTTCTCGAAGGCCTCGGGGTAGGCCGTGAGTTCGTCGTGCTGGCGGCCGGCCTGCACCGCGTCGAAGGCGGCCTCGGCGGCGAGCATGCCGGTCTTGATGGCGGCATGGCTGCCCTTGATGCGGCTGGCGTTGAGGTAGCCGGCCTCGCAGCCGACCATCGCGCCGCCCGGGAACACCGTCTTGGGCAGCGACAGCAGCCCGCCGGCGGTGATGGCGCGCGCGCCGTAGCTCAGGCGCTTGGGCGCCTTCAGCCCCTTGTCCTGGCCCTCGAAGTACCAGCGGATGTTGGGGTGCGTCTTGAAGCGCTGGAACTCCTCGAAGGGGCTCATGTGCGGGTTCTGGTAGTCCAGCCCGACCACGTAGCCGATGATGAGCTGGTTGTCCTCCGCGTGGTAGACGAAGGAGCCGCCGTAGGTGTCGCCCGGCAGCGGCCAGCCGGCGGTGTGGATCGCCAGGCCGGGCTGGTGGCGCGCGGGGTCGATCTCCCACAGTTCCTTGATGCCGATGCCGTAGCTCTGCGGGTCCTTGCCCTCGTCGAGCTTGAAGCGGCTGATGAGCTGGCGGCCCAGGTGGCCGCGCGCGCCCTCGGCGAAGATGGTGTACTTGGCGTGCAGTTCCATGCCGAGCTGGAAGTTCTCGGTCGGCTCGCCGTCCTTGCCCAGCCCCAGGTTGCCCGTGGCCACCCCCTTGACCGAGCCGTCCTCGTTGTAGAGCACCTCGGCGGCCGGAAAGCCGGGGAAGATCTCCACACCCAGTTCCTCGGCCTGCGTGGCCAGCCAGCGCACCACGTTGCCCAGGCTGACGATGTAGTTGCCGTGGTTCTCGAAGTTCGGCGGCAGGAAGACATTAGGCACCCGCGTGGCGCCGGTCTCGCTGAGCAGCAGGAAGGTGTCTTCGGTCACCGGCTGGTTCAGCGGCGCGCCCAGTTCCTTCCAGTCGGGGATCAGCTCGTACAGCGCGCGCGGGTCCATGATGGCGCCCGACAGGATGTGCGCGCCGGGCTCGGAGCCCTTCTCGAGCACGACCACGGAGATCTCCTTGTCGTGGGCGGCGGCCAGCTGCTTGAGCCGGATCGCGGTGGCGAGGCCGCCGGGGCCGCCGCCGACCACGACCACGTCGTATTCCATGGCTTCGCGGGGGCCGAACTGGGCGAGGATTTCGTCTTGGGTCATCGGGGTCTCGTCGATAATGATTTGAATCGGGCGCGCGGCGAGGCGGGCATGGGCACTGCGGCATTCTAATTTCTGCGATCCGGGCCGCCCGGCCGGTCGCCCGCGCGACTTCAGGGACCTCCTTCGCCATGGCTTGCAGCATCCATCTTTCCGGCCGCGTCGCCTTCGCGACCGGCGCTTCCAGCGGCCCGGGCGGACGCCAGCGGGTGCGCATGCTGCCGCGCAAGCGCACGGACACGCCGAAAGACCTGCGCTGATGCCGCCCGCGCTGATGGGCGTCGCCGCCGGCCTGGCCGCGGGCGCGCTGTGGGGGCTGGTGTTCGTGGCACCGCGCATGCTGGCCAACTTCGGCATGGTGGACGTGGCGGCCAGCCGCTTCGTCGTCTTCGGTGTGGTCGCGGCCGCCGTCACCTTCCTCCGTCCGGCCGCGCTGCGCTGGCCCGGCCTGCGGCAGGCGCTGGCCGCCCTGGCGCTCAGCGTGCTCGGCTTCACCGGCTACTACCTGCTGCTGGCCTTTGCGATCGACGCGGCGGGCGTCGAGGTGCCCAGCCTGATCATCGGCACCATCCCCGTGTGGATGATGCTGCTGGGCCGCCCGGCCGGCCTGCGCATGCGCGCGCTGGCACCGGGCCTGGTATTCACCGTCGTCGGCATCGCGCTGATGATGTCCGCCGCCTGGCCCCAGGGCCCGGCGAGCGATGCCGCGCCCGGGCGCTTTGCCGGCGGCATCGCGCTGGCGCTGGCCGCGATGGCGAGCTGGACCGCCTTCGGCCTGCTCAACGCCGCCTGGCTCAAGCGCCATCCCGAGGTCAACGCCACCGACTGGGCCAACTGGCTGGGCATCGCCACCGGCCTGGGCGCGCTGGCCTTCTGGGCCCTGGCCGGCTCGGACGCGGCGACGCTGGGCGCGCAGCCCAACCTGCCGCTGTTCCTGCTGATCGCGCTGGCCGGCGGCATCGGCTCGTCGTGGCTGGCCACGGTGCTGTGGAACGTGGCCAGCCAGCGGCTGTCCGCCAGCCTGTGCGGCCAGCTGATCGTGAGCGAGACGCTGTTCGCCTTGCTCTATGCCTTCCTGTGGGACGGCCGCTGGCCGCAGCCGGCCGAGACGGCCGCGGCCGCGCTGTTCACCGCGGGTATCCTCGCATCCGTCAAGGCACACCGATGAGAATCGACATCCCCGCGCACAAGAAGCTGGTCTACGAAACCGTCATCCCGATCCGCTGGGGCGACATGGACGCGATGGGCCATCTCAACAACACCACCTACTTCCGCTACCTGGAGACGGCGCGCATCGACTGGATGCGATCGATCGGCTTCCAGCCCAACCCCGAGGGCGAGGGCATGGTGATCGTCAACGCCTTCTGCAACTTCTACCGCCAGCTCGAGTACCCGGGCGACGTGCTGCTGAAGATGTACGTGAGCGACCCGGGCCGCACCACCTTCGAGAGCTGGGGCACCATGGCGCGCACCGATGCGCCCGAGGTGATCTGCGCCGCCGGCGGGGCGACCACCATCTGGGTCGACTTCCCGAAGCAGAAGGCGACGGCGCTGCCGGACTGGCTGCGGGACCTGGTGTCCGCCTGAGTGCGCCTTCAGCCCTTCTTCTCGCGCGGCAGGCGCCCCATCAGGTAGAACTCGTCGTTGGGCAGCATGCCGCTGAAGCTGGCCATGCGGTTGGACAGGCCGAAGAACGCGGTGATGGCGGCGATGTCCCAGATGTCCTCGTCGTCGAAGCCGTGGGCGTGCAGGGCCTCGAAATCGGCGTCGTCGATCTCGTGCGAACGTTCGCAGACCTTCATGGCGAACCCGAGCATCGCGCGCTGGCGCGGCGTGACGTCGGCCTTGCGCCAGTTCACGGCCACCTGGTCGGCCACCAGGGGCTTCTTCTCGTAGATGCGCAGCAGCGCGCCGTGCGCGACCACGCAGTACAGGCACTGGTTGACCGCGCTGGTGGCGGTGACGATCATCTCGCGGTCGCCCTTGGTCAGCGCGCCTTCCTCCTTGAGCATCAGCGCGTCGTGGTAGGCGAAGAAGGCGCGCCACTCGGCCGGCCGGCGCGCCAGCGCGAGGAACACGTTGGGCACGAAGCCGGCCTTCTCCTGCACCTCCAGCACCTTGGCGCGGATGTCGTCGGGCAGGTCCTTCAGTTCGGCGAGGGGGTAGCGGGTGCTCATGGGGATGTCTCCGGAAGCAGATCGACGGGATGGCGCGGCGGCCCGCAATAATATCGGCGCTTCATCCTGCTCTTCGAAGGTTCTTTCCCGTGCGACTTCTTCCCCACGCCGCCCTGTGCCTCTCCTTCGCGATCGGCCTGCCGGCTGCCCATGCGCAGACCGCCGCGCCCGTCACCACCGCCAGCGGGCTGGTCTACGAAACGCTGAAGGAGGGCAGCGGCGCCTCGCCGGCCGCGACCGACACGGTGCGCGTGCACTACCGCGGCACCTTTCCCGACGGCAAGGAGTTCGACAGCTCCTACAAGCGCGGCGAGCCGACCGAGTTCCCGCTCAACCGCGTCATCGCCTGCTGGACCGAAGGCGTGCAGCGCATGAAGGTGGGCGGCAAGGCGAAGCTGACCTGCCCGCCCGCCATCGCCTACGGTGCGCGCGGCGCGGGCGGAGTGATCCCGCCCAACGCCACGCTCGACTTCGAGATCGAACTGCTGTCTGTCAAGGGGCGTTGACCGTCGCGCCCGCCGCGCGCGGCGCGCGGCCCAGCAGGCCGGCCACCGCGGCGGCGCCGGCCACGAAGGCCGCACCCAGCAGCATCGCGCTGCCCACGCCGCTGCCGTCGACCGCGCGCCCGCCCAGCGTGGCGCCGACGGCGATGGCGACCTGGAAGGCGGCCACCAGCATCGCCTGGCCCGCCTCCGGCGCATCGGGCATGGCCTTGAGCATCCATCCCGTGGCCGCCACCGGCACCATGCCGAAGGCCACGCCCCAGGCGATCACCACCGCGGCGCCGGCCGGCGCGCCCGGCCCCACCACGGTGGACAGCGTCAGCGCGGTCGCCAACAGGCCGGCGGTGACCACCATCCCCAGCCGCACGCTGCGCCCGACGATGCGCCCACCGATGAAGTTGCCCGCGAAGCCCGCGGCGCCGTAGGCCAGCAGCAGCACCGTGACCAGCGCCGGCGACAGCCCGAAGACCTGCTGCAGCAGCGGCTTGAGGTAGGTGTAGGCCGCGAAATGGCCCGCCACCACCAGCATCACCGCGGCCAGGCCGATGCGCGCCATGCGCCGGGTGAGCGGCAGCAGCAGGTCGCGCGGCCGGATCGCGCGCGCCGCCGGCACCGGCGGCAGCAGCCACAGCTGCAGCAGCAGCACGACCAGACTCAGGCCCGCGGCGGCGGCGAAGACCGTGCGCCAGCCGGCGTAGGTGCCCAGCAGCGCGCCGGCCGGCACGCCGAAGACGGTGCCGGCCGAGATGCCGGCCAGCACGATGGACATCGCCCGCGCCTGCTCGGCCGCCGGCACCAGCCGCGTGCCCACGGCGGGCGCGAAGGCCCAGAAGCCGCCCACCGACAGGCCCAGCAGCAGGCGCGCCGCGAGCATGGTCGCGAAGTTGGGTGCGAAGGCGGCGAGCAGGTTGGAGGCCAGCAGCGCGGCGGTGAGCGCGAGCATCACGATGCGGCGGTCCAGCCGGCCGGCCGCCACGGTCAGCAGCGGGCCGGCGAGGGCAGCGAGCACGCCGGGCATGGTCATCATCAGGCCGGCGGTGCCGTCGGTGACCTGCAGGCCGCGTGCGATGTCGGTCAGCAGGCCGACCGGCAGGAACTCGGTACTGACCATGATGAAGGTGCCGACGGCGATCGAGCCCACGGCCAGCCAGGCCGCGCGCGTCGCTGCGGTGCTGTCGGCGGGCGGCACGGCGCCGGCGGGGCAGGGGGTGCAGGGTGCGCTCATGGTGTCTTTTTGTTGCAGCGCAGCGGAGTGTGGGCGCAGGGGCCGCCGGGACCAAGATGCCCTGGAGCAGCAGTCAATTTCCGCGCGGTGAACAATCGGGGGGTGACGTTCGAAATGCGGTTGCGAATTCAAGCGCAAGCAGCGGGGTTCGCGCGCGGCGCGGTGTGCCTAGAGTCGGCCCATGGCTTTCACATCCGCTTCGAAAGGGCGCACCATGAACATGATGACCAGGACCGAACTGCACGCCGCTGCCACCGTGAGCGACCCGCGCTGGGCCGCCGTGCGGGCGCGCGACGCGTCGGCCGACGGCCGCTTCTTCTATTCCGTGAAGACCACCGGCGTGTACTGCCGGCCTTCCTGCGGCGCGCGTGCACCGCGGCCGGAGAACGTGGCCTTCCATGACTCGGCGCAGGCGGCCGAGCGCGCGGGCTTTCGCCCCTGCCGGCGCTGCCGGCCCGACCAGCCCGCGCTGGCGCAGCAGCATGCGCAGGCGGTGGCGGCGCTGTGCCGCTTCATCGAGCAGGCCGAGGGCACGCCGACGCTGGACGCGCTGGCGCAGCGCGCCGGCATGAGCCCGTATCACCTGCACCGCGTCTTCAAGCAGGTGACCGGCCTTACGCCGCGCGCCTATGCCGCCGCCCACCGGGCACGGCGCCTGCGCGAGGGGCTGGCGCGCGAGGGCGCCAGCGTGACCGAGGCGATCTACGACGCCGGCTACAACGCCAGCAGCCGCTTCTACGAGGAATCGGGCGGCATGCTGGGCATGACGCCGAGCGCCTGGCGCGCCGGCGGCGCCGACACCGACATCCGCTTCGCCATCGGCCAGTGCTCGCTGGGCGCGATCCTGGTGGCGTGCAGCGCGCGCGGCGTGTGCGCCATCACGCTGGGCGACGACCCCGAGCTGCTCGCGCGCGAGCTGCAGGACCGCTTCGCGCAGGCGCGCCTGATCGGCGGCGATGCGCAGTTCGAGGCGCTGGTGGCCCGCGTCGTGGGGTTGGTGGAGGCACCCGGCCGCGGTGCCGACCTGCCGCTGGACGTGCGCGGCACCGCCTTCCAGCAGCGCGTGTGGCAGGCGCTGCGCGACATTCCCGCCGGCCGCACCGCGAGCTACAGCGAGATCGCCGAGCGCATCGGCGCGCCGACGGCGGTGCGCGCGGTGGCGCAGGCCTGCGCCGCCAACCCGGTGGCGGTGGCGATTCCCTGCCATCGCGTGGTGCGCCGTGACGGCGACCTGTCCGGCTACCGCTGGGGCGTGGCGCGCAAGCGTGCGCTGCTGCAGCGCGAAAAGGCGTGAGCGGTATCGCAGGCCGCCTGGATGCCGTCGCGTGGCCGGCGGTGGAGGGCGCGCTGGACGCCCAGGGCTGGGCGGTGATCGAGCGCCTGCTGCGACCGGCGGAGTGCGAGGCGCTGGCGGCGCTGTATGCGCAGGAGGGGCGTTTCCGCAGCCGGGTGGCGATGGCGCGCCATGGTTTCGGGCAGGGCGAGTACAAGTACTTCGCCCATCCGCTGCCCGAGCCGGTGGCGGCCCTGCGCGGCGCCTTCTATTCGTGGCTGGCGCCGGTCGCCAACCGCTGGCACCGGGCGATGGGCGTCGAGGGGCGCTTTCCCGCGCATCACGCCGACTTCCTGGCGCGCTGCCATGCCGCCGGCCAGCAGCGCCCGACGCCGCTGCTCCTGCAGTACGGCGCCGGCGACTACAACTGCCTGCACCAGGACCTGTACGGCGAGCATGTGTTCCCGCTGCAGGTGGTGCTGCTGCTGTCCGAGCCGGCGCGCGACTTCAGCGGCGGCGAGTTCGTGATGACCGAGCAGCGCCCGCGCATGCAGTCGCGCCCGATGGTGCTGCCGCTGCGCCAGGGCGATGCGGCAGTGATCGCGGTGCACCAGCGGCCGGTGCAGGGCAGTCGCGGCGTCTACCGTGTGAACCTGCGCCATGGCGTGAGCCGGGTGCATTCGGGCCAGCGCCACACGGCCGGCATCATCTTCCACGACGCGGCGTGAGACGCACGATGGCGCAGGACCTGTTCGACGACCCGGTGCTGCCGCTGGCGGAAGGCGCCGTGCTGCTGCGCGGCTTCGCGTTGCCGCAGGAGGACGCCCTGCTCGCCGGACTGGCGCGGGTGGTGGCGCAGGCGCCGTTTCGCCACATGCATACGCCGGGCGGGCAGCGCATGTCGGTGGCGATGAGCAACTGCGGCGCGCTGGGCTGGGTGACGGACCGTCGCGGCTACCGCTATGCGGCGCTCGATCCGGACGGCGGTGCGCCCTGGCCCGCCATGCCGACGGCCTTCGGCGAACTGGCGCGCGAGGCCGCGGCGCAGGCCGGCTTCGACGCCTTCGTTCCCGACGCCTGCCTGATCAACCGCTACGCACCGAACGCGCGCCTGTCGCTGCACCAGGACCGCGACGAGCGCGACTTCACGCAGCCCATCGTGTCGGTGTCATTGGGCCTGCCGGCCGTGTTCCTGTTCGGCGGCCTCGCGCGCTCGGCCAGGGCACGACGCGTCCCGCTCGCCCATGGCGACGTGGTGGTGTGGGGCGGCGCAGCGCGGCTGCACCACCATGGGGTGCAGCCCCTGGCCGACGGCACGCATCCGCGCCTCGGCAACTGCCGCGTGAACCTGACCTTCCGCAAGGCCGGCTGAGGGCCGGCGCGCGCGGGTCAGTGCGTGGCCGTTTCCTGGCTGTCCTGGTGGTGCACGCGACGCTGCAATGCGCGCGTGCCGGCCGCCAGGGCCGCCTCGTAGGAATCGGCCGCCGCCTCGGCGGCCTGGACTTCCTTTTCGCTGGTTGCGCCCTCGTCGGACTCGACCAGCGCCCAGAAGAACGAACCCGGCATGGGCTCGTCGACGATCAATCGGAGTTTGGTCATGCCTTCAGTGTGGCCCAGCGGCAGAAAATTGCTGTAGGGAATTGCCGCATGGCGCTTCATCCGGCCAGAAGTTTCTGCACCAGCTCGGCCGTGGTGGCGGCGCGGTATTTGCGCATCAGCCGCGCGCGATGGATCTCGACCGTGCGGTGGCTGATGCCCAGCGCGCGGCCGATCTCCTTGGAGGTCAGGCCCTGCATCAGGTGCGCCGCCACCTCGCGCTCGCGCGGCGTGAGCTCGGCCTTCGCCGAACGGCGCGAGCCCAGGTCCTCGAAGGTCCAGATGCCGGCCTCGTGCGGCGCGTCGCGGTTGAGCGCGCGGCCGGTCACGTGGCACCAGAAGGTCTCGCCGGCGATGGTGCCGTGCAGGCCGCCGAGCCGTTTCATCATGCGGTTGTCCGCATAGCGCCCGCTGGCGTTGAGGATCGGCGCCATGCGCTTGCCGATGCGCTCGAACTCTGCCACGCTCGGGTAGAGAACCCGGAACGACTGGCCCACGAGCGCTTCGCGCGCGGCGCCGAACATCTCGCACAGGCGCGCGTTGCAGTCCACGATGATGCGGTGGCGCGACAGCACCATGCCCACCGGCGCGTGCTCGAAGGCCAGGCGGTAGTCGATGGCGGCGGCGGGCGGTTCGGGTGTCTCCATTACGAAATACTACGTATGTCCATACGTAGTATCGTCCTGATTCCACTTCCACCATCGAGACCGAGCGAGGACACATGGCGAACAAGATCTACCCCACCGCCAAGGCGGCGCTGGCCGGCGTCGTGGCCGACAACCAGACGCTGGCCGTCGGCGGCTTCGGCCTGTGCGGCATTCCCGAGGCGCTGATCGACGCGCTGAAGGAAAGCGGCGTCAAGAACATCACCTGCATCTCCAACAACGCCGGCGTCGACGGCTTCGGCCTGGGCAAGCTGCTGGAGACCCGCCAGATCAAGAAGATGATCGCCAGCTACGTGGGCGAGAACAAGGAGTTCGAGCGCCAGTACCTGGCCGGCGAGCTGGCGCTGGAGTTCACGCCGCAGGGCACGCTGGCCGAGAAGCTGCGCGCCGGTGGCGCGGGCATCCCGGCCTTCTTCACCAAGACCGGCGTGGGCACGCAGGTGGCCGAGGGCAAGGAGTTGCGCGAGTTCGACGGCGAGACCTACGTCATGGAGCGCGCGCTGGTGCCCGACGTGGCGCTGGTCAAGGCCGACGTGGCCGACAAGTCGGGCAACCTGCGCTTTCGCCTGACGGCGCGCAACTTCAATCCGGCCGCGGCGATGGCGGGCAAGGTCTGCATCGTCGAGGTCGAGAAGATCGTGGAAGTGGGCGAGATCGCGCCCGACGACGTGCACCTGCCGGGCATCTACGTGCACCGCATCGTGCTCAACGCCAATCCCGAGAAGCGCATCGAGAAGCGCACCGTGAGCGCGTCGGTCGATGCCGCCGCCGCCAAGGTCGAGGCGCAGACCGCCATCGCGCAGGCTGCGGCCGGCAGCGAAGTGCCCGCCCCCGTGAAGAACAGCAAAGGAGATTGAGATGCCCTGGACGCAAGACCAAATGGCCGCGCGTGCGGCGCAGGAACTCGAGGACGGCTTCTACGTGAACCTCGGCATCGGCATCCCGACCCTGGTGGCCAACTTCGTCGGCGACAAGGAGGTGTGGCTGCAGAGCGAGAACGGCATGCTGGGCATCGGTCCGTTCCCGACCGAGGATCAGGTCGATGCCGACCTGATCAACGCCGGCAAGCAGACCGTGACCACGCTGCCGGGCAGCGCCATCTTCGGCAGCCACGACAGCTTCGCGATGATCCGCGGCGGCAAGATCAACCTGTCGATCCTGGGCGCCATGCAGGTCAGCGAGAAGGGCGACCTGGCCAACTGGATGATTCCCGGCAAGATGGTCAAGGGCATGGGCGGCGCGATGGACCTGGTGGCCGGCGTCAAGCGCGTGATCGTGCTCATGGAGCATGTCGCCAGGAAGAAGGACGGCACCGAGGACCTGAAGATCCTCGAGAAGTGCACGCTGCCGCTGACCGGCGTGGGCGTGGTCGACCGCATCATCACCGACCTGGCCGTGCTGGACGTGACGCCCGAAGGGCTGAAGGTGGCGGAGCTGGCCGACGGCGTGAGCTTCGACCAGGTGCAGGCCAAGACCGGCGTGGCGCTGCTGCGCTGACCCTCAGGGCCTGGCGGGCGCCGCGGCGGCCGAGGGCGGTGCAGGCGCCGGTGTCGGCGGGAGCTGGAAGCTCCAGGTCTCGCTGATCGGCTGGCCGTTGCGGCTCAATGCGGCGCGCATCTCCACCACCTGGGCCGGGTCCTTGACCTTCACGCGCAGCTTCAGCCGCCAGCCTCGGGTGGCCGGGTTGTGCTGCAGCGAGCGCTCGAGCACGTCGGCATTGGCGCTCACGCTCAAGCGCGTGTCCAGCGCGGTATCGGGCGGCAGCTTGGCCAGCGCCGGGCCTTCGAAGTCGACCATCAGCGAGGTGCTGCCGTCCAGCCGCCGGATCAGGTTGGGCTGAAGCAGTTCGCCTTCGGTCTGGAAGGTCTGACGCACCCAGGCGTTGTCGGCGTCATGCAGGGCGGGCTCGTCCGTCGTCCAGTGCATGCGGTAGGCGAACTGCAGCGCCTGGCCCTTGCGCGCCGGCTCGTCGGGGGTCCAGAAGGCGACGATGTTGTCGTTGGTCTCGTCGGCCGTGGGAATCTCCATCAGCAGCACCTTGCCTTTGCCCCAGTTGCCGTGGGGTTCGATCCAGGCGCTGGGGCGCAGGTCGTAGCGGTCCTTCAGGTCTTCGTAGCGCGAGAACTCGCGGCCGCGCTGCAGCAGGCCGAATCCCCTCGGGTTCTCGACCTGGAAGGTGCTGATCGCCACCTGGCGCGGGTTGTTCAGCGGACGCCAGATCCATTCGCCGCTGCCGGTGCGGATGGCCAGGCCGTTGGAGTCGTGGATGGCCGGGCGGAAGTTGCGCAGGTGTTCGGCCGGCCGCTGGTTGGGTCCGTACAGGAACATGCTGGTCAGCGGCGCAATGCCCAGCATGCCGACGTCGCCGCGCAGGAAGATGTTGGCCTGCACGTCGAGGACCGCGTCGCGCCCCGGCGTGAGGATGAACTGGTAGGCCCCCGTCGCGCGGGGCGAGTCGAGCAGGGCGTAGATGACCAGCTGGCGGTCCTGGGGCGCCGGCCGCTGGATCCAGAACTCCCGGAAGTCGGGGAATTCCTCCGCGCCCGGCGGCGCCGTGTCGATGGCCAGCCCGCGGCCCGACAGGCCGTACACCTGGCCCTTGCCGACGACGCGGAAGTAGCTGGCGCCCAGCAGGCTCATGATCTCGTCGTACTTGCCCTGCTGGTTGATCGGGTAGAGCACGCGGAAGCCCGCGTAGCCGAGCCGGCGCGTGGCCTCCTTGTCGAAGCCGAGGTTGCCGAAGTCGAAACGCTCGGGCTCGTAGGGCAGCTCGCGCACCTTGTGGGTGTCGTCGATCTCGTGGATGCGCACCGGCGCATTGAAGTGCATGCCCTGGTGGTAGAAGTTCAGGCGAAAGGGCGTGTCCTGGTCACGCCATTCGAAGCGGTCCAGGCGCGGCTGGATCTTCATGTAGTCGGCGAACTGCATGCCGCTGAACACCGGCGGCAGGTTGCTGACCGGCGCCACGTAGGGCTTGGCCGCCAGCGCGCGGGCGCGGGCGGTGACGTCGTCCAGCGAGAAGGGGGCCTGCGCCCGCGCTGCCGGCGGCAGCGCCAGCAGGCACAGCATGGACAGAAGAATGCCGGGCCAACGCGCGGGCCGGACAAGACGGGCAGAGCTCAGGTTCATGGATCGGTCGATCGGTCGTTTTCGCAGGGCGCAGGAGGAAGGCTCCGGTCGGCCGCCGCCCGGCCCGGACACGCAAGGTGTCGGCATGCGCAGGCAGCGCTTCGCATGGCCGGGCGCCATGGGCGACTCCGGAGCGACCCGGAGCTTAGCATCGGCGCCCTTGCCGCCATGTGAAAGGCGCCTGCCGGACTGAACGTTAAGATGCCGTCGCCCGGCGGGTGCGAGCCCGCCGCGGCACCGGCAAGTGCGGTACCCCCGTGTCCGCGCGCGCCGCTCCCGTCACCCATCAAGCTTGTTCTTTCCTCCATGAAGTTGTCGTATGCGGTGGCCGCGCTGGCCATGCTGGCCGGTCCGCTGGCCCTGGCACAGCCCAATCCTTCCCTGATCAACGACAAGAAGGCGCTGATCGCCGACCTGATGCAGCAGATGACGCTGGAGGAGAAGGTCGGGCAGTTGCGCCTGATCAGCATCGGACCCGAGATGCCGGCCGAGCAACTGGCCCAGGAGGTGGCGGCGGGTCGCGTCGGCGGCACCTTCAACTCGATCAACCGCAAGGAGCAGCGACCGCTGCAGGAAGCGGCGGTGCGGCGCAGCCGGCTGAAGATCCCGATGCTGTTCGCCTACGACGTGGTACACGGCCATCGCACCTCCTTTCCCATCGGCCTGGGACTGGCCTCGAGCTGGGACCTGGACGCCATCCGCCGCGCGGCCCGCGTGGCCGCGGTGGAGGCCAGTGCGGACGGCATCGACCTGACCTTCGCGCCCACCGTCGACATTTCCCGCGATCCGCGCTGGGGCCGCACCTCCGAGGGCTTCGGCGAGGACCCGCACCTGGTGTCCGAGATCGCGCGGGCGATGGTGCAGGGCTTCCAGAACGGCTCGCCGGCCAGAAGCGACAGCATCATGGCCTCGGTCAAGCACTTCGCGCTCTATGGCGCGGTGGAGGGGGGGCGCGACTACAACATCGTCGACATGAGCCCGATGCGCATGTACAACGACTACCTGCCGCCTTACCGTGCGGCCGTGGAGGCCGGCGCCGGGGGCGTGATGATCGCGCTCAACACGGTCAACGGCCAGCCGGCCACGTCCAACACCTGGCTGCTGCAGGACCTGCTGCGCAAGGAATGGGGCTTCAAGGGCGTGACCGTGAGCGACCACGGCGCCATCACCGAACTGCTGCGCCACGGCGTGGCCCGCGACGAGACCGAGGCTGCCATGCTGGCGATCGAGGCCGGCGTCGACATGAGCATGGCCGACCAGATCTACATCAAGGAACTGCCGGGCCTGGTCAAGTCCGGCAAGGTCGTCCCGCAGGTGCTGGACAACGCGGTGCGCGAGGTGCTGGGCGCCAAGTACGACCTGGGCCTGTTCCACGACCCCTTCCGGCGCATCGGCAAGGCGCAGGACGACCCGGCCGATCTCAAGGCCGACAGCCGGCTGCACCGCGCCCCGGCGCGCGAGGTGGCGCACAAGTCGATGGTGCTGCTGGAGAACCGTGGGCGCACGCTGCCGCTGAAGAAGGCCGGCACCATCGCGCTGGTGGGCCCGCTGGCCGATGCGCACGTGGACATGCTGGGCGTGTGGTCGGCGCAGGCCGTGGCGGCGCAGGCCGTGACGCTGCGCCAGGGCATGACGGCGGTGCTGGGCGGCAGGGCGACGCTGCGCTATGCGCGCGGCGCCAACGTCACCGAGGACAAGGGCATCGTCGAGTACCTGAACTTCCTCAACTGGGACGAGCTCGAGGTGGTGCAGGATCCGCGCACGCCCCAGCAGATGATCGACGAGGCCGTGGCCGTGGCGAAGGCGTCGGACGTGATCGTCGCGGCCGTGGGCGAGGCGCGCGGCATGTCGCACGAATCGTCGAGCCGCACGCGGCTGGACCTGCCGGAGAACCAGCAGGCGCTGCTCAAGGCGCTGAAGGCGACCGGCAAGCCGCTGGTGCTGGTCCTCATGAACGGCCGCCCGCTGACCCTGAACTGGGAGCGCGAGAACGCCGATGCGCTGCTGGAGACCTGGTTCGCCGGCACCGAGGGCGGCCACGCGATCGCCGACGTGCTGTTCGGCGACGTCAATCCCTCGGGCAAGCTGCCCATCACCTTTCCGCGCTCGGTGGGGCAGATTCCCACCTACTACAACCACCCGCGCCTGGGCCGTCCCTTCACGCCGGGCAAGCCGGGCAACTACACCTCGCAGTACTTCGACGAGCCGCAAGGCCCGCTGTACCCCTTCGGCTACGGCCTGAGCTACACGGACTTCAGCGTCTCGGAGGTCCGGCTCTCGAGCCCGGCGCTGGCGCGCGGCGGCAAGCTCGAGGCCAGCGTCACCGTCGGCAACACCGGCGACCGCGCCGGCGAGACGGTGGTGCAGCTGTACATCCAGGACCTGGCCGCCTCGGTGGTGCGGCCGATCAAGGAACTGAAGGACTTCCGCCGCGTGGCCCTGCAGCCCGGGGAGCGCAAGGAGGTGCGCTTCAGCATCGACGAGAGCTCGCTGAAGTTCTTCAACGCCCGCCTGGAGCACGTGGCGGAGGCCGGGCAGTTCAACGTGCAGATCGGGCTCGATTCACGCGACGTGCGCGAGCAGGTCTTCGAATTGAAGTGATGCCCGGCGCGTGCGGCCGCGCGGTCTTGCTGGCAAGATCCATCGCCACGGAGTCGTGATCATGGACGCACAACATGCCCTCGCCGCGCTCTGGCGCGCGGCCGCACTGCCGCCCGAGGCGCTGGAGGCGGTGACGCTCACCGGCGTCGACCCGGTCTTTCCGTCCTCCTTCGCCGTCGGCGCCGCGGCGCAGAGCACCCTGGCTGCCGCTGCGCTCGCCGCCTGTGAACTGGGCCATGCGCGCGGCACGCCGCGCCAGCGGGTGACGGTGGATTGCCTGCATGCGGCGATGGAGAGCACGGGCTGGTTCAGCCTGGATGGGCGCACGCCGCAGGTGTGGGATGCGTTCTCGGGCCTGTACCCCTGCGCGGACGGCCATGTGCGCATCCATGCCAATTTCCGCCATCACCGCGAAGGCGCGCTGCGGCTGCTGGACCTGGATCCGGCCACGGCCACGCGCGAGGCGGCGCAGCAGGCCCTGTCGGGCTGGCGGGCGCTGGACTTCGAGAGCGCGGCCGCCGAGCGCGGGCTGGTGGCGACGGCGCTGCGCAGTTTCGAGGCCTGGGACGCCACGCCGCAAGGCCAGGCCGTCGCTGCCCAGCCGCTGCTGCACATGGAGCGCATCGGCGACGCCGCGCCGCGGACGCTGCCGCCGCTGCGCGCGGACCAGTTGCCCCTGAGCGGGCTGCGGATGCTGGATCTCACGCGCATCCTGGCCGGCCCGATGGGCGGGCGCACGCTGGCCGCCTACGGTGCGGACGTGATGCTGGTCAACGCGCCGCACCTGCCCAATATCGAGGCGATCGCCGACACCAGCCGCGGCAAGCGCTCGGCCCACGTGGACCTGCGCGAGGCCGCCGGGCGCGACACGCTGTGGCGCCTGGTCGACGAGGCGCACGTGTTCGTGCAGGGCTACCGGCCCGGCGCGCTGGTGGCGCGCGGCTTCGGACCCGAGGCGCTGGCACGGCGCCGGGCGGGCATCGTCTGCGTCTCGCTCACGGCCTACGGCGCGCAGGGGCCCTGGGCCGGGCGGCGCGGCTTCGATTCGCTGGTGCAGACGGCGATGGGCTTCAACCATGCCGAGGGAGAAGCGGCCGGCGACGGCAAGCCGCGGCCGCTGCCGATGCAGATGCTGGACGTGGCCACCGGCTACCTGATCGCCTTCGGCGCTGCCGCCGCGCTGTGGCGCCAGCAGCGCGAGGGCGGAAGCTGGCACGTCCAGGTGTCGCTGGCGCAGACCGGGCACTGGCTGCGCGGCCTGGGCCGTGTGCCGAACGGCCTGGACCTTGCACGCCCCGATCCGGCGTCCTGGACCGCCGTCGAGCCTTCGGGCTTCGGCGAGCTGTGCGCGGTGCGCCACAGCGCGCAGCTGTCGCGCACGCCGGCCGGCTGGGCGCGGCCGTCGATGCCGCCCGGCAGCGATCCGCCGGCCTGGCCCTGAGTCCTACGCGCCGGCCAGCGCCGCGGCCCGGTAGCCGTCGGGCACGCCCTGCACGAGGAAGGCGATGCCGTCCGAGTTACGCGTGCGCAGCGGCAGGATCGCCTGGTAGGCGGGCGAGTCATACCAGGCACGTGCCTTGTCCATGTCGGGAAACCGGATGACGACCACCTGGCCCGGCAGCTCGCCTTCCAGCACTTCGGGCATGCTGCCGTGGATCAAGAAGGCGCCGCCGTGGGGCACGAGCGTGTCGTCGATCTTCTTCAGGTACTCGATGATCTCCGGGCCCCATTCGACGCTGCGGAGATGGGCGATGGCGAAGGCGGACATGGTCTTTTCCTTTCGGCAGGCGTTGTGGTGTGTGCGACCAGTGTCTGCGCGGGAACGGTGACCGGCCATGACCTCAAAGGTCATGGTTGAGGGATGGCCTTCTCAGCACCCGCTACGCATCAGAGTGCAAAGGCCCGCGCAGCGAGGCCTGTTCGCAGGCACCCGCGGAACTGGCTCCGCCAGGCCGCTGGGTGCGCCCCCTGGGGGGATTCGGCTACACGAAGTGAGCAAGAAACGGGGGGAGTTCATTCCCCCGGAGGCAGGGCGCTCGGGTCGTACTGCGCCGCGAACTCGCCGGTCGGCGGGATCGGCTTGATCACGTCGATCAGCACCCCGTTCGGGTCGGCGGTGATGAAGTGCCGCTGGCCGAAGGCCTCGTCGCGCAGCGTCCGCAGGATCGGCAGCCCGGCGGCCTTCACCTTCTCGTGCACCGCGTCGACGTCCTCGACCTCGAAGTTCAACAGCATGCCCGACACCTGCTGCCCGCGCGCGGGCGCGGGGATGGTTTCGTGGCTGCCGTCCAGCACCGCGAGGTTGACCGAACTGTCGCCGGCGAACTGCAGGTGCACGTACCAGTCGCTGGTGAACAGGGCGGTGAAGCCGAAGTGCGTCTTGTAGAAGTCGGCCGTGGCAGCGACTTCGCGGGTCATGATGACGGGGTAGTAGCTCGTGACTTTCATGGCGCAGTTCCTTTCTGGAGTTAACATACAGACTGTATGTAGGCAATTTATAACATACAGGCTGCATGTATGCAAACAAGATCCGAACCCCGTTCCAACCGCGAGCGCACCGAAGCCACGCGCCATGCCCTGATCGACGCCGCGCGCCGGCTGTTCGTGGAGAAGGGCTATGCCCAGACCTCGACCCCCGAGATCGTGGCGGCCGCCGGCATCACGCGCGGCGCGCTCTACCACCACTTCGCGGACAAGCGCGACCTGCTGCGCAGCGTGCTCGAGCAGGAAGCGCAGGCCGTCGCCGCCGAGATCGAGGCGGCCGCGCCGAAGGCCCTGCCGCCGCGCCAGGCGCTGCTGGCGGGCAGCGTCGCCTACCTCGACGCGATGACCGTGCCGGGCCGCACGCGGCTGCTGCTGATCGAAGGGCCGGCCGCGCTCGGCGTGGCGCAGCTGCGAACGCTGGACGAGGCCAACGCCGAGCGGACGCTGCAGGCCGGCCTGGAGGCGGCCATGGCGCAGGCCGGCAGCGAAGCGCTGCCCCTGGCGGCGCTGGCCAGCCTGCTTTCGGCCGCTTTCGACCGCGCCGCGCTGGCGATCGATGCCGGCGCGGACCCCGCGGCGTTCAAGGCGGCCATGGCCGGGCTGATCGAGCGAACGATCGGCCCGGCCCGGTAACCCGCTGAAAGGAAGGCGCCTACTGCACCGTCACCTGCACCGGCTGGCCGAACAGGGTGTAGCTGTAGGTGCCGTCGCCCATCCTGTAGGTGTAGCCGGGCAGCACCGTGGCGGTGCCCTGGCTGCTGAAAGTCAGCGCGCCGTCCGGGCCGCCGCTGTGCTGCGCCGTGCCCTCGATCACCAGCAGCAGGTTGCTGTCGGCGGCGAGGCTGCCGCCCACCTGCGTGGCGAGCGTGAGCGGCACGGTGAAGGGCTGGCCCACCGTCGCCGTCGCCGAGCCCGCCGCCTGCACCGCGACCGGGAAGTCCTTCGCCCACCAGGCATCGTCGGTGGTCAGGCCGTGCGTGCCGTAGCTGTAGTACTGGTAGAAGTGGTTCTGGTCGCGGTAGGTCCATGGCCAGAAGGTGGTGCCGCGGTGCTTGGCGGCTTCCATGGTCTCCTGGTCCAGGCCGTTGTACGAGGGGTTGAAGGTCGACGAATAGGCCTGCGTCGCGTTGAGGATGGCGCGCACCTTGTCGCCGCCGCTCACGCTGGTGAGAAAGCCCACGCTGACTTCCGGCAGCACCTCGCCCATGCGCTTGAGCTGGTCGCCCAGGAAGGAGATCACGATCACCTGGTCCTGCACGCCGTGCCGTTCGATCGCTTCCTTGAGCTTCGTCACGATCTCCGGCTTGGCGCTCTTGATCTCGACGAACTGCGTGATGGGCAGGCCTTTGAAGGCCTGGAAGTACGCGTCCAGCGTCGGGACCGCGTAGCCGCCGGGCTGGGTGCGCAGCTGCTGGACCTGCTCCAGCGTCATCGACTCGATCGCGCCGGTGCCCGTGGTGGTGCGGTCGACGGTGCCGTCGTGCATCACCACGATGTGGCCGTCGGTCGTGAGGTAGATGTCGTTCTCGACCGCGTCGGCGCCGGCGTTCACCGCGTCCCAGGCGCCCTCGAGCGTGTTCTCGTCGCGGGTGCCCGGCTGGCCGCGGTGGCCGGTGACCAGCGGCTTGCGCAGCAGGGTGCCGGCCGGCAGCGCCTGCAGCACCGCGGTGAAGGCGGCGGCGTTCGAGGCGATCACGCCGTTCACGCCGGTCAGCAGCACCTCGGCGGCTTCGGTGGGCGTGGCGGCGTCCGACTTCGCCCAGGCGGTGATCAGCAGGCGCTGCAGGTGCGCCACCGTCGCACGCTCGAGCATCGCCGGCGGCAGCACGGCGATCTTCGCCTTGGCGCGGTTGGTCGCGCTCATCACCTGCAGGATGCTGTTGCGGTCGCCGCCCAGGAAGGCGCTGTCCGAGAAGTCCACCGCGGTGCGCACCGAAGGCAGGGCCTGGCGCGCCTGCGCCAGCAGCTCGACGTTGTCCGACAGCAGCGTCACGTCGCCGACGTCCTGGTCCTGCGCGAAGGCCTGCAGCGCCGTCACCGTGGCCGCGTCGCGGATGCGCAGCACGGGAATGGTGGCGCGGTCGGTCTGCGCGAGCAGGTGCGCGAGCGTCGCCAGGCTTTCGCCGCCGTCGCTCGTGAGGTTCAGGCTGCTGTCCAGGTGGTAGAGCGCATTGCTCGCGCGGCTGGCGGGCAGGTCGACCTGCCCGTGCATCGACTGCACCAGCGTCGGCGCGATCGAGGCGGCGGTGCCCGTGTCCTGCACGGCAATGATCGACGAGACGTCGGGCAGCGGCGTGATCTGCTCGGTGACCTTGATGCTGTCCACGCGCATCACCAGGCCGGCGGTCGACAGGCCGATGCCGCCCTGGGCCATCGCCTCGTCGAGCGTTTCCTCGTGCAGCAGCACGCCGTCGAGGTACTGGCGCACGCGGTTGCCGTGCACGATGACCGTGGCCTTGTAGGTCTTGGTCGGATCGATGTTCTCGGTGAAGGCCGCGGTCTGCGTCACCTGCCACTGCGCGTTGGCGCGGCGGGCGACCTCGGTGCCGTTGGCGGCCGTGGCGTTGAAGCGCACCGCCATCTGGTAGTAGGGCTCGTAGGGCACGGCCGATGCCGCGGGCGGCGAGACGCGGTACATCACGCTGCCCCAGCGCCCGGTGTTGTTGGGCGCATCGAAGGTGAAGGTCACGTCGATGCGGTAGTTCGACTTGTCCAGCAGCGATTCGGGCAGGACCACCGCCGTCATCGCGGTGCTGTGGGCACGGCCGTCGATGTACAGGCTGCCGTCTTCCACGCGCACCGTGCCCATGTTCCAGGCCGGCGTCTTCCAGCCTTCGGGCAGCGCGCTCAGGCCGTCGAAGCTCTCGTCGATGTAGACCTCGGCGGTCGGGTCGGGCGTTTCCGGATCGGGCGGATTCGGCACCTCGGGCTCGGGCGTCTGCGGGTCGGTGGGGCCGGGATCGCCGCCGCCGTCGCCCGGCGGCGGCGTGGTGGAGCCGGGGGGCACGAACGGAAAGCCGCCCGAGTTGCCGCCACCGCCACAGGCTGTGAGCCCCAGGGCAAGGAGCAGGACGATGGCCGATTTCTTGTGATTCATGGACTTTCGCTGGAGTTGAACAAGTGGCAAAAGCTCACGAATCTAGAAAGGCTGTGTGACGCACGCATGGCACCCGTGCCATGCGTGCTCACCCCGCGCCGGGCAGCAGCACGGGTTTCTGGCGCTCGACGGTCTCGCGCAGGAAGGCCCACACCGCCTGCATGCGCGCGAGCTGCTTGGCCTCGGCCGGCATCGACATCCAGAAGGTGCGGGTGAAGTCGGCCTGCGCCGGCAGCAGGCGCACGAGTTGCGGATCGCCCGCGGCCACGAAGGCCGGCAGCACGGCGATGCCCGCGCCGGTGCGCGCGGCCTGGTACTGCGCCAGCACGCTGGTGCTGCGCAGCGCGAAGGCGTCGGGGCGGTACAGCTCGTCCAGGTACTGCAGTTCCTTGGAGAAGAGCAGGTCGTCCACGTAGCTGATGAAGGTGTGGCCGCGCAGGTCCTCGCGGCTGCGGATCGGCGTGCGGCCCTTCAGGTAGGCCCGGCTGGCGTACAGGTACAGGCTGTAGTCGCACAGCTTGGTCATCACCACCGGCCCGCGCGCGGGCCGCTCCAGCGAGATCACGATGTCCGCCTCGCGCCGCGACAGGTGCACCAGGCGCGGCATGGCCAGCAGGTCGATCACCAGCTTGGGGTGCTGCTGCGCGAAGCCCGCCAGCGCCGGCGCCAGCATCACGGTGCCGAAGCCCTCGGTCGCGCCGATGCGCACCAGGCCCGACAGGCCTTCGTCCGGCGCCGAGGTGGCGCTGCGCTCCACGGCGCGAAAGGCCTTCTCCATCGCCTCGACCTGCGGATGCAGGCGCCGTCCGGCCTCGGTGAGGCGATGGCCGCCGGCCTCGCGCGCGAACAGCGGCGTGCCCAGGTCCTTTTCCAGCGCCTGGATGCGCCGCGCCACGGTGGTGTGGTCCACCGCCAGCCGGCGCGCGGCCGCCACCAGCGTGCCCGAGCGGGCGAGTTCGAGGAAGAAGCGCAGGTTGTCCCAGTCCATGGGTTTGCATTTTTGCAGAAGTGGGGTGCATTCTTGTCTCTTGCTTAGGCAAAAGTGCAAAGCTAGGATCGGCCATTGCATTGATCACATACACGGAGACACACGCATGGACGCCACCACCACACCGGCCACCCAGGTCGCCACCGTCAAGCTGCTGATCGGCGGCCAGTTCGTCGAATCGAAGACCAGCGAGTGGCGCGACGTCGTCAACCCCGCCACGCAGCAGGTGCTGGCGCGCGTGCCCTTCGCCACGCCGGAAGAGGTCGACGCCGCCGTGGCCTCGGCCAAGGAAGCCTTCAAGACCTGGAAGAAGACGCCCATCGGCGCGCGCGCCCGCATCTTCCTGAAGCTGCAGCAGCTCATCCGCGAGCACATGGGCGAGCTGGCCGCGATCCTCACCGCCGAGCAGGGCAAGACGCTGCCCGACGCCGAGGGCGACGTGTTCCGCGGCCTGGAGGTGGTGGAGCATGCGGCCAGCATCGGCAACCTGCAGCTCGGCGAGCTGGCCAACAACGTGGCCGGCGGCGTCGACACCTACACGCTGCTGCAGCCGCTGGGCGTGTGCGCGGGCATCACGCCCTTCAACTTCCCGGCCATGATCCCGCTGTGGATGTTCCCGATGGCGATCGCCACCGGCAACACCTTCGTGCTCAAGCCCAGCGAGCAGGACCCGATGGTGACCATGCGCCTGGCCGAGCTGGCGCTGGAGGCCGGCATCCCGGCCGGCGTGCTGAACGTGGTGCACGGCGGCGAGCAGGTGGTCAACGCGATCTGCGACCACGCCGACATCAAGGCGATCAGCTTCGTGGGCTCGACCAAGGTCGGCACGCACGTCTATCACCGCGGCATCGCCAGCGGCAAGCGCGTGCAGTGCATGATGGGCGCGAAGAACCACGCCATCGTGATGCCCGACGCCAACAAGGAGCAGACGCTCAACGCCCTGGCCGGTGCGGCCTTCGGCGCGGCGGGCCAGCGCTGCATGGCGGTGTCGGTCGCGGTGCTGGTGGGCGAGGCGCGCCAGTGGATCCCCGAGCTGGTCGAGAAGGCCAGGACGCTCAAGATCGGCGCCGGCACCGAGAAGGGCGTGGACGTGGGGCCGCTGGTGTCCTGCGCTGCTTATGAACGCGTCACCGGCCTGATCGAGCGCGGCGTGGCCGACGGCGCCACGCTGGCGCTGGACGGCCGCAACCCCACGGTGCCGGGCTACGAGAAGGGCAACTTCGTCGGCCCGACCATCTTCTCGGACGTGAAGCCGGGCATGACCATCTACGACCAGGAGATCTTCGGCCCCGTGCTGTGCGTGGCCGGCGCGGACGACATCGACGAGGCGATCGCGCTGATCAACAGCAACCCCAACGGCAACGGCACCGCGATCTTCACGCAGTCGGGCGCGGCGGCGCGCAAGTTCCAGGAAGAGATCGACGTCGGGCAGGTGGGCATCAACGTGCCGATCCCGGTGCCGGTGCCGCTGTTCTCCTTCACCGGCTCGCGCGCGTCCAAACTCGGCGACCTGGGGCCGTACGGCAAGCAGGTGGTGCTGTTCTACACGCAGACCAAGACCGTGACGGCGCGCTGGTTCGATGACAGCACGACCTCGCACGGGGTCAACACCACCATCAGTCTCAAGTGAGCGTCAGGGCCGCCGCATGGGGGCTGCTGGGGTTGCTGTTCCATGCAGGCACGGCGCTGGCCCAGGCCGGCGCGGCCTGCGTGCCGGGTGGCACGGTGGAACAGGTCAACGCCTGCGCCTTGCGCGACTTCCAGGCGGCCGACACGGAGATCGCCGTGCTCTATGCCGACGTGATGCGCGCGCTGTCGGCCGACGAGCGGCCGCAGCTGCGCCGTGAGCACAGCGCGTGGAGCGGTCAGCGCACCCGCGAGTGCAAGCAGAGCACGCGCGCGATGGAGCAGCAGAGCGACGGACCGCGCCGCTACCATGAATGCATGACCGACAAGACCCGCGAGCGGCGCCGCGGCCTGATGCGCTGGCTGAGCGCGGATTCCCCCGCCCAGCCGTGAACCCGGCACGGCGCACCCGAGCGAGACACCATGGACTTTGATCTGACCGAAGAGCAACGCGCCTTCGCCGATACGGCGCGCGAGTTCGCCGCCAGCGAGTTCGCCCCCAACGCCGCGCAGTGGGACAGGGACGCGTTCTTCCCGAAGGAAGCCATCGCCAAGGCGGGCGAGCTGGGCTTGTGCGGCCTGTACGCGCCCGAGCGCATCGGCGGCCTGGGCCTGCCGCGCCTCGATTCGGCGCTGGTGTTCGAGGAGATGGCGGCGGTCGATCCCTCGACCACGGCCTTCATCACCATCCACAACATGGCGACCTGGATGCTCGGCACCTGGGGCACCGACACGGTCTGTGCGAAGTGGGGCGAAGACCTGACCAGTGGGCGCAAGCTCGCTTCCTACTGCCTCACCGAACCCGGCGCCGGCTCGGACGCCGGATCGCTGAAGACCAGGGCCGAATTGCAAGGCGCCGAGTACGTGATCAACGGCGGCAAGGCCTTCATCTCCGGCGCCGGCGCCACCGACGTGCTGGTGCTGATGGCGCGCACCGGCGGCGGCGGGCCGGGCGGCATCTCGGCCTTCGCGGTGCCGGCCGACGCGCCGGGCGTCTCCTACGGCAAGAAGGAGCACAAGATGGGCTGGAACAGCCAGCCCACCCGCACCATCAGCTTCGACAACGTGCGCGTGCCGGCCGACCACCTGCTGGGGCAGGAAGGCGAGGGCTTCCGCATCGCCATGAAGGGGCTGGACGGCGGCCGCATCAACATCGCCACCTGCTCGGTGGGTGCCGCGCAGGGCGCGCTGGATGCCGCGCGGCGCTACCTGCACGAGCGCCAGCAGTTCGGCAAGCCGCTGGCGCAGTTCCAGGCGCTGCAGTTCAAGCTGGCCGACATGGCGACCGAACTGGTGGCCGCGCGGCAGATGGTGCGCCTGGCCGCGAGCCGACTGGACGCCGGCCACCCCGACGCCAGCACCTACTGCGCGATGGCCAAGCGCTTCGCCACCGATGCGGGCTTCAACGTCTGCAACGAGGCGCTGCAGCTGCATGGCGGCTACGGCTACCTGGGCGAGTTCCCGCTCGAACGCCTGGTGCGCGACGCGCGCGTGCACCAGATCCTGGAAGGCACCAACGAGATCATGCGCCTCATCGTCGCCCGCAAACTGCTGGAAGGCGACAGCGACATCCGCTGACTTCGTGTCCAATCACTGGCCTATGACCGATCCTGTAGTCCTCTTCGACACCCTCCCCACCGCCGGCGGCAAGCGCTTCGGCGTCGCCACGCTCAATGCGCCGGCCTCCCTCAACTCGCTGTCGGTCGCCATGGTGCGGCTGCTCACGCCGCAGCTGCGCGAATGGGCGACCGATCCGCAGGTCGCCGGCGTGCTGCTGCAGGCCGCGGGCGAGAAGGCCTTCTGCGCCGGCGGCGACCTGCGCCAGCTCTACCAGACGCTGCTGGACTGCGGGCCCGAACGCAACGCGTATGCCGAGGACTTCTTCGGCGAAGAATACGAGCTCGACCACCTGATCCACACCTTCCCCAAGCCCTTCCTGTGCTGGGGCCACGGCATCGTGATGGGCGGCGGCGTGGGGCTGATGGCGGGCGCCTCGCACCGCGTGGTCACCGAAGGCAGCCGGGTGGCGATGCCCGAGGTCAACATCGGCCTGTACCCGGATGTGGGCGGCAGCTGGTTCCTGCGCCGCACGCCGGGGCGCACCGGACTCTTCCTCGCTTTCACCGCGGCCCAGATCAACGCCGCCGACGCGATCTTCATCGGCCTGGCCGACGTCTTCGTGCCGCAGGCGGCCAAGGCGCAGGCGCTGGAGGCCATCGGCGCCACCGCATGGACGGGCGATGTGCCGACCGACCGCGCGCAGCTCTCGCGCATCCTGGCGCGGGCGGGCGAGGGCGCGCAGCGCCCGGCCTCGAAGCTGCGCGCGCACTACGACACGATCGAGGCGCTGATGGCCGGCGACGACCTGCTGGACATCGCGCAGCGCCTGCGTGCGTTGCAGACGGACGATCCCTGGCTGCAGACCGCGGCCCAGACCTTCGCCAAGGGCGCACCCAGCTCCATCGCGCTGTCGTGGGCGCTGTGGCAGCGCGTGCCGCGCATGTCGCTGGCGGAGGTGTTCCGGCTGGAGTACTGGGCTTCGCTGGGCTTTTGCGCGCACAAGGACTTCGCCGAGGGCATCCGCGCGGTGCTGGTCGACAAGGACCGCAATCCGAAGTGGAACCCCGCCACGCTCGAGGAGATCACGCCCGCCTTCGTCGAGGACCACCTGCGCCCGCGCGGCGAGATGCCGCAGCGGCTCGCGACGCTGACCTGACCCCGGATTCGGAACACAAGGAGACACGACACATGAAGATCGCTTTCATCGGCCTGGGCAACATGGGCGGCCCGATGGCCCTGAACCTGCACAAGGCCGGCCACCAGCTCAGCGCCTTCGACCTCTCGACCGCCGCCTGCGATGCGCTGCGCGAACAGGGCGTGGCCATCGCCGACTCGGCTGCGGGCGCGGTGGCCGGCGCCGAGGTGGTGGTCAGCATGCTGCCGGCCAGCCAGCACGTCGAGTCGCTCTACCTGGGCGAAGGCGGCCTGCTGGCGAAGATCGCGGCCGGCACGCTGGTGATCGACAGCAGCACCATCGCCGCGGCGACTTCGCGCAAGGTGGCCGAGGCGGGCGCCACGCGCGGCATCGCGGTGATCGACGCGCCGGTCTCCGGTGGCACCGGCGGCGCCATCGCGGGCACGCTGACCTTCATGGTCGGCGGCGCCGAGGCCGACCTGGAGCGCGCCCGCCCGGTGCTCGAGAAGATGGGCGCCAACATCTTCCACGCCGGCGGCCCCGGCGCGGGGCAGACCGCCAAGATCTGCAACAACATGCTGCTGGGCGTCCTGATGATCGGCACCTCCGAGGCGATCGCGCTGGGCGTGGCCAACGGGCTCGATCCCAAGGTGCTGTCGGAGATCATGCGCCGCAGCTCCGGCGGCAACTGGGCGCTGGAGAAGTACAACCCGCTGCCCGGCGTGATGGAGAACGCGCCGGCCTCCAAGGGCTACGCGGGCGGCTTCGGCACCGACCTGATGCTCAAGGACCTGGGCCTGGCGCAGGAGAACGCGATGGCGGTGAAGGCGGCCACGCCGCTGGGCGGGCTGGCGCGCAACCTCTATGCGGCGCACAGCCTGGCCGGCAGCGGCGCGCTGGATTTCTCCAGCATCATCAAGCTGGTGCAGAAGGCGGGCTGATCTGCATCGCGTGGATAGAATGACATTGGTTCTCATTCCCACTATCGATATCTGCGCATAGTCAGGCACGCCGGTCCCGCCTCGTTTGCCAGGGCACGGACTGCGTTTCCCGGACGGGCGCCGTATCGGTGCGCCCGTGCCTTTCCTCATGCGTTCTTCCATCGGCGATCCCGCGAGACGTACCCGCTGCAAGGCAGCGGTGGCGCCGCCATGAACGAGCGCGAGACCCTGCTGGCCCGCGCGTACGCGCGCTGGCGCCTGCCGCTGCTGCGGATGCTGGGCAAGCGACTGCGCAATCACGAGGACGCCGAAGACGCCGCGCAGGAAGTCTTCGCGCGCTATGCCGCCGCGGGCAAGGCGCTGCCCGCCGCGGAACAGGAGCCGTATCTTCATCAAGCGGCCATCCACCTGCTGCACGACGCCTGGCACAAGTCCAGGCGCCGGGGCCGCGCCGAGATGGTGTCGTACGAGGAGCAGGCGGACACGCTGGCGCAGTTGCCGGCCGGCGATGCCTTCGACCCGGTGCAGGGCGCCCTGCACCGCCAGCGCCTGCGCCGCCTCGAGACGGCGATGGCCGAGCTGCCCGAGCGGCAGCGCCAGGCCTTCGTGCTGTACGGCATCGACGGCCTTTCGCAGACCGAGGTGGCCGAGCGCATGGGCATCTCGCGGCGCATGGTCTACACCCACATCCAACGTGCCTTCGCCTACTGCGAACTGCGCGTCAGGTTCGGCAGTGCCGAGGAGATGGAACTCATGCGCGGCCTGCACGGCAGCCCGCGGGAAACCGGCCCCGCCGGCGACGCCTCATGACGCTCACGCCCGCCCTCGTCGAGCTGCACGCGCAGGCGGCCGGCTACTACCTGCGCCGCCGCGAGCCGGGCTGGACCGGCGCGGACGAGCGCGAGCTCAACGAGTGGCTTGCCGCCGACCCGGCGCGGCGGGAGATCTTCGACGGGCTGTCGCACACCTTCCACGATCTGTCGCTCATCCGCCGGCCTCGCCTGGGTGAAGCGCGGGCCGGCGCACCGCCTGCCGGTGCGGTCCAGGCACCCGTGCCGGTCCCGCCGCGCCGGCGCGTCTTCGCTCCGGCCCTGCTGGCCCTGGCCCTGCTGATGGCCGGCGGGGGCTGGTACGCGTGGGACAACCGCGCCGGCTACACCCTCGAGCTTGCCACCGGCCCGGGCGAAACCCGCAGCGTCGAGCTGCCCGACGGCAGCCGGGTCGCGCTCAACTTCGACAGTGCCCTGCAGGTGCGCTACTACCCACGCCGCCGCGAGACCGTGCTGGCCCGTGGCGAGGCCTTCTTCCAGGTCGCCGCCGATGCGCGCAGGCCCTTCAGCGTCGACAGCGGCGCCAGCCAGGTGCGCGTGCTGGGCACCGCCTTCAACGTGCGCGCCGCGCCGCCCGAGCTGATCGTCAAGGTGCTCGAAGGCCGGGTCGAGGTGCGTCCCGACAGGCGCCGGCCCGGCACCGCCGTCCTGCAGCTGGGCGCGCGCAGCGGGGTCGCCATCGACCCGGCCACCGGCACCCATCGCGCGGTGGCTGCCGTGCCCGAGGCGGTGGGCGACTGGCGCAACGGCCAGCTCGTGTTCGAGCAGACGCCGCTGCGCGAGGTGGCGGGCGAGCTGGCGCGCTACCTGGGCCAGCCGGTGCGCCTGGAAGGCGGCGCGGGCCTGGCCGCGCTGCCCGTGTCCGGCGTGGCCGTGACCGCCTCGCCGCAGCCCTTCCTGCAGTCGCTGCCTCACCTGCTGCCGGTGAATGTGCAGGCCAGGCCGGAAGGGGGCTGGCGCATCGTCGCGCGCTGAATCCGCGCGGAATCAAAGAGTTACAAATTCGTGCCGGCGGAAGGTTCCCACTTTCCGCGCGAATCGGTTGTATGTGATGGGGCCGGCGATTCTCTTGACGCGCCCCAGGTTGCCAGCCACGAGTCTCCGGCGAACGACGGGTCCGAGCCAACAACGCACCAGCCGCGCATGGCGCGCGCAGGGTGGCGGGCTCGGGCGTCGGCGCGGGAAGACGACCGGCAGCTCAGCTTGCCGCCACTGCCTGCACGCGCTGCGCATACCGCGAGAGCGGTCAACGAGGAAAAGCAGCAGCAGGAGTCGAGATGCAGGCAGAGAGATCGAGGGACGCAGGGCGCAGGGAAGCGCTGGCGGGGGGTGTGTTGGCGGCGGCCATGCGCCGGCGGGCGGCCGGCATGCTCGCCGCGCTGGCGATGCCGGTTGCCGCGTATGCCCAGCAGGCCGTGCAATTCGACATCGCGGCCCAGCCGCTGGCGAGCGCGCTGCGCGCCTTCTCGCAACAGTCGAGGCACCAGGTGCTGTTCGACCAGCAGACGGTGGCGGGCCGTACGGCGCCCGCGCTGCGGGGCAGCTACACGCCGCGCCAGGCGCTGGACAGGCTGCTGGCGGGCATGAACCTGACCGTGATCGACGCGCAGCCGGGTGCGTTCACGCTGAAGGCCGGCGACGCGCCCGCGCTGGCGCCGGCCGCCGACGGGTCGACCCTGCCGCAGGTGACGGTCTCGGCCGATGCCGAGGAGGGCAGCGCCCAGAGCGGCTACGTGGCGCGCAGCGTCTCGCAGGTGGGCCCGTGGCAAGGGCGTGCCCTGCAGGACACGCCCTATGCGCTGAGCGTGGTGCCGGCCGAGCTGATCGAGAATGTGCAGGCCGGCACGCCGGACCAGATCTTCCGGATGATCCCGACCACCCAGCTGAGCTGGCCGCAGTCGCAGAACGACACGCCCTATGTCTTCCTGCGGGGTTTCAGGGGCGTTGCGTCTGCCCGCAACGGTCTTCCTCCCATCAGCATAGGGCACGGGACGACCACCGAAGACGTGGAACGCATCGAGATCCTGACGGGCCTGTCGGGCTTCCTCTACGGGCCGGGCAATGTGGGCGGGCTGGTCAACTATGTCTCCAAGCGCCCCACGCCGGAGCGTTACAACAGCGTGACGCTGGGCTACACGGGCGGGCGCAACTTCGTCGCGCACGGGGATTTCGGCGGCCCCATCGATGCCGAGGGCCGCTTCGGCTACCGAATCAACGCGGTGACGCAGGACGGTGAGACCGGCGTCAATGGCTTCACGCTGCGAAAGCAATTCGTCAGTGCCGCCTTCGACTGGCGGGTGACCGACCGGCTGCTGCTGCAGATCGACGCCGCGCGCCGCGACTACCACTCGCAGCGGCAGGCCTATTGGTCGCTCGCATCCGGCGCCGTGCGACCGCCCGCCGGCATGCTGGACCCGAAGCGCCTCTGGTCGCAGCCCTGGACCTTCTACGACGTCGAGAGCGAGCGCCTGGGCCTGAACGCCCGCTGGGAAGTCAGCGATGCGCTCACGTTGCGCGCAGCCTACCTGGACCGGCGCGATGTCCGCACCTACGCCTTCTCGGAGAACGCGATCCAGCGTAACTGGACCTACAGCCAGACCACCTTCATCGCCGCGCCGCAGCGCTTCCAGGGGCCGGCCTGGCACGCTTTCGCGGATCTGCAGTTCAAGACCGGCCCCGTGGCCCACAAGCTCACCGTGGGCCACCTGGCCACGCGTTTCACCCGCTACGACCATCTTGATGGCTCCGACAGCAGCGGCCCATTCACCGGCTTCACGTTGCATGCGCCGACCCATGTGCCGCAGCCGCTGTGGAGGCCCCACGGCTTGCAGGCTTCCTGGAACAGTTCGATCAACAAGCAGGCGAGCTGGATGATCGGCGACGACATCACCTTCAACGACCGGTGGTCGATGCTCGTGGGGGTGACCCGGGCCACCATCACCAGCCGGACGCGTTCCAGCCTCGAGGTGCCCTGGCGGACCGCGTACAAGGACAGCGCGACCACGCCCACGGTCTCGCTGATCTACAAGCCCGCGCCGGCGCTCACCACCTATGCCACCTACATGGAGGCGCTCGAGCAGGGCGGCACCGCCAACGACGAATACAACGGCTATCCGGTTGCGAATGCTGGCCAGACGATGGCGCCCCTGATGAGCAAGCAGGTGGAGGTCGGGGTGAAGGCCGAGGTGGGCGGCATGCTGCTCACCGGCGCGCTGTTCCAGATCGACAAGGGGCTGCAGTACTACGACGCGAGCACGCCGACCCGGCCGGTCTACGTCCAGGACGGCCGGCAGCTCCATCGTGGGCTGGAGTTCACCGCCACCGGCAGGTTGACTTCCAACCTGACGCTGGTGGGCGGCCTCACGCTGCTCGACGCCAGCGTCAGAGAGCAGAAGCAGAACCCGGCGCTCGAAGGAAAGCGGCCGGAGGAGACGGCCAAGCGGATGGCCAAGCTCTACGGCGAATACCGCGTGCCCGGTGTCCCCGGCCTCACGCTCAACGGCGGCATCAGCTACACCGGATCCTCGTGGGGCGATACCATGAACACCGACAGGCTGCCCGGCTACACGCTGCTGGATGCCGGCGTGCGCTACGTGATGAACGCCGGCAGCCATCCGCTGACCCTGCGCCTGAACGTGAACAACCTGGCCAACAAGCGGTACTGGGTCAACCGACAATTCCTCGGGGACGCGCGCACCGTGGCGCTCTCCGCCAACCTGAAGTTCTGACGACGATGGGCGATTCTTCGACGCGGGTGCTGCCATGAAGGAGGGTTTCCGCCAGTGCATGGCCTGGCTGCACACCTGGGCCGGCCTGGTGACCGGCTGGGTGCTGTTCTTCGTCTTCGTTACGGGCACGGCCGGCTACTTCAATTTCGAGATCGACCGCTGGATGCGGCCGGAGCTGCCGCTGGCGCCGGCCGCGGCGCCGGACGCGGCGGACCTCGTCGCCAAGGCCCAGGCGCACCTGCAGGCGAAGGCCCCCGATGCCGAGACCTGGACCATCGGCCTGCCCGGCGAGCGCACGCAGCCGCAGCTCACCGTGTTCGCCCGCCAGGCGCGCCAGCCCGACGGCGCCAACGGCCGCACCTACCGCGCCACGCTCGATGCGGCCAGCGGCGAAGCCATCGACCGGGAGAGCGTGCGCGCCACCGGCGGCGGCCAGCTCCTGTACCGCATGCACTACCTGCTGCACTACATGCCGCGCGATGCCGGCATCTGGGCGGTGGGCATCTGCACCATGCTGATGCTGGTGGCCATCGTCTCGGGGGTGGTCACGCACAAGAAGATCTTCGCGGACTTCTTCACCTTCCGCCGTGCCAAGGGCCAGCGCTCCTGGCTGGATGCACACAACGTGGTCAGCGTGATGGCGCTGCCCTTCTTCCTGATGATCACCTACAGCGGCCTGGTGTTCTTCATGAGCACCTACATGCCTGCGGGCGTGCAGGCGACCTACGGACCCGGGCGGGAAGGGCTGCAGCGCCTGACGAGCGAGCTGATTCCGGACAACCGCATCGCGGCGGCGGGCCGGGCGGCGGCGACGGTGCCGCTGGCCGAAGTGGTCAGGCAGGCCGAGGCGCAGTGGGGCGGGCTGCGCGCCGGCAGCGTGGCCGTGCGCCACCCCGGCGATGCGGCGGCGGTCGTCAGCGTGCGTGCGCGGCGCGAAGGCGGCGAGACCCTGAACACCCACGCGTTGCGCTTCAGCGGCGCGACGGGCGAGCCGCTGCCCGCCGAAGAGACCAGCGGTGCCCGGCAGACCCAGATGACGCTGCTGTCCCTGCACGAAGGGCGCTTCGCGGGGCCAGCGCTGCGCTGGCTGTACTTCTTCGCCAGCCTGCTGGGCTGCGCCATGATCGCCACCGGGCTGGTGCTGTGGACGGCCAAGCGCAAGGTCAAGCAGGACAAGCGCCTGAAGGCGGGGCAGTCC
>Ga0160469_100164_pt1 | contig 70345 bp, 59 predicted proteins | sample HID1972M_E11MG_FD_108246 | JGI IMG/M metagenome (GOLD analysis project Ga0160469, IMG submission 108246) | Enriched pill bug-associated microbial communities from UW Madison campus, WI, USA - HID1972M_E11 MG | ecosystem: Host-associated > Arthropoda: Insects > Digestive system > Unclassified ...
CATGCCCCCGCCGATGGCGGCATCGAAACCTTCGGCGATCAGATCGACCTGCCGATTCTCGAAACTCCAGTCCGGCACCACGTCGGGATAGCGCTGCATGAAGGACGGCAGCAGCGGCAAGACGTAGTCCAGGCCGAAACCGAACGCCATGCTCACCTTCAGCGCACCCGCAGGCTTGCCGGCGTGCGTGGCCACGCCGGCTATGGCGGACTGGATGGATTCCACCCCTTCCGCCACCGAGGCCAGGAAGCGCTCGCCATCTTCGGTCAGGGTCAGGCTCCGGGTGCTGCGCTGGAACAGGCGCACGCCCAGATTGCGTTCGAGCATGGCGACGTTGCGGCTGACCGCGGCCGGGGTCAGGCCCAGCCGTCGCGCTGCGGCAGAAAAGCCGCCGCATTCGGCACTGCGGATGAAGGACTCCAGATTGGCGAGGGTCTCCACTCGTCCATCTTAAATGAATCATTGAAACTGATTCCAGTCATTACCGGCTTATCACAAGCCAATCCCGGCACCAAACTTCCTCTGTCCTCACCCACGGAGCGGCCGCGTGTCCATCTCATCCGAAACCGCCATCGACTACGACGGCCTGATGCAGGCAAACCTCGCGCGCGTGTTCGGCGAGCGCGACGCGGGGCGACGTCTTGAGGCGATCCGCAGGCTTTACGCCGAAGACGCCGTGCTGAACGAGCCTCATGCCGCCGCGCGAGGGCATATCGCGATTTGCGATGCCGTCACTGCGCTGCTCGCCAGCCTGCCACCCCATTTCGTTTTCACCGCGATTCGTCCGGCCATCGGTCACCACGGCATCGGGTGTCTGCATTGGCGCTCGGGTCCGGCAAGCGGCCCCGCCGCCGTCACCGGCATGGACATCGCTCATTTCGAGAGTGGCCGCATCCACTCCCTCACCGTTTTTCTCGACCCCCCTGGGCCCTGACGGCCCCAACCAAGGAGTTCTCCAATGTCCAAGCCCGCCAAAACCGGCCTCGATGCCCTGCTTCGTCCCGAGGACAGCATCCTCGTGCTGATCGACCACCAGCCCTACCAGTTCACCAACCTGAACAGCCACGAGCCGACGCTGATCATCAACAACGTCGTCGGCCTGGCCAAGACCGCCAAGGTGTTCAACGTGCCGACGATCCTGACCACCGTGATCGAGGAGCGCGGCGGCTACATCATCAAGGGCCTGCGGGATGTCTTTCCGGACCAGAAGCCGATCAACCGCACCTTCATCAATACCTGGGAAGACCCGAACGTCGCCGACCTGGTGAAGAAGAGCGGACGCAAGCAGCTCATCCTCGCCGCGCTCTATACCGAGATCTGCCTCGCCATGCCGGCGATCCAGGCGCTCGACGAAGGCTACGACGTGTTCATCGTCACCGATGCCTCGGGCGGCGTCTCGCTGGAAGCACATGACATGGCGGTGCGCCGCATGGTGCAGGCCGGCGCCGTCCCGATCACCTGGATGGCCGTGCTGGGCGAGTGGCAGCGCGACTGGGCGCGCGAAGAAACCTCGGAGGGCCTCGCAAACGTGATCCTCGAACACGGCGGCGCCAGCGCGGTTGCGTTTGCCTGGGAAATGCAGCTTCTCGCCGGCCGGGCCGGATCGGGCCAATGAGCCTGCCTGCCATCGCGGCGCCCATCCGTATCGGCTATTGCCTGTCGTTGACGGGCCCGGTGGCGGGCAATACCCGGTCAGCGCGACTGGCCCACGAGATCTGGCGGGAAGACGTCAATCGACGGGGCGGGCTGCTGGGCCGCCCCGTCGAACTGCTCTGCTACGACGACCGTGCAGACGCGTCACGGGTTCCCGACCTCTACCGACAGCTCCTCGACAGGGACAAGGTCGATCTCGTCGTCGGCGGCTACGGAACGAATACCGTGTTGCCGGCGATGCCCGTGATCATGGAACGCCAGCGGTTCTTTGTCGGCCTGCAAGGCCTTGGCGTCAACGACGCACTGGCCTATCCGAACTACTTCGCCATGATCCCGACCGGCCCGGATCCGAACACAGCCCTGACCGAAGGGTTCTTTGCGCTCGCCGCAGAGCAGAGCCCCCGCCCCGTCACCGCGGCGCTGGTGTCCGCCGATGCCGTGTTCTCGCGCAACCCCATCATCGGTGCGAAGGCCAACGCTGCGAAATACGGCTTCAGCGTCGTCCGTGAGGCCACCTATCCACTGGCGACCGAAGACTTCACACCCGTCATGGACGCTGTTGCCCGGAGCAACTGCGACTTGCTCTTCCTCTGTTCCTACCTCGAGGACTCGATCGGCCTTGTGCGCGCCATTCATGCGCATCCGTTCCGGCCGAAGATGGTCGGGGCCGCCATGATCGGCCCTCAGAACGCCGCGGTAAGAACGACCCTGGGTCCTTTGCTCAACGGCTTCGTGAACTACGAGTACTGGGCGCCGGTTCCCACGATGATGTTCGACGGGGTCCAGGCGTTTCTGGCGACTTACCAGACGCGCGCCGTCGAAGCCGACGTCGATCGCCTGGGCCACTACACAGCCCCGTTGGCCTATGCCCAGATGCAGGTGCTTGCCCAGGCAGTTGAAGCCACCGGCACTCTCGAGGATGCCCGCCTCGCGGCTTACGCGCGGCAGGCGACGTTCGACACCGTCATGGGCGCCATCAAGTTCGGGGGCAATGGCGAATGGGCGCAGCCCCGGGTTCTGCAGGTCCAGTTTCAGGGAATATCGGGCCACGAGCTGGGCCAGTTCCAGAACGGATCGCGGCAGGTCGTCGTATCGCCATCGGAGCTGTCCTCCGGCCGGTTTGTCTACCCTTACGCAGACGCCATGACAACGTAGTCGGCGCTTCGCCTGTTCTTCTCAATGGGAAGGCAGCGAAGTGGCTCGGGGCGTCACACGGCCCACGATGTCCATGCCTGCTCGAATGTGGCTTGCCTGGTTCCGCACCTGCGAACTCAGCTTTGCGGGTGGCGCAGGCAAACCACCGGGGCGTTTCCACGAGCGCCCGCTTTCGGTTGCAGAGGCCGCTCAGTCCACAAATCCGAACGACAGCACCCGGTCGAAACTGGGACGACGAAGGGGCACCTCGACCAGCAGCTCTGCTGCCATCACTTGAGCGCGGGCACTGAGGCCATGGAGTCACTGGGTGCAGCACTTGTGTGCTTACCTATGGTGAACAAGTTAACCGCTGATTGTCTTCCGGCGCGCGGAGGCCACGACTAATCTATGCCGCTTCCGAGATGCGGCGCTGGCGAACCCGAACAAAACCGACATGTGACTTTCCCTGACAGATCGCGCCCGCTGGCCGGGCGCCTCAGACACAATCCGACCATGTCCATGCTGTGCCACATCCGCAATCTCGCTCGCTTTGTGCTGGCTTGGTTCGTGCTGTCGGGGGGTGTGGCGATCGCATCTCCGGTGGTCCAGCCCCGGTCGATGCAACTGGTGTGTACGGCCGCCGGCAGCGTCAAAATCGTCGTCCAGAGCGACGACGGCACGCGCGAACTCGGCGCCAGTCATCTCGATTGCCCGATGTGCTTGCTAGCGGGCGCGCCGCCTCCGCTGGCGCAGCCTGTCGCCTTCCCCACGGTCCTCCCATTGGGTCATGCCGTCCAGTCGATCCCGTCCGCGCGCATCGCCGCAGCCACGGCCGCCCCCCTGCCCCCACGCGGGCCCCCTACTCTCTCCTGACTCGTTTCCGCTGCTGTCGCGCCCGACGCCTCGCATGGCTGCCTGCCATCGGGCGCTCGCCGCCATGCATCTCCTCGAACGAAATGAGTCGACGCCGCCACGGGCGTCCAAGAGAGCCTCTCATGAACAAGACCCTCCTGTCACTCGCGCTCGGCGCGGCCTTTCCCTGGCTGGCGGCCAACGCGATCGCCCAAGTCGCGACGCCGCTCACCCAGGCCTTCGCATCTGATGACGCCCCCGAGCGCGTCAAGTCGCTCGGCATCGTCACTGTCACCGGTGGCCAGCCGACCTCCCTTCCCACCCAGATTCCCACCACCATCGAAGGCGTCACGCGCGAGGAGATCGAGACGCGTGTGAACGCCACCGACAGCGAAGACGCGCTCAAGTACCTGCCGAGCCTGCTGGTGCGCAAGCGCTACATCGGCGACTACAACCACGCGATCCTGTCCACGCGCGCTTCAGGCACCGGTAACAGCGCCCGCTCGGCGGTCTATGCCGACGGCATCCTGCTGTCGAACTACCTGGGTAACGGCATCGCCAACGGCACCAACTTCGCACCGCGCTGGGGCATGGTCACGCCCGAAGAGATCGAGCGGGTCGACGTGATGTACGGCCCGTTCTCGGCCGCGTATCCAGGCAACTCGGCGGGCGCGGTCGTCGACTACGTGACCCGCATGCCAACCAAGCTGGAAGCCCACGTCAAGGCCGGCTTCTCCTCGCAGCCCAATGATCTCTACCGCACCAAGAAGACCTTCAACGGCTGGCAGACCAGCGCGTCGCTGGGCAGCCGCAGCGGCGACTGGTCCTGGTGGATCGACCTCAACCACACCGACAGCCGGGGGCAGCCGCTCACCTTCACCACGGCAACCCTCGCGCCCACCGCTGCCAGTGCTGCCGGAACGCCGGTGTTCGGTGCAGTGCCCGGCCTCAACACCACCAACACTCCCTGGCTGATCCTGGGCACCGGCACGCAATACCGCACCGTGCAGGATCACGCCAAGCTCAAGCTGGCCTACGACTTCTCGTCCACGGTGCGCGCGACCTACACCTTCGGCTGGTGGCAGAACTCCGGCAGCGGGCAAGGCGCGAGCTACCTCGTCAACGCACTGGGCCAGCCGGTCTACAGCGGACCGGTCAACATCGGCGGGCGCAGCTTCACGCTCGCGCCCACCGCCTTCCCATGGACGGAAGACCGCGCCACGCACTACATGCACGGGCTGTCCGTCAAGAGCAACACCCAGGGCTGGTTCGACTGGGAGGTCACGGCCAGCCTCTACGACTATGCCAAGGACACCCAGCGCTCGCCCACAGTCGCGCTGCCGCTGTCGGCCTTCGGCGGCGCCGGCACGGACCAGGATCAGGGTGGCACCGGCTGGAACACGCTGGCGGCCAAGGCAACCTGGCGACCGCAGGGCGTTGGCGGCGCGCACATCGTCGACTTCGGCGTTGGCCGCGATGCCTACAAGCTCGCCATCGTCAAGACCAACGTGCTGGGCAACTGGCAGGACGGCCCCGCGTTCACGTCCGTGAGCAACGTGGGCGGGCGCACACAAACGCTGAGTGCCTGGGCGCAGGATGCCTGGTCCTTCGCGCCAAAATGGAAGACGGTTCTCGGGCTTCGCTACGAGAAGTGGGAAGCCACGGACGGCTTCACCTCCACAGCCACGAGTGCGCAGCCGTACGCGTCGCGCAGCGAGTCGGATGTCTCGCCCAAGGCTGCACTGGCCTACCAGCTCACCAAGTCCACGGTGATCAAGGCATCGGTGGGCCGCGCGGTGCGCTATCCGACGGTGGGCGAACTCTATGGCGCCACCTCGGGCGGCGCGCTTTCGTTTGTCAACGATCCGAACCTGAAGCCCGAGAAGTCGTGGACCGGCGAACTCACGGCCGAGCAGGACCTGGGCAACGGTCTGCTGCGCGCCACGCTGTTCCATGAGAGCACGAAGGACGCGCTGTACAGCCAGTTGATCCCGAACTCGACCGTCTCGCGTGTGCAGAACGTCGACAAGATCCGCACCACCGGCGTGGAACTCGCCTACACCGGGCAGGACGTTGGCATCAAGGGCCTCGATCTCGGCGGCAGCCTGACCTACGCCGACTCGAAGACCGTGGCTGACGCTGCCTTCCCGGCGGCGGTAGGCAAGTGGCAGCCGCGCGTGCCGCGCTGGCGCTCCACGGTCTACGCGACCTACAAGCCTGATGCGCGCTGGGCCCTCACGATGGCCGCGCGCTACAGCGGCCGGCAATACTCGACCCTCGACAACAGCGATGTCAACGCGTTCGCCTACTTTGGGGCGAGCAAGTACTTCACCGTGGACCTGCGCGTTCGCTACCAAATCGACAAGCAGTGGTCGGCGGCCTTCGGCATCGACAACGCGAACAACTACCAGTACTGGAACTTCCACCCGTACCCGCAGCGCACCTACACGGCCGAGCTGCGCTTCGACCTGTGACAGCGCCGACCGACGCGTGCACGCCCGGACTTGGCGTGCGACCCACGTCCGCGTGGCACGAGGCGCATTACCTGTGCGAACGGGCCCGGCGGTTTGCATGCAGCTTGCGGATGCCTAGTGATCGCCTTGCCCTCGGACCGCCACAGGCTCGCAGCCTTCTCAAGCGTCCAGCGTGATCCCGGTGCGCTTGGACAGTGCCGTGTACTTGTCGATCTGCTCGCGAAGGAACTCGGCGAAGGCCGCCGGCGGCGCGACCGAGACGACGACCCCGTCGTTGGCCAGCCGGTCGTGGATGCGCGGAGTCTGCAGCGTCCTCGCGATCTCGGTGCTCAGCAGGTTGACGAACGGCGCCGGCGTGCGAGCCGGTGCGACGAAGCCGTAGAAGCCGACGAGCTCGAATCCGGGCAACACCTCGGCAATGGCGGGCAGTTGCGGATAAGGCTCCACCCGATGGGCGCTCGTGATGCCTAGGGCCCGAATGCGCAGGGACCTCAGGTGCGGCAGCGCGGACTCCAGCGTCACGAAGGCCAGTGGCAGGTCGCCGTTGAACAGCGCGCGGTAGATCTGCGTGCTGCCGGTGTACGGCACGTGCTGGAGCTCGACTTCGGCCTCGATGGCGAGCAGCTCACCGGCGAGGTGCGACACCGAGCCCATGCCCAGCGACGCGTACTGCAGCGGCGGATCGGCGCGCCGCGCCAGCTCGAGCAGATGGGCCACGCCGTGGGCCGCGAAGCCGGGGTGCGCAACCAGCACGACGATGGAATGGCCGCCGAGGCAGACGGGCTCGAAATCGGTCAGCACGTCGTACGGCATCTGCCGGCGCATCGCCTGGTTGGCGGCGTGCGGCGAGAACACCATGCCGAACGTGTTGCCGTCAGGCGCGGCCATCGCGATCGCCCGTGTGCCGACGATCATCCCGCCGCCCGGCCGATTGTCGACCACCACGGGTCGGTCGAGCGCGCTCGCCAACTCCCTGGCGAGCAGGCGCGCCATGGAGTCGGCGGCGCCGCCGGGCGCCTGCGGCAGGATCATGCGCAGCGTGTGGGTCGTGCTGTCCGCGGCGACGGCGTCGCCGCCGCGCAGGCCGGCGCAGGCGATGGCGGCGAGCATTGCGCGCCGCATCACGAGCGTGCCGCCGTTCACCGCCGCAGCCTGCGCGACACGCGCCGGAATTCGTCCGCCAGCGCCGCGGCCGATGCGGTCAGCGGCCGCATCGTCGGAGTGATCAGGTACTGCACGGCCGGCGGGAGATGGAGATCGATGGGCAGGACCTTCAGCAGCCCCGGCTTGCGCAGCGGCTCCAGCGCGGCCAGGCTGTTCAGCGTGACGTAGTCGGTCTGGAGCAGCATGGAAATCAGCGCGCTCGGCGAGTCGCAATGCGCCACCAGCGTCGGCTCGGGCAAGCCCTGCTTGCGCATCAGCGAGACGATCACCGGTCCGCCGGACTGCTGCACGCTGTAAATCCAGCCATAGGGCACCAAGCTGCCCAGGTCACGAGCATCGGCGGCGGGGTGACCTGCGCGCACGACGATGCCCAGATCGGAACTGCACAACTGCTCGGTGTGCAGATCGGAAACGCTCTGATCGGTCGGCAACGGGCCGACCGCGAAATCGATCTTGGCTTCGCGCAGCGCGGCGATCGTCGACGTCGAGCGGCCGCCGCGCACGCTGACCAATGCATTCGGCGTGCGCTCGCGGAAGCGAGCCACGGCTGCCGGCAGCAGCATGGCCTCGGCAGTGGCCGACAGGCCAACCGTGATCAGCCCGCGGCGGTCACCGCCGAGAGTCTCGATCTCTTCCTGAAGATGGCGCAGCTCCGCATCGATGACGCGCGCGCGGCGCAATACGATGCGACCGAATTCGGTGGGCTCGACACCTCGCGCGGAGCGCACCAGCAGCAGCACACCCAACGATTTCTCGAGCGCCGTGAGATTCTTGCTGACGGCGGCCTGTGCGAGGCCGAGCTTGCGCGCCGCGGATCGAACACTACCGGTTTCGACGACTGCAATCAGATCTCGCAGATGGGCTTCGCGCATCTTGTCTCACTGTTTTTTTCGTCTTTCTAAACGTCAAAGATTATTGCATGCAGATTGCCGTCAGCGCGCGGCGGGTTGCCGCGTCTGGGCCCAGGACTGGAAATCGCTCTTGTCGCTCGACCAGTGCAGGTGAACGATGCGGAAGCTCTCGCCGACGCGTCTCACGATCGCCGTCTCCAACATCACCTGGTCGATCGCCTTTCCATCGGGCAGCTTGCCGGTGACGCGGTAGGTGCTGAGTACCCAGCGCTCGTTGCCGCTGCCGCCAACGCGACGGGCCTGCAAGGTCCAGTCGGAGACGGCGGCCATGTCGATGTCGCCCGGCAGATGGCCCAGCGCATAGGCCTCGACCGTCGGGTCCACGACGCCGAACTCGAACACCACCAGCGAACGGTCCAGGTAGGAGAGCGCGCCGCCCGTGTCCTTGCGCTTGAGCGCTGCGCGGAAGCCGTCGACCGCATCGGCCGGCAGCTTGGCGGTCTGCGCCCACGCCGCGCCGGCCAGAGCCAGGCTCGCGACGACAAGCAGCAGGAACGCCCGCTCGACCCACGCACCGCGGCTCATCGTCGTCCCGGCGTGCGGTGACTTACGCATTGGAGTCGATCAGCTTGGGGTCGATCAGCTCGATGATGACGATGTCGCCCTCGACCACGCCTTCCATCGAGGGATCGGTGTCGCGCACCGTCAACTCGTTGGGGGTATTGCTCTTGAGCCACAAGGTCTTGCCGAACATCTTTCCCCTTATGAAGGTCAGCCGCCAGCCGCGCATTTCGTTGCGCTTGGGCGCCACCATGCCCGGGCCGATCGGTTCGAAGCGCAGAGTGGCTATGCGACCCGCCTTGTTGGCCTGGCCCGCGCGGGTCACCTTGGCGGTGAAGCGCCGCAGCGCCGGGTCGACCGGGTCGTGGCCGGCAATCTGTATCCCATCGAGCCGCACCGGGTCGGCCGCGGCATGAAGCGTGAGCAGCAAGGCCACGGCCGTCACCGAGGCCCGCACGCCGGCCAGGATCCATGTCGTCAGCGGCATCGTTGCCCTTTGCCTGAATTGAAAGTCGGCGATATTACCGGCGCCGCAGGCGCTTGCAAGGGACGGCGACACATCCTGGTCAGCGTCCACGCGCGAAGCAGGCCTACAACTTTCGCGCCGCAACGCCAGCATCCGTGTGGGTTTTCGACGGGCGCGGCGCCTCGATTCAGTGCTCACCTGCGATGAACGATTTAACCGTTGGTCATCTTCTGAAACATGGGATTCACAACTAATCTCCCGGCCATTCCACGCCATATCTACCCGCGACATGCAGGCTTCCGTGACAAATCGCACCCGCTGGCCCTTCTGGCTCGTGACAGTGCTCGTCGTCGCGCTGGCAGCGACGTGGTGGTGGCCGTCGTCCGATGACGCAGTTGTGTCGGCGCCGATTCCGCCGGTCGCGTCCGCGCCGGCCCCGGTGGTCGCTCCGGCTCCAACCCCAGTGAGCGCTCCGACGCCGATTCCGGCGGCCGCGAAGCCGGTCGACGCCGCACTATCCGCGTCGGCGTTCAGACTCGTCGGCACGGTCATGGCGGCTGACGGCGCCAACAGCTTCGCGGTGGTGCGTCGCACGGCGGACTCGCAGCTGGTGCAGCTGCGCGCCGGCGACCGCGTCGAGAGTTTGACCGTCAGCGCGATCGAGTCCGACAGTGTCGTGCTGGCTGGCGCGGGGCGGGCCATCGTGATCGAAGCCGACAGAACGATCGCGTCACCAGTGCCTTCCCGCGCAGTCAATCCCCCTCCTGCCTCGGATGAGGAGCCGGCATGGGCGGGAGACCCTGCCGCCTTCGCACATTGACGCGAGGACTCTCTCCAGGCCCCTTGTTCTTTTGCTAGAGAAGGAAAACCATGAAAAGAAGACAACCCATAAAAGCCAACTTGTGGTTGATTGCGGCCCTGGCCAGCGCGTCGCTGCTCGTCGCTTGCGGCGGCGGCAACGACGGGCCGCCACTCATCGTTGGACCTGGACAGCCACCCGCTGAAACCGAGGAGCCACCCGCTGACACCGCGCCGGTGGCCCAGGAGTACGTGACACCGCCCAGGCTCTGCGAGCCCGGGCCTGGGGACCAGGGAGAGCCGGGAGTCAATGGTCACATTCCTAGATCAGCCATGTACGACGCAACCACCAACCCCGATGGTTTCCAGGGCTACTGGTGCGGCGCGAGAAAGGTCGCCCAGCACACGCTGTTCGGCCGAGGCGCCTTCGGCGACTTGCAGGTCAAGGCAAACGGTGCAACTCGTTGCGCCTATGCCTCCAATCGCGATGGCGCGGCTGGCGGCGATGCCGCCCTGACCAGCGGCATCATCGTATTCAACATGAAAACGCCCACGAAGATGGAGGTCATGCCCGCGAGCGGCGACACCACGGTCGTCGGCACCGCGCCGTCCGCAAGCATTACGACGAGCACCAATAAGTGGGGCGAACAAACCACCACCGCCACCCCCGTCAACCCATACGGGAAAATCCTGCGTACCCCGGCGGCGATCGAAGCCTACTCGGGCCTTGAGCTCTTCGGCAACATCATGGTGGCCGGCTACAAGGACAACAAGATGGTGGACGTCTATGACGTCAGCGATTGCCTGCACCCTGTCCCGCTGAACGCGGACTACCTGTCCTCCGGTGGCCATCACGACGGCTGGCTCACGCCCGACGGCAAGACCTGGTACGGCGTTCCGTTCGGCACCTCGGCCAAGGACGGCGGCGCGACGCTCATCACGGGCGGCACCTCCCCCACGGATGAGGATTTCGCCAACTACACCATCAGCACGAACCGCGTCGACCTGCACGTCACCAGCTTGGACGATCCGAAGAACCCGCAGTTGCTCCTGAGCTGGAACCGGTCGCAGTTGCCCGAAGAGGTGAAGAACAACAAGAACTGGCGGATCATGGCAGCGACCAATATCCACGACGTCAGCACCAACCCGGATGGCACGCGGATCTATCTCTCGGTGTACGGGGGTGGCGGCCAAGTGGCCGGCAACCTGCCAACCGCCTCCACGACGTTTTGGCGGGACCAGACCTGCGCCAACGGCCTGCTGATCATGGACTCGAGCGACATCGTCAATCGGGTGGCCGATCCGAAGTTGAAGTACGTCAGTTTCCTCTCGTGGTGCGACCAGCAGCCCGATCCCGAGTTCGAGCAGGGGGGCTATGAGCGGATGACTTCGACCGCTGCGACCCACGCGACCGAGTGGGTGCGGCACATCAACGGCAAGGAGTACATCGTCTCGACCGACGAGTCGTATGCCCTGACAACGAGCAACGCCGACGGCATCCCGAACCAATGCAGGCAGCAGAGCTTCGGCCGCATGATCGACATTTCGGACGAGAAGAGCCCGAAGATTGTGGGCACCTACAAGCAGGATGCCAACAAGGCCAGCGTTTGCCCGACGCTGGTCGCGGAAGGCGGAAACGTTCCGATGATTCACTACCTGAACTTCGACGACCGCGAGAACATGCGCGTGGCGGTTTACGCGGCCGCCTCGGGAGGCATCCGCTTCGCCGATTGGACCGATCCGACGAGCCCGAAGGAAATCGCCTACTACGTCGCCCGGCGCAACACGCCCAGCGTGATGGACTTCACCCGTCCCGACCCGCGCTATGACAACGAGAACTGCCTGTACTACTCGGGCTGGAACCAGGGTGGCCTGGTCTCGATCGAGCTGACCAACCCGCAGTACAACCCGTGCATGAGCCGCGCCGCGAGCGTCAACGGGAAAGTGGCCACGGCACAGGGCGACGTCACGGTTTCCCTGAAGGCCAGCCGCGGCAGTGACGGGCCGACCGTCAGCCTGAGCTTGGATGGCCTGGGCAATGAGGTGCAACTGACCTCGGTGACGCGACTTGGCTCGGCCATCGATGCGGATGGCACGCAGATCACAGCGACCAAGAACTCGCTGCAGATCGACGGTACCGGCACCTTCAACGACCAGCCGGCGAAGTTCCGCGTTCAGGTGACCGACAACGGCGAGAACAAAGGCTTCTTCTCGTTGACCTGCACCGAGGGCTGCTCGTTCTCGACCAGCGGCTACATCCAGGGCGGCGGGAAGCTGGTGGTGGCGAACCTGGAGAACTAGTTCACCTTGGGTCTCATCGACGGCCCCCCAGCCCCCAGCCCCCGGCGCGCGACGAGCCGGGGGCTTTTTATTGCTCGACGCCGCGCTACCGGTGCCGCGGCCACGCAAGCTGGGCCTCGCCCAGGCCGCCTGCAAGACACTCACCGCGCTCGAGACATCGTTGGGTATGCCGCTGCTGGTGCGCTCCGTGCGTGGGTCGGGCCCACCGAATTCGGCCGCATCGTGTTGCGCCGCGCGCGTCGTCGATGCAGAACTGCGCAATATGCACGAGGAGATCGAGCGCTTCAGCCGCAAGCATCAGAGCCTGATTGCGGTCGGCCTGTCGGCTGCCGCCGAGTCCATTCTGCTGTCGGAAGCCGTGGCTCGTTTCCGCGGGCACATGCCGGACGCGATGATCAGCGTGCTCGGCGGCCGCTCGAGCCCTGACACGGCAATCAGCCCACGATGGGCTGGGCCATGATCCACAGGCTCAGGCTCGTATAGGCCACCATCAGCACGACCATCGGCAGCTGGCTCAGCAGCGCGGCTCGGTGGCTCGCGAAGCGCCGCACCGCTTCGACGTGGGCGACGATGACGGCCAGCACGTGGCCGATGACGATCAGCGCCACCGCGCCATACCAGTACACGGCCGGGCTGACGAAGCCGAGATCGACAGCGCGGCCGCGTGTGCCGAACAGGTTCCAACCCCAGCCGAACGGGTCCGACGCGAGCGGGATGATGAATTGGCCGGTGGTCAGCAGCAGCGTCGCGTAGTGCGCGAGGTGGTAGGCCACCGCGATCGGCACAAGGCTCCAGACCATCGCGTTCAGGTCTGCATGGGCTGAGCTGCCGGCCAGGCGCAGCATCCACGCGCCCACGCCGCGAAAAATCAACACGAAGGCGAGCGGGAACAAAAGCAGCAGCGCAGTGCTGAGCCATTGCGTCTCGTCCAGACCCGTGGCGGAGAGCGCGAACAGCGTCTCGGCCACCGGGCGCGAAGTCTGCGCGGCGGTCTCGATGCGCTCCATCAGCGGCGTTTGATGAAAGCCGTCGAAGGTGACGGTCGCGAGCATCAGCAACACGAATGCAGCCATCGAATTCGGCACCGGTTCGTTCGCCAGCAAGCCAGCGGCGTAGGGACGCAGGCGCAGACGCGCCGGCTCTGTCGGCGTCGAGCTGCGCAGTTCGAGCGGTGCGAAGCGGCCCAGTACCCGGAAGGCCATCGCGAAGGCATCGGCCCGGCTGCGCCAGACCTCCACGCCGAAGAGCAGCATGCTGACCCAGCTCAACGCCGCGTAGGCCAGCAAAGCGGTGGCGAGGGCGCGCGGCACGTCCTTGTCCTGCCAGACCAGCTCGGCCCACGCGAAGGCGAAGAACAGCGCGACCGCCGGCCACGCCCCCAGCCGCGCCGGGTAGGCCCAACCCAGCGATTCCCGGCAGCCGATCACGCGAACGGCTGCGCGATACAGCGTGGGCAGCGGGTTGACGACTTCCCACAGGTCGCCGACGAGCGCGCAGAAGAAGGCCATGCCGACCCACCACAGTATCCAGACCATCGTGACGATCAGGTTCGCATACGCGTCGGGATTGCCGAAGAAGCCGGCGGCCAGGGTCAGCGCGAACAGCGCGCAGCAGATGGTTCGCAGCACGACCGCGAGCGGATGCGCTATGCGGCGCAGCGGCGCAAACTGCAGCAGATCGATGCTGCACAGGAATGCCGTGCCGAAGTCGCGCCGCCGCGCAAACAGCGCCAGCGCCGCGAAGGTCAGCACGATGGTCGCGCCGGCCCCCGTGAGCCACAGCCACAGCGGCAGCGGTAGGTCGAAACGCTGGCCGAACCCGTGCGCGTGCGCGCTGGCTGTCACGCACGCGATAGCGCCGAACCCGAACCGGAATCTGTTCAGAGCGCGCCTAGGGATGAACTTCAATGAACATCACGGCGCGGTGATTGCCTGCCCCGTGGCGATGCTCGTGCACCGGGAAGCGGCCCGCCACGTCGGCCTTGAACGTCAGCAGCGCCGGCGCGGGCGGCGCGACCTTGGCATCGATGTCGTAGCCATGCAGATGCAGCACGATCGGCTGGTCACTGACGAAGCTCACCAGGACCTGATCGCCCTGGCGCACTTTCAGCGTGTCGTCGCCCTTGATCCGGCCGCCCACGAGTTCGACCGAGAACTGCGGCGAGGCCACCGCGTCGGTACCTGCGATCGTCACCAGCGCCACCAGTGCGATCAGCCGCAGACGCAAGCGGTTCGGGTTCGTCATGACGGTATCCATGCTCAATCCACGGACTGCCCAGCAGCCTTGATGACCGCGCTCCACTTCTCGGTCTCGGCTTCGACGAACTTCTTGTGCTCCGGCCCATTGACCCGCTCGTCGTTGACGATGACCGCGCCGAGCCCTTCCTGGTTCTTCACGAAGGCTGGATCTTTCAACGCCACCTTCAGCGCCGCGTTGAGCTTGTCGGTGATCGCCTTGGGCGTGCCCTTGGGGGCGAAGAGGCCGTGCCAGATCGTGACGTTGAAGCCCTTCAGGCCGCTTTCGTCGAGCGTCGGCAACGCGGCCAGCGCCGGCGTCGTCTGGCGTTGCTGCGTCGTCACCGCATAAGCCTTGACCATGTTGCCTTCGATCTGCGCGGTGGTGTTGGTGGTCTGGTCGCACATGACGTCGACCTGGCCGCTGATGAGGTCGGTCATGGCCGGCGCCGTGCCCTTGTAGGAGATGTCTTGCATCTCGATCTTCAGCGCGTTCTGGAGCATCATCCCGCACAGGTGCGAGGCCGAGCCGAGGCCAGCGTTGGCGAGGTTGATCTTGCCGCGGTTGTCTTCCAGCCATTTGCGCAACTCGGCGAAATTGCCGGCGGGCAGTGTCTTCCTGCTGATGACCGTCATCGGCACCTCGTTGATCAAGCCGAGGTACTCGAAGTCGCCAAGGGCCTCGTAGGCCAGCTTGCGGTACAGCGAGGGCGAGGTCGCCAGGCTGATCTGGTGCACCATCAGCGTGTAGCCGTCGTTGGCCGCGCGCGCCGCCTTGGTAGCACCGAGCGTGCCGCCGGCGCCACCGGCGTTGTCGATGACGACGACTTGGCCCAGCGGCTTGCGCAGCGCTTCGGCGAAGTCGCGCGCCACCTTGTCGGTCGGCCCTCCGGCGGCGAACGGCACGACGATCGTGATTGACTTGTCGGGATATTCGGCAAAGGCGGGAAGTGTGGCGATGGCCGCAATCGCGATGGTGAACAGGCGCTTCATCGAAAGTCTCGCAGGATGTGAAGCTCGGGATCTTATTGACGGCCTGCATCGCGCAGAAGACGCCAAGATGTTAAGTCGTTCACTTCGGGTGAACGTGGTGCACCTCCTTCTCGCAGCGACGACTCGCTCGATGGGGACGGGATCAAAAAGCTGATACCGCCAGCGCGTTCGTTCGACAAGCCAGACTTCCAGAACGCTGCCGCATTGCTCGTGCACCCTGCGCGTACGCATCTGCGATGCAGGTCGACAAGCAGATGCGTTGTCCTTCGGTGCACACTGCTCCACTCGGGGCAGTTCTGCTTCCTGCCTATCGATCGCCTTGGTGGGACGCGGCTGGATACGATGGAGTCAGACGACACGTTGGAGGCTCTTGCAGCCTTCTGGCCACACCATGAACTGGTAGCTAGTGCCATTTTTAGGTTCTGACGAATATTTTCTTTTAAATCAATAGCTTACGACGCCCAATGAAGATCGCCACCTGGAACGTCAACTCCCTCACCGCCCGCCTCCAGCACGTGCTGGACTGGCTGATCGCCAACCCGGTCGATGTCCTGTGCCTGCAGGAGCTCAAGATGAGCGACGACAAGTTCCCGCTCGAGGTGCTGAAGTCCGCCGGCTATCACGCCGCCGTGTTCGGGCAAAAGACCTACAACGGCGTCGCCATCCTCAGCCTGGCGCCGGCGCGCGATGTGGCGAAGAACATCGGCGGCTTCGAGGACACGCACTCGCGCGTGATCTCGGCCACGCTCGATACGCCGGCGGGCCCCGTGCGCGTCGTCAACGGCTACTTCGTCAACGGGCAGGCGCCGGGCAGCGAGAAGTTCGAATACAAGATGAGCTGGCTGCGCGGCCTGCGCGACTGGCTGCGCGAGGAACTCGCGGCGCACCCGAACCTGGTGCTGCTGGGCGACTTCAACATCGCCCCGGAAGACCGCGACAGCTTCGATCCGGTCGGGCTGGCCGAAACCATCCACCACACCACCGAGGAACGCGACCATTTCAAGGCGCTGCTGCGGCTCGGCCTGGTGGACAGCTTCCGCCTCTTCGAGCAGCCCGAGAAGAGCTTCTCGTGGTGGGACTACCGCATGCTCGGCTACCAGAAGAACCGTGGCCTGCGCATCGACCACGTGCTGGTCAGCGAGCCGCTGGTGCCGCGCGTGAAGTCCTGCGTCATCGACCGCGTGCCGCGCAAGTGGGACAAGCCGAGCGACCATGCGCCGGTGATCGCCGACATCGATCTGCAGGCCTGAGCCATGGCGGCGACACGCACATTCCGCCGCCTGGCCCTGGCGGGCGCGGCGCTTGCCCTGAGCGCCTGCAGCCTGCTGCCGACCGGCAAGCCCCCGGAAGGCCAGCGCCCGGACACACCCGCGGACGGCACGAAGCCGTCCGCCGAGGTGCCCACGGTGCGCCTGATCACGGCGCAGACGCCGGCCGTGCGCGCCTGGCGCAAGACCGGCGCGCGGCACCTCTACAACAAGTACCCGAAGCAGATCTACAAGGGCCGCCTGCCGCCGCTCATGCATGCGGTGGTGGTGGTCGAGACGGAGGTGGATGCCGCCGGCCGCGTGACGCATGTGAGCTTCAGCCGCACGCCGGGCCACGCGCCCGAGGTGCCGGCCAGGATCGCCACGCTCATCCGGCAGGCCTCGCCCTTCCCCAGCCCCGGCCGCCTGGGCGCCCACACCTACGTGGACACCTGGCTGTGGGACAAGAGCGGACGCTTCCAGCTCGACACGCTGACCGAGGGTCAGCGCAGCCGGTGACGCGGCATCACCCTGGCCGGCTGGTCAGGCGCCCAGGCGCATCGCCCGTGTTCCGGATCCAGCCCCCGCCGGGCGCCCGGTACAGATCGACCAGGCTTTCCAGGCGGTTCAGGCGCACCGACACCAGCGCCAGCTGGGATCTGTACAGGTCCGTCTGCGCGCTGAGCACATCGAGAGACCCGTCCACGCCGCTCTGATAGCGGATCTGCGCGAGCCGCACCCGCCGACCCTGCGTGTCGGTGAAACGCTGCGCGGCGGCCAGCTGGTCGTCGTCGGTGGTGCGTGCGGCGAGGCCGTCGGACACCTCCCGGAACGCGGTCTGTATGGCCTTCTCGTACTGCGCGATGCTGGCTGAACGGCGCCCGTGGACCTCCAGAGCCTACTGCGACGCCACAGCCGGTTGCGAATCGGCGTGGTGCCGATTGGCCGACAGCTCGAAGGAACCGCTGTCTTCCCCGTACAGCTCGTCGAGGGTTCCGTCCTTTTCTGCGGCCGCGAGTTCGGCTTGCACTTGCGCGCGGGGCGTGGTGAGCACCTGGTGGCGCGACAGGTAGGCCGAGCCGCTGTCACTGCCGTTCAGCGCGTTCAGCGAGCCGTCCTCACGGGCCTGCTTCACTTCATCCTGCACCTCGTCGCGCGACTCGGTCGAGCGGAAGTGCGACGAGAGATAGGCCGAGCCGCTGTCCTCGCCGGTGAACGCGTTGAGTTCTCCGCTGGCCTGCGCGGCCGCGAGTTGCGCCTGGACTTCGGCACGGCTCACCTGGGCCGAGGCCAAAGCGCTCGACAAGGTGAGGACGACGGCCAACAGGGCCGTGGTTGCGTTGGGCTTCTTCATGATGATTTCCTTTGTGCGCCTGAATAGAAAAGAGAGAGGCGCCGCCGACAGACACGCATCGGACGACCTCTTCGAACACACCGGGCGACTCGCGTCTGGCTCGGTGTCTCTACTGTCGGGGCCCGAGGTTGCTGTCGGATTGCGTCGCCGGGAACGGCCAATGCGCATGAAACGCGCAAGGTTGCGTTTGAAATCGTGGTGCGCTCGGTCAGCCGCCGGCGCCAGAATCAATCACCGCCAGGGCCGGCTCAGTGCAGCACCTGCACCTGCGGCTCGAACACATAGCCGGCGCCGCGCTCGGTGCGGATCATCTTGGGGGCCGAGGCATCGACTTCGATCTTGCGTCGCAGCCGCAGGATCTGCACGTCGATCGAGCGGTCGTAGACCTCGGCGCCATGCAGCCGCGACATCTCCAGCAGCTGGTCGCGCGACAGGACGCGCTGCGGCTGCTCGCACAGGGCCAGCAGCAGGTTGAACTCCCCGTTGCTGAGCTCGACGCGCCGCCCCTGCGGCGAGGTCAGCCGGCGTGCCAGCAGGTTGAGCTCCCAGCCCGCGAAGCGATAGGCCCGGCGCCGGGTACCGCGGCCCGGCGGCGCGGCGTCGGCCCTGGCCTGGTAGCGGCGCAGCACCGCGCGGATCCGCGCCAGCATCTCGCGGTTGCTGAAGGGCTTGGTGATGTAGTCGTCGGCGGCGATCTCGAGGCCCATCACCCGATCGGCCTCGTCCTGCTTGCCTGTGACGATGATGACCGGCACGCCGCTGGTGTCCCGCAGGCCGCGCGCCAGCTGCATGCCGTCCTCGCCGCCCAGCCGCAGGTCGAGCATGACCAGGTCGATCACGCTTTCCTGCAGGACCGCGGTCATCTCGGCGCCGCTCGCCACGGCGGTGACCTGGAATTCGTTCTCCGCCAGATAGTCCGACATCAGCGCGCGCAGTGCCGGATCGTCGTCGACGACGAGGATGTGGGGTGAAGCGGTGGGCATGGCGGCTCGAAGCGTAGTTCAATTGATCCTACGAGTGCCTACAGGCAGATTACAAGTGAAATTTGTATCCCGGGATCTGACATCGCGCCGGCACCCGCGGGAGCGCCAATCGGTCCTGCGGGGTGCAACACCGCCCCTGCCAAGGACAGGAACTGCTTTCATGTTGAAGATCATGGTTATCGACGAAGATGGCGCGATGCGCGTGCTGATCTCCGAATGGCTGGCCAGCGAGGGGCACGAGGTCCGCTCGCTGCCTCGCCTCGGCGATGCGTCCGACGACACGGTCGACCTGGTCATCCTCGACCTCGCCCACCCGCGCTCGCGCAGCGGCGAGACCGCCCGCGCCGTCCAGGCGGTGCGCACGGCCCATCCGCGTTCATCGGTCATCGGCATCTCGACCCAGGTCGGGCGCAGCCTGGGCAGCGATTCGGGCGCAGCCCAGGCGCTCGGCGTCAGCCTGCTGCTCGCCAAGCCGTGCAGCAGGGACGAGCTGCTCGATGCCGTGGCGGCCGCTCTCTAGCCGAACGCGCATGACATCGAGCGAACGCCTCAGGCAGCGGATCGTCGCCGCAGGTGTCGTCCTGGTGGCGGCCTTCGCCGGCTCGGCGGTCTATGACAGCTGGCGGCTCTACCAGCAGATCACGTTCGCGACCGAGCGCGAACTGGGGAACCTGGCCAATGCGCTGGCCGAGCAAGGCGCCGGAACCCTTCAGGCGGTCGACCTGCTGCTGCGCGACACGGCCGACTGGTACGAGACCACCGGCCGCGATCTTTCGCCGGGTGCCATCGCCAACGCACTGGCGTCGCGCGTGGTCGGCGTTTCGCAGGTCAGCGTGCTGACGCTCGTCGATGCCCAGGGCATGCAGCGCCACCGTTCCCGGACCACCGGCGAGCCGCTGGCCGACGTCTCCGACCGGCCCTATTTCCGGAACCAGCGCGAACGATCGTCGGGGGGCCTGTACATCAACGAGCCCGTGGTGACGCGCACCGAGCGGCTGCCGGCGCTGGTGGTGTCGCGCCGGCTGAGCACGCCGGATGGCGCCTTCGACGGCGTGGTCACCGCGATCGTCACGCTGCAGCAGATCCAGGAGGCCTACTCCGCGATCGAACTCGGGGAAGGCAGCGCCCTCCTGCTGACACTCGACGACGGCACCCTGGTCGTGCGGCAGCCGGAGGTTGCCGGGATGGATGCCGAACGGCGCTACCCCGAGCTGACGGCCTTCAAGGCAGCCCCGCTGATCGATCGCTCGGTCAGCGCCGTCGACGGCAGGGCCAAGCTGGTGGCGGCCGTGGGCGTCGGCAAGAGGCCGCTGACGCTGACGATCACGCGCGACGAGGACAACGCCCTGCGCCCCTGGCACGACGAGGTGCGCAGCGCCATCATCCGCACGCTGCTGCTCGCGGGTCTGGTGGTCCTGACCATCGCGGGCCTGCTGCGCCAGCTGCGGCGGCTGGAGGCCGGCGAGGCCGAGAAGGCGGCGCTGCAGGCCCGGCTGCAAAAGGCCGAGCGGCTGCAGTCGCTCGGCACCCTGGCAGGCGGTATCGCCCACGACTTCAACAACATCCTCGGGGCGATCCTCGGCTTCGGCGAGATGGCGCAGCAGCATGCCGCGCCGGGCAGCGACCTGCGCCGCTACGTCGACCGCGTGATGCAGGCCGGCGCGCGCGCGCGGGTGCTCGTGCGCCGGATCCTCGACTTCAGCCGCAGCGGCGTCGCCGAGCGCATGCCGGTCCATATCCAGGCCACCGCGGAGGAAGCCATCGCGATGCTGCGCCCGACGCTGCCGGACGCGATCCGCTTCGACGCAAGGCTGGAGGCCAGCACGGCCGCCGTGCTGGGCGACGGCACCCAGCTCTACCAGGTGGTCATGAACCTGTGTACCAATGCCGCCCAGGCCATCGGCGACGCCGGCACCATCGAGGTCCGGCTGGACCGCGTGCAGTGCGATGCGCCCAAGCCTCTGCTGCTCGGCGAACTCGCTGCGGGCGCCTACGTCCGCCTCGTCGTGTCGGACACGGGCCGCGGCATGCCGCCCGAAGTGCTCCAGCGCGCCTTCGATCCCTTCTTCACGACCAAGAAGGTCGGTGAGGGCACGGGGCTGGGGCTCTCGATGGTGCACGGGATCGTGACCGATCTCGATGGCGCGATCGACATCGCGAGCGAGCCCGAGCGGGGCACGCAGGTCACGGTGTGGCTGCCGGTGGCGGGCGAAATTGAAACACCGCCGGCGCGGCCCGACCCCCACTGGCCGCGCGGCCGCGGCGAGGTCGTGATGGTGGTGGACGACGAGCGGCCACTGGTGGAACTGGCCGAGGAACTGCTGGCCGAGCTGGGCTACGAACCGGTCGGCTTCGATTCGAGCGAGCGGGCGCTGGAGGCCTTCATGGCCGACCCGGGGCGATTCGACGCCGTGCTCACCGACGAAATGCTGCCGGGCCTCGCGGGCAGCGATCTGGCCAGGCGGCTGATCGGGATACGCCCCGAATTGCCGGTGATCCTCGTCAGCGGCAACGTCGATGCGGCGCTGGAGCAGCGGGCGCGCGACGCCGGCGTGGTCGCCCTTCTGCGCAAGCCGCTCGGCCTGCAGAAGCTGGCCGAGAGCCTGGACTGGATGCTCGGTTGCAAGTGAAACAGTCCGCCGCCGGCTGAAATTCCCGCGCAACGCGCGGCACCCACAGTGGAGGCTCCACACACCAAGGGGACCTCCATGAGCACCTTCACCACCCAGGACGGCACCGCGATCTACTACAAGGACTGGGGCCGCGGCCAACCGATCGTCTTCAGCCACGGCTGGCCCTTGTCCTCCGACGCCTTCGAAGACCAGATGTTCGCCCTGGCCTCGCAGGGCTTTCGCTGCATCGCGCACGACCGCCGGGGCCACGGCCGCTCGAGCCAGCCCTGGCAGGGCAACGACATGGACACCTACGCCGACGACCTGGCGGCACTGGTGCAGTATCTCGACCTGGAGGACGCGATCCATGTCGGCCATTCGACCGGTGGCGGCGAGGTCGCGCGCTACATCAGGCGCCATGGCACACAGCGCGTCGCCAAGGCCGTGCTGATCGGGGCCGTGCCGCCGCTGATGCTCAGGACGGCCGCCAATCCGGGCGGCACCCCGCTCGACGCCTTCGATCAGATCCGCGCCAACGTGCTGGCCGACCGCTCCCGGTTCTGGAAGGCCCTGAGCATCCCTTTCTACGGCTTCAATCGCCCCGGCGCCAAGGTCTCCGAAGGGGTGCGCGAGTCGTTCTGGCTTCAGGGCATGGCAGCCGGCATGCCGGCCTCGTACTTCTGCGTCAAGGCTTTTTCGGAGACCGACCTCACCGAGGACCTGAAGAAGATCGACGTACCAACCCTGATCCTGCACGGCGACGACGACCAGATCGTGCCGATCGCCGACTCGGCCCTGCTGTCGGCCAGGCTCGTGAAGGGCGCCACCCTGAAGGTCTACGAGGGCGCGCCGCACGGTATGTGCACGACGCACAAGGACGAGGTCAGCGCCGATCTGCTGGCCTTCGCCAGGGCCTGAAGGCCAGCGCGCCGGCGCGCTGGGCAGGTCGCCGGATCAGAATCTCGCGGCGGCCCTGACCGAAGCCGGCTGAGGCGGTGCCAGAGACTGTCCGATGAACGCAAGCCCGCCTAGGGGGGTTCGATTCTGGCGTTGGGGTTGCTGCATGACACAAGGCTCTCCGGCGCTCACGAACCCAGCGCGATGAATCTGTCCGCGCGCGCGGCCTGCAGCACCGCGTGTGGATCGTGCGAGATCGTGTCGACAGGCGCAGCGCCATCCAGCCAGGCACTGGGTTGGGCGAACCATGCAGCCAGCTCCCAATCGTCGAGCGCAGCGGACAGTTCCAGGATCACCTCGGCCATGCCGGGCCGCAAGGTCATGCTCGAGCCTTCGAACTGAAACAGCGGCAGCAGGATCTTCGATCTCCAGCGGAAGCTCACAACCTCCCGATCGACGATCCAGCGTGCGACCGCCGAGATCGGCTGATCGGAATGCCCACGCAGGCGCTGTGCGATTTCGTCGCCGCTGGCCACGCCCCCCGTCGATTCGAAGGCACGCTCCATCGCAAGGAACTGCCCTTGTTCGACCGGATCGATCCATCCGACGCGCGCAAGACGTCTGCCGGTCGGCCCCGGCACGGGCGACGTCGCGGCGCTCCCCGCCGCGCGCAACTCGCGAATCAAGGCGACATCACTCATACAGGTTCCTCGCTTTGTGCCTGACCCCGACGGGACGACGACTACGGACGCCTCGACTCTCGGTCATGGGGGTTACGTACGAGTTGCGCGGCGACTGGCCTCGAAGGCGAATGAAACGATGGCGATTGCGTCTGTAATAGAGAGCGATGGAGCGGCGCGTACTCGAGATGCCGGATCGGTGAGGATCCGCGACCGGGCGTCGGTCGACATGTTCGTCTGGCGCCCTCTCCGTGGATCGATGCCGCTCAGCAGCGCGCGGCCAGCCAGTCCAGCAAGGGCTCGCGCACGGGCGTCAGCCCGCGGTAGTCCAGCACCGCGGGGCTCATGCTGGCGACGGCCGCGTGCAGCTGCGCCGCGCGCGCAGGCGTATCGATCGCCTGGGCCAGCGGGCGCACCTCGGCGAGGATGGTGAACACGGCCTGGCGGACCTGCGGCACCGGAATGAAGGTCTGCCGCTCGCTGCGCCACCAGGCATCGGCCACGTCCACGCCGGACCAGCGCTGCGGGGGCAGCCGCTTCGGATGCGCATCCAGGCGGCCGTGCGCACTGACGGTCCACACGAAGCGCTCCCAGCGTTCCTCGCCCGACACCAGCCGGGCCAGCGCCGGCGCCGCCCGCAGCAGCAGTGCGTTGTCGGCCACCGGGGCGTGCACGGCGGCGAACGGCCGGCCGACCTTGTCTTCCGGCGCCCAGTGCGACGGCAGGGCGACGGCCAGCCAGGGGACGCACGTGTCCCGCGCATCCAGCACGGCGAAGTCCTCGGCGAAGGCCAGGCTCAGCAGCCCCGCCAGGCGCCAGTCGGCCGGCAGCGCCTCCAGGCAGGCCACGAGTTCATCCGGCGCGGCGGGGCCGGCCTGTACGCGCCCCTCGGCCACCGCCAGGTCCAGCAGCAGGGCCCGGGCCGCAGGGCCTTGCCAGCGCCAGGCCGACGGATGTTCGGCCGCGGCGTGGCGGCACAGCGCCTCCAGCGCCGGCGCGGCATCGAACTGCGGGTCCCGGCACAAGGCCTGATCCGCATGCGCCGCGAGCACCGCCAGCTTGGCGCGCTGATGCGGCGCCCCGGGCGCCAGCGGCGTCAACTGGACCGCGCCGGGCGCCAGTCGACGCAGCCCCGGCTGCATGCGGAACGGGGCTTGGACGGCGGCGTCGAAGTCGAAGGGCATCGGCCCCATTGTGAAGCCGCAGACCCGCATGAAGGCCAGTATCCCCGCCAAGGTCGGGCGCCCGCCTCTGCGCTCAAGGCGGCGCCGGCGGCGCAAGTGCCGTTCGCCTCGCCCAGCCTCAACGCATCGACTCGAGGCGCGTGCTCATGGACAGACGGGCTTCGAGTCCGCCTTCGCGGCGGTTGTGAAGACTCAGCCTCGCATTCATCGCACCGGCCAGTTGCTGTGCGATCGCGAGCCCGAGCCCGGTCCCGCCCGTACTTCGGTTGCGCGACCGCTCGACGCGATGGAACGGCCTGAGCACGGCCTCGAGCTGTTCCGGCGGTATTCCCGGCCCGTTGTCGAGGACCGAGACACTCAGCTCACCGCTCTCGCAGCGCACGCGGATACTCACCTCGCTGCCGAACTTCAGTGCGTTGTCGACCAGGTTGACGACGATTCGCCTGAGGGCGTTCGGGCGCGTCAGGATGGGCACGTCGATGCGTCCGTCCAGCCGGATCGCCTGCCCCGCGTCTTCGTAATCCGAGACGATGCTCTCGAACAGGGCGTCGGCGTCGATCCGGCAGGGCGGCTCCTTCGTGCCGTGGAGGGTTCGCGCATACGTGACACCCTCCCTCACCAGCGCCTGCATGGCATCCAGATCCTGCCTGAACTTGACCTGGTCTCTCTCGTTGTCCAGCATGTCCGCGCGCAGGCGCATGCGGGTGATCGGCGTCTGGAGGTCGTGCGAAATGGCTGCAAGGATCTCGACGCGCTCGGAGATGTATCCGGAGATTCTTCGCTGCATCGCATTGAAGGCCCGCGTGGCACGAACCACTTCGGTGGGCCCTTCCTCGGGCAGCGGCTGCGTCTTCAGGTCCGGCCCCAATCCGTCGGCGGCCTCGGCGAGCTGCGCCAGGGGACGCGTCACCAGGCGCACGGCGCACCAACCGCAGATGCCCAATACCGCCAGTTGGGCCCACAGCACCCACGTCACCCAGCCGGACACCGGCATGGCCACGCGATGGGCGTCCACGACCACGTCGCTGCCATCCGACAACCTGACCTGCAGCCGAAGACCGTCGCGAGTCCCCGCATCGGCTGCCACCTGCACCACCCTGAACGGTTGAAGCGCGTTCGCGATGGCTGCCGCGAACGCCTGGGCCGAGGCCGACGATGGTGCCTCGCCCGCGACGGTGTCGCGCAGCACGAATCGGTAGTTGGGACGCGCCAGCCGCCCGAGCCACTGCGCGCGCTCGGCGGCCGGCAGGCGATCGAGAAGGGCGATGGAACTGGCAATGTCGCGCTCGATGCCGCTCATCATCAGCTCACGAAGCGCCGTGCCGCGTTCATAGCGGACCAGTGCGAAAGTCAGGGTCTGCGCAAGTGCAAGGCCCACCAGCATGACGAGCGTGACCCGGGCAAACAACGAGCCGAGAAGCAGCGCCCTGATGCCTTGGAGCCGCGAGGCCAGCTTGCCGGCGGCGGCCGCCCGCGACAGCGGGGCGACATGGGGACTGCGCGCGCCATCGGCCGCTGGATCGTTCATGCGGCGGTTGTAGGCCTTCGCGGGCAGCCGGGATCGCCTTGTGTATCGCAGTGTGTCCGGCGCAGGGGCGCTCGGTACAAGAATACAAGCGCATCTGCGGGCCGCGCGGGAGCCAGCCTGTCAGGAAAGGGTGTCGTCACCCCGCCGGCGCGCCGCTGCAAGTGAAACTTACTGTGATGACTCCCTGGCGAGATACACGGCAGTACCGATTTTCTCCAGGCGTTCGCGGCATTCCGAACAATCGATCCGTCGGCTGCGCAGAGTCGCTCGATGCATCCGACATGGCCTCCCTTCTTGAATCATCGCCCTCGAAAGAGATCACCATGAGAACCTCATCCATCCTCTCCACCCTCGCCTTCTCCTGCCTGTTCGCGGTGGGCGCCCATGCCGAGCAGTACCAGGGCGTGCTGCAGTTCCAATCCACCGCAAGCCGTGCCCAGGTGCATGCCGAAGCGGTTGCTGCGGCCCACGGCCCCGACCCGTACAGCGAAGGCGCTTCCGCGGGAGTGACCCCGTTACCCATGAGCGCCCTCACGCGCGCGGAAGTCCGCCGTGGCGCGGTGGCCGCAGCGCATGCCGGCAACCTGTATGGAGACCAGCTCGGTGCCGGCGTCATAACGCTGGCCCACGGCCGGGCCGATCGCGAGGCCGTGCATGCCGAAGCGCGCGCGACGGCAGCGCCCGGCGCCCGGTAAGGCGCTCGCTCATGCGGACGCAGCTGGGCTGAGCCTCGGCCGCCTGTGAGGCGGCCTGCGCACGTACTCCCCCCTCGCTTCACTTGATGCGGCGCAGACGATGCAAGCCGGGAGCTTCCCGCTTGCATCGGCCGCCCGCAGCATCCTCAGAGATCGTCGGCGTCGAGGACCGCCTGGGCAAAGGCCTGGGGCGCCTCCTGCGGCAGGTTGTGCCCGATGCCTCCGGCGACGAGCCGGTGTACGTACTTTCCGGAGAACTGCTTGGCGTAGGCCTTCGGGTCCGGGTGCGGCGCACCGTTCGCGTCTCCCTCCAGCGTGATCGTCGGCACGGTGATGACCGGGAAGCGGGCCAGGCGCCGCTCCAGCTCGTCGTACGTCGACTCTCCTTCGGCCAGACCCAGGCGCCAGCGGTAGTTGTGCACCACGATGTCCACGTGATCCGGATTGTCGAAAGCGGCCGCGCTGCGCGCGAAGGTGGCGTCGTCGAAGGCCCATTGCGGCGAGGCGATCTGCCAGATCAGCTTGGCGAAGTCGCTGCGGTACTTGTCGTAGCCGATGCGGCCGCGCTCGGTCGCGAAGTAGTACTGGTACCACCACTGCAGCTCGGCCTTGGGCGGCAAGGGCACCTTGCCGGATTCCTGGCTGCCGATGAGGTAGCCGCTCACGGACACGAGCGCCTTCACGCGTTGCGGCCACAGCGCCGCGACGATGTCCGCCGAACGCGCGCCCCAGTCGAATCCTGCGACGACGGCCTTCTCGATCCTGAGCGCATCCATCAGGTCGATGACATCGACCGCCAGCGCCGACGGCTGGGCGTTGCGCAGCGTCTCCTCGGAGAGGAAGCGCGTCGTGCCGTAGCCGCGCAGGAAGGGAACGACCACCCTGAAGCCTGCCGCGGCCAGCACCGGTGCGACATCCACATAGCTGTGGATGTCGTAGGGCCAGCCGTGCAGCAGGATGACGGCGGGTCCGTCCTCGGGGCCCGACTGCGCGTAGGCGACGCTGAGGACGCCGGTGCGGATCTCCCTGAGCGGGCCCAGGGACTCGCTCGCCGGCAATCGGCTCGCCGATCGGCTGGGCGCTTTCTTCGTCGCCTGCGCGTGCGCGAGGGCTCCAAGGCCGAACGGGGCCGCGACGAGGCCGAGTGCAGTGGTCCTGACAAGGCGACGGCGACCCGGATCGATGCCGTCGGACACTTTTTCAATGGGGTTCATGGTGAATCTCCGTGTTGCTGGTGGATGGGCGTGAAACACGCGCGTTTCGAACTCAGTTCGAGCCGCGCAAGGATCTGAATGCCGCGCGAAGTTCTTCGGTGAAGAGTTGCGGCTGCTCCCAGGCCGCGAAGTGGCCGCCCTTCTTGGCCTCGCTGAAGTAGTAGAGCGTGCGATACGCCTGCTGCGTCCAGCTCTTCGGCGCGCGGTAGATCTCCCCCGGGAACACCGTGACCGCGACCGGGATCGCGATGTCGGCCGTCTTCTGCGCCGAGGCGCTGAAGTTGTTGTTGTTGTTTTCCCAGTAGAACCTGGCCGCGGAGGCGGCGGTGCCGGTGAGCCAGTACAGCGTGATGTCGTCGAGCATCTCGTCGCGCGTCAGCACCCGCTCGGGATGGCCCCCGCTGTCGGTCCACTCGCCGAACTTCTCGTACATCCACGCGGCCAGCCCTGCAGGCGAATCGTTCAGCGCATAGCCGGCGGTCTGCGGGCGAGTCACCATCATGGCGCCGTAGGCCGCGTCCCTTGAAAAGAACCTGCTCAGCGACTCGAATGCCGCCTTCTCCGGAGCCGGCAGGCCTGCCGGCGCAGGATCGCCCGCGTTGATGGCTCGAACCAGGTCGGCCGGCACCGTGGCAGGCATGTTGAGGTGGATGCCGAGCAGCCCGGGTGGCGCCTGGCGCGCCATCGCATCCGAGATCACCGAGCCATGGTCTCCTCCCTGCGACACATAGCGGGTGTATCCCAGGCGCTTCATGAGGACGTCCCAGGCACGCCCGACCCGGTCCGGCCCCCAGCCTGTCTCCCGGGGCCTGTCCGAGAAGCCATAGCCGGGGATCGACGGGATCACCACGTCGAAGGCGTCCTCCGCCCGCCCGCCGTGGGCCGCGGGATCCGTCAGCGGCCCGATGGCCTTCTCGAACTCGAGGACCGATCCGGGCCATCCGTGGGTGAGCAGCAGCGGCAGGGCGCCCGGATGACGGGAGCGCACGTGAATGAAGTGGATGTCCAGGCCATCGATCCGCGTCACGTACTGCGGCAGGCTGTTGAGCCTGGCCTCCGCCTTGCGCCAGTCGTAGCCGTCTCCCCAGTAGCGCACGAGGGCCTGCAGGTTCGACAGCTTCAGGCCTTGCGACGCATCCTTGACGGTCTCCATGTCGGGCCATCGCGTCGCCGCGATCCGCTCGCGAAGATCCGCCAGCTGCGACTGCGGGACCTTGATGCGGAACGGCCGGATGGCCGGGTCTTCATCCGCGCCCGGCCCGGCCGAGGACGTGGCGGCCGCTGCGGCGCGGACATCCGAGATCGGCGCCGCGCCGGCATCGTAGCCGGCGACGAGCGCTGCAGCCCCGAATGCGAGCGCGGCGACCGCGCGGCGTGCGGGAATGTCGCGCCGGGGCGGCGCAGTCAAGGCAATGAGCATGATCGTTCTCCGTGTGTTTGAATGAGCGGGATCCCGGTGCGGATGCACTTCAGTTGCCAGGGCTCGCCTGGGCAGGATGTGATCGCGATCCACGAAAACGATCACATCAGAAGCAGTTGTTCGGATCGATTGCACGATGGTGTCGATCGACACTTTGGTAGGCCCGAGCGGCCGGTGCGAGTTCATGGGACCACCACCGATTTGCTCGAAGGCAGGGCCTGCGGCCAGCCGCCCGCCAATGCCCCGTAGAGCGCCACTGCGTCGCTCGCGCTGCGGGCGCGGCCTTCGGCGAACGCATCCTGCGCCGCGAGCAGCGTCCGCTCGGCATCGAGCACCGCGAGCAGGTCGACGGCGCCCGCATCGAACTGCACGTGCGCGAGCTGCGCCGCGCGTGCGCTCTCGCCGGCCGCCTGCTCGAGGTGCCTGTCGGCCGACAGGCCTCGGGCGTAGCGAACCAGCGTGTCCTCCGTGTCCTGCAGTGCAAGAAGCACCACCTGCTCGTAGCGTGCGAGCGCCGCGTCGCCTTCGGCGTCGGTGGCCTTGATCCGCGCCCGGACGCGGCCGACGTCGAGGAAGGACCAGTCGATGCCCAGTGCCGCATAGCGCGTCCCGCTGCCTGCCCCGAAGACGTCGGATGCATTGATCGCCTGCGTGCCGAGCAGGCCGGAGAGGACGAACCGCGGAAACAGGTCGGCGGTGGCCACGCCGATGCGCGCGGTGGCCGCATGCAGGCGCGCCTCGGCGGCCGCCACATCCGGACGTCGTCGCACCAGGTCGCCGGGTGTGCCGGGATCGATGGCGCCGGGCGGCCTTGGAACGTCCTGCTGCGGCGTCAGCCGCGCGATGAGCGCATCCGGCGTGCGGCCCGTCAACACGGCAAGCCGGTGCATGGCCGCTGCGATGCCCGCCTCCAGCGCTGGAATCCTGGCAGAAGTGCTTTCCAGTTGCGCCCGCGCGCGTGCCGTGTCGAACTCGGTGCCGCGCCCGGCGCGCATGCGCGTCTCGACGATGCGCAGCGTCTCGCGCTGATTGTCCGCATTCGCCTGTGCGATGCGCAGCCGCTCCTGCAGGCCGCGCATGCCCACGTAGGTCCGAGCGACCTGTCCCACGATGGCGACCTGCGCGGCGCGCAGGTCCGCGGCGCTGGCTTCGGTGTCGGCGCGCCCGGCCTCGACGTTGCGCCGGATGCGCCCGAACAGGTCCAGTTCCCAGACGGCGTTGATGCCGGCGCTGTACGACTTCGACTCGCGGCTGCCCTGTGGCGCAATCGCTGCCTGATCGGTGCTCGAGCGTCCATCCTCGGCCGCGGCGCTCGCCGTCACCGTTGGAAGATGGTCCAGGGCCGCGGCGCGCAGCAAGGCGTTGGCCTGCTCGACATGGGCCAGCGCGATGCGCAGATCATGGTTGGCGGTCAGCGACGTTTCCACGAGCTCGCTCAGCAGGGGGTCGTCGAACGAGCGCCAGAACGCCGGATCGGCCGGGCCGGTGGATGCCGGCACGTCCTGGTCCATGGCCGGCCGGGTCTTCGAAACGTCTTCGCCGTGGTAAAAGCCGGACTGCATCGGCGCAGAGGGCCGCACGAAGTCAGGGCCGACCGCGCACGCCGCCAGGGCGAGCGGCACCAGGCAAGCCAGGAGTGTTCTGAAACGGGTCATGCCTTGCCCTCCGGGGCCTCGTCGAAGCCGAGGCTCGTGCTCTTGCGCGTCACGAGCTTGCGCAGCGCGACGTAGAAGACCGGCGTCAGAAACAGGCCGAACAGGGTCACCCCCAGCATCCCGGAGAACACCGTGATGCCCGTGGCACGACGCACCTCCGCGCCGGCGCCGTGCGAGAACGCCAGGGGCACCGTGCCGGCGACGAAGGCGATCGAGGTCATGACGATGGGACGCAGGCGCAGGCGGCAGGCTTCCAGCGCAGCCTCGACGATGCCCCTGCCCTGCTGTTCCAGTTCGCGCGCGAATTCGACGATCAGGATCGCGTTCTTGCACGCCAGTCCCATCAGCACCACCAGGCCGACCTGGACGAACACGTTGTTGTCGCCGCCGGACAGCCACACGCCCACCAGCGCGGCCAGCAGGCACATCGGCACGATCAGGATCACCGCCAGCGGCAGGGTCCAGCTTTCGTAGAGCGCCGCGAGCACCAGAAACACCAGCAGGATGGCCAGCGGAAACACGACCAGCACCGCCTTGCCCTGCGTCGACTGCTGGTAGCTCAGATCGGTCCATTCGATCTGCATCCCGCTGGGCAGCACCCTGCTGGCAATGCCGGCGAGCGTCACCAGTGCCTCGGTGGAGGACAGCACCCTCGGGTTCGCCTCGCCCACCAGGTCTGCAGCCGGATGGCCGTTGTAGCGCAGCACCGGGTCGGGGCCGTAGGCCGGCCGGATCTTCACCATGCTGCCGATCGGCACCAGTTCGCCCCGGTCGTTGCGCGTGCGCAGGTTGCCGATGTCCTCGACATCGTCGCGAAAGGGTGCATCGGCCTGGGCGATCACCTGCCAGGTCCGCCCGAACAGGTTGAAATCGTTGACGTAGGTGGAGCCCAGGTAGGTTTGCAGCGTGTCGAATATCCCGGTCAGCGGCACACCCTGGCTCTTGGCCTTGTCACGATCGATCTCGGCATCGAGCTGAGGCACGTTGGCCTGGTAGGTGCTGATCGGGAACCCGAGTCCGGGCGTCTGCGCCGCGGCAGCCTGGAAGGCCTGCACCGCGCTCTGCAGGCTGCCGAACCCCAGGTTCCCGCGGTCCTCGATGAACATCTGGTAGCCGGAGCCGCTGCCCAGGCCGAGGATCGGCGGCGGCATGAAGGAGAACGCGAAACCGTCCTGCAGCCGGGAAAGCTTCTCGTTGAGCTCGGCGTTGATCTCCTGCGCCGTCCGGTGGCGCTCGCCGAAGGGCTTGAGCGGAAAGAACGCCGCCCCCGTATTGGGCGTGTTGGTGAACTGCAGCGGATTGAGGCCGGGAAAGGCCATGGCGTGCGCCACGCCCTCGGTGCCCATGGCGATCTCGGTGACCTGCCTCAGGAGTGCATCGGTGCGCGCAATCGACGCGCCTTCGGGCAGCTTGACGCCGGCGATCAGGTAGAGCTTGTCCTGCACCGGGATGAAGCCCGGCGGAACCAGCCGGAACATGACGGCGGCGCTGGCAAGCAGCACCACATAGACGCACAGCGCGGCCCCGCGCCGGCCGAAGATGCGCGACACGGCGCCGTGGTAGTTGTCCGAAGTGCGCAGGAAGAAGCGATTGAAGGGACGGAACAGCCAGCCGAACATCCGTTCGATCAGGCGCGAGGGCATGTCCGGCGCGGCACCATGCGGCTTGAGCAGCCGGGCGGCCAGCGCGGGCGACAGCGTGAGGGAATTGATGGCCGAGATCACCGTCGAGATCGCGATCGTGACGGCGAACTGCTTGTAGAACTGCCCCGTCACCCCCGACAGGAATGCCATGGGAACGAACACCGCGCACAGCACCAGGGCGATGGCGATGATCGGACCGGACACCTCCTTCATCGCCAGGTGCGCCGCCTGCAGCGGCGGGGCGCCGTTCTCGATGTGGCGCTCTACGTTTTCCACCACCACGATCGCGTCGTCCACCACGATGCCGATCGCCAGCACCAGGCCGAACAGAGTCAGGGTATTGATCGAGAAGCCCAGCAGGTACAGCGCCGCGAAGGTGCCGACCACCGAGACGGGCACCGCGATCAGCGGAATGACGGAGGCGCGCCAGGTCTGCAGGAAGAGGATGACGACCAGCACGACGAGCAGGATCGCCTCGAACAGCGTGGTGACCACCTCCCGGATCGAGTCGCGCACGAACACCGTGGTGTCGTAGACCGCCTCGTAGCGCACGCCTTCGGGGAATCGGCTGGAAAACTCGTCCATGGTCTGGATCACCGATTTCTGGATGTCGAGCGCATTGGCGCCCGGCGCCTGGAAGATGCCGATGCCCACGGCGTTCTTGCCGTCCAGCTGCGAGCGCAGCGTGTAGTCGCCCGCGCCCAGCTCCAGGCGCGCGACGTCGCGCAGGCGCACGATCTGGCCGTTGCTTCCCGTCTTGAGCACGATGTCGCCGAATCCCTGCTCGGTCTGGAGCCGCCCGCGCGCATTGATCAGCGTGAGGAAGTTGCTGTCGTGGATCGGCTCCGCGCCCAGCTGGCCGGCAGAAACCTGCACGTTCTGCTCGCGGATGGCCTGCACCACGTCTGCGGCGGTAAGGCCGCGCGCAGCGATCTGCTCGGGGTTCAGCCAGGCGCGCATCGCGTAGTCGCCGCCGCCGAAGATCTGCGCATCGCCCACGCCCTCGATGCGCGCGAGCGCATCCTTCACCTGCAGGCGCGCATAGTTGCGCAGGTACAGCGTGTCGTACCTGCCGTCCGGCGAGGTGAGATGGATCACCATCAGGAAGGTGGGCGACTGCTTCTGGGTGGTGACGCCCTGGCGCCGCACGTCCTCCGGCAGCCGCGCCAGCGCCTGGCTGACACGGTTTTGCACGCGCACGGTGGCATCGTCGGCATTGGTGCCGGGCCGGAAGGTGGCGGTGACGACGAGCACGCCGTCGGAGCCGGCGACCGACTTGATGTACATCAGGTCCTCGACGCCGTTGATGGCCTCCTCCAGCGGCGTGGCCACGGTTTCGGCAATCACCTTCGGATTGGCGCCGGGGTAGACGGTACGCACCACCACCGAGGGCGGCACCACGTCCGGATACTCGCCGATCGGCAGGATGGGAATGGCGATCAGCCCGGCCGCGAAGATCACGATCGACAGGACGGCGGCGAAGATCGGCCGGTCGATGAAGAAGCGGGAGAAGTCCATGATGGCGTTACCGCGCTGCGGTTTGCGACTCGGACTGCGCCGGAACCATCGTGACCGGCTTGGGCACCACCGGCATGCCGGACACGAAGATCTTCTGCACGCCATTGACGACGACCTTGTCCTTGGCCGCCAGGCCCGATTCGACGATGCGCAGGCCGCCCACCGTCCGGCCCAGAACCACATCCTTGCGAACCGCCGTGTTGTCCTCCGCGAGGACGTAGACATACTTGCGGTCCTGGTCGGTCAGCACGGCCTTCTCGTCGATCAGCACCGCCGCGGCCTCGGCACGGCCGCTCAGCTGCACGCGCGCGAACAGGCCGGGCGTGAACACCCCGTCCGGGTTGGGCAGGACGGCGCGGGCACGGATCGTCCCGGTGTCCGGGTCCAGCCGGTTGTCGATGAAGTCGACGGTGCCGACGTGCGGATAGCCTGGTTCATCGGCCAGCCCGACGCGCACTGCATTGCCGGAGGCGTTGCGCTGGCCGCTGCGAGCCCATGCGCCGTAGCGCAGGAACGAGTGCTCGTCCGTCTCGAAGTACACGTACACCGGGTCCTGGGACACCACGGTGGTCAGCTGCGTGGTGTCGGCCTCGGCGAGGTTGCCTGCCGTCACCAGCGCGCGGCCGGCGCGGCCGTCGATCGGCGAGCGCACCTCGGTGAATGCAAGATCGAGGCGTGCGGCGTAGACGCTCGCTTCGGCCGCGCGAACCGCCGCGTTGCTTTTTTCCGCGGCAGCGATGTGGGCGTCGAACTCCTCGCGCGAGATCGCCTTGGCATCCATCAGCACCTGCGCACGCCGGGCCTGCGACGCCGCCAATCCGGCTTCGCTGCGGGCGCGCTCCAGATCCGATTGCGCACGCAGCAGCACCGCGCGGTAGTGGCGATCGTCGATCGCGAACAGAAGCTGCCCCTTCTTCACCCGGTCGCCCTCGTGATAGGCGACGCGTTCGACATAGCCGCTGACCCGTGGACGAAGCGCGACGGTGTCGACCGCGCCGATGCGGCCGTTGAACTCGTCCCATTGCTGGACCGGTCGCGACAGCACCTGCGCGACGCTTACTTGCGGTGCCGGCGCGGCAGCGCCGCCCTGGCCCGAGCCGCTCCCGCAGCCGGCGCTCAGCCCGGCGGCCATGGCGAGCGCGATGGCGCCCCAGGCGCACGGGCGCCTGCCTGCGGGTATGGCCGGCTGCGCACGAGGTCTGCGTTGGATCATGGGAGTCACCTTTGCGAACAGGGAGGGGTGAATGGTTTTTTCCGAGGCGCAGGTCAGCCTGGCGTGTGCAGTTCATCGCGATGGCGGTGCGCACTCAGCAGCGTCGCCCACCATCCCATGTGGCGAACGAGGCGCTGCGCCGCATCCGCGAGATGCGGGTAGTCGCCGAAGGACCGTTCCCCGCGGGAAACCGCCGCGAGCTCGTCCCGGCCCAGGTGCACGGCTGCGCGCACCGGCCTGGCAAGGGGCGGCGCCGCTTCGTTGAACAGCGGGATCGGAAAGTCGCGAAGATCGACGGATTCGAGGTCGAAGTCCGACTGCTCGCGGCTCAGGGCGAGGATCCAGCCGGCGGGCAGCTCACCGAGGCGGCCTTCCCGGGTCGAGCCGATGAGCAGGCCGACGCGTGGTTTCGAGGATGCGTTCATGGTTGAGGATCCGGGTCGCGCCTAGCCGAAGGTGAACGCGTACGCCTGCGCTCCGGGGTCGAGGAACTCGATCTCGAACAATCTGGGCCTGCGGTTCTCCTGCTGCTGCCGCACCAGTTGGTAGAGCTTGTGCGCCTCGACGGTGCCCAGGCCCTGCTCGTCGATGTCGGCGCCATGGTCTGCGCCGGGCGGTTCCCCGTCGATCCGGACCCTGAAGCGCACCGGGGAGCCCTGCGCCTTCGTGCCCAGGACCAGGTGCAGGTCGCGCGCCCTGAAGCGGTAGGCGATGCGCCCGCCGGCCTCGTTGAGGAGTGCGCATTCCGGCTCGACGGTCCAGTTTCCCGACAGCGTCCACTGGTCCGGGCGCAGCAGGGATGCATCGCCCGAATAGCGATGGGGGCGTCCTGCATCGATGCCGCCGGGCGAGGCGAAGCCTGCTTCGCGCCCGGCCCCCAGGTAGGTCTCCTGGGACAGCGCGGGCTCGGCATCGGCCGGCGCCTGTGTCCCGGCGCCTTGGGGCGAGACCTCGTCCCCAGGGACATCGCGCTGCCCTGCCTCGGCCAGCAGCTGCTGGATGGCCTCTTCCATCCGGCCGTATCCGCCCTCTCCGAACTGGTGGCGCCGGATGCGCCCCTGTGCGTCGACGAGGTAGAACGCCGGCCAGTACTGATTGCCCCAGGTGCGCCAGATGGCCAGGTCGCTGTCCACCGCCACCGGGTAGGTGATCCCGAGATCCTTGACGGCCCTGTGCACGTTGGCCGATCGTTTCTCGAACGCGAACTCGGGCGAGTGCACGCCCACCACCACCAGCCCGGCCTGCTGGTACTTCTGCGCCCAGGCGCGAACGTAGGGCAAGGTGCGAAGGCAGTTGATGCACGAGTAGGTCCAGAAGTCGACCAGCACCACCTTCCCGCGAAGCGCCTGCGGCGTCAGCGGCCCGGTGTTGATCCATTCGGTGGCCCCTTCGAACGAACGCAGCTGCCCTTCCACAGGCAAGTCCGCCCGCGTGCCGCCTGCAGGGCTGGTCGCCTTCGTTCGCAGGAAGGTACCTGCCCCGCGCCACGCCGTCGGCACCGCAAGGGCCTGCCGCGGCTTGTGCCATTGCAGCTTTTCGACCAGCGCCTGTTCGAGCGCGGTGGACGGGCCGGCAGGCACGCGGGCGAGCGCGTCGGTGTCCAGCCCCAGCGCGATGGCGCCGACGCCACCGAGCACGGCAGCTCCGCTCGCGCGCCGCATCCATTCGCCGGCAGGAATGGATCGTTTCATGAGCGACAGCAGGCGCCCGCCGAACGCCAGTGCCGCGGCCAGGGAGGTGCAGGCGCCCGCGGCATAGGCCAGCAGCAGCAGCAACGAGCGGGCACCGGCGCCTTCCAGCGCCGCCCCGGTCAGGATCAATCCGAGGATCGGGCCGGCGCACGGCGCCCACAGCAATCCCGTTCCCACACCCAGCAGGAGCGAAGACGCGGGCGAAGCGGTCGGGCGGTCCCGTTCGACCAGCCGGACACCCACCGCCACCAGCGGCCGGTTCATGCGATCGGCCAGTGCCGGGAACAGCAGCGCCAGGCCGAAGTAGGACAGCGCGCCGATCGCCGCATAGCGCCCGTACGCGTTGAGGGAGGCGGCCCAGCCGCCGCCCACCGTGGCCAGGGTCGCCACGGCCACGAAGGCCAGCGCCAGCCCGAGCAGCGTGGGCAGGCCGTGCGCGCCGAACGAACGGTCGGCACGTGCAAAGACGAACGGGAGCACCGGCAGGATGCACGGGTTCAGGATCGTCAGCACGCCGCCGAGATACGCGATGAGCAGGACCAGCATGGCTAGGCGACGCGCAACTGCACGTCGATGTTGTTGCGGGTGGCCTTGGAGTACGGGCAGGTCTGGTGTGCAGCGTCCACCAGCGCCTGTGCAAGGTCTGCATCCAGGCCGGGCAGGCGCACGTTCAGACGCGCCTTCAGGAAGTAGCCGCCGTCTGCAAGGGCCAGATCGACCTCGGCATCGACGGCCGCCTCGGCGGGCATCGTGATCTTCATCCGCGCGGCGGCGTGCCCCATGGCCCCGATGAAGCAGGCCGACCAGCCCGCCGCGAACAACTGCTCGGGGTTGGTGCCGGTACCGGTGCCGCCGGGTGGCGTGAGCTGGACCGCCAGGCGGCCATCGGAACTGCGCGACTGCCCTTCGCGGCCGCCGATCGTGTGCGTCTTTCCGGTATAGAGGATCTTTTCTGCCGAGGTCATGGAGGGGCTCCTTGGACGGGTTGGATTCGAAGAGGCAGCGAATTCTTCGTCGGCGCACGCGTTGCGGGACGACAGTGCGTATGCCTCTGTATCCGTGGGCAGCCTCTACAAACTACTTTTCACTCGACCGCCCCATCCGCACCACGGCGGCATTCATCGAAGCGGCAAGTCCGCGAGGTCGACCGGGGTGACGGCGGTCGCGGCTGTGTATGCCCGCGTATCCCCGGGTGTGGAAATACACGCGCATACAAGAACAGCCCCTGCTCGACACATCGGGCGTACATGCGCCGGCTTCAATGAGCGTGCCCCTGGAGGGCATCCACCCTTTTCAACACCCTGCCCGCAGGACGGAGAGCTCGAACATGGAAGACCTCGATCGACGGGTTGCGATGAAGGCCCCTCGCAACCTCGAACCGCGCCGCCCACGCTACACAGACCTCAGGATCGCGATGGGCGCCCTGGCCATCGCCGCCTCGGCATCCGCCGTCGTGCCGACCGCCACCGCGCAGCCCGCAAAGGATCCCGATGCATCGCCGATCTACGGCGTCACCATCCCGAAGGGCTACCGGCAATGGCAGTTCGTCGCGCCCGCGCTCGAATCCGAGCCGCTCAACGAACTTCGGGCGGTCCTGGGCAACACCAAGGCCATCGATGCCTACCAGAAAGGCACCCTGCCCTTTCCGGACGGAACGGTGCTGGTCAAGCTGGCCTGGAAGCACGTTCAGTCGCCGGAGTTCGCGCCGGCACTGGTACCTGGCGCGCCGACCACCGTCCAGGTGATGGTCAAGGACTCCGCCAGGTATGCGGCCACCGGTGGCTGGGGCTTCGGGCGATTCGTCAACGGCAAGCCTGTCGACATCGCCCAGCATCAGACCTGCTTTGCCTGCCACGCCGCCCGGGTCAAGCAGCGTGACTATGTCTTCACGCGGCTGGCGCCCTGATCCAGACTTTCTCGCGGCGGCGCCCGCCGCCGCTCACGCCGGCACGGTGCGCGATCAGCCCGGTGCGAGGGCGCGGCGGATCCAGCGCTCGAGTTCCGCCGCGTCGATCGGCTTTTCGATCAGGCACAGCGCCGCACTCGCCTGGACGCGCTCGCGCATGCGCGCCGACGCGAACGCAGTGATGAAGAGGGTCGGCACGCGGATGCCCTCGGCCTCGAGCCGGTGAAGCAGCCCGATGCCGTCGAGCTCGGGCATGTGGACGTCGCACACCAGGCAGCGGGTGCGCGTGACCGAGTCCGAATCCAGGAAGGCCGCGGCGGAACCGAACTCCCGCGCCGCCCACCCCTGGGAACGCACCAGGCTGCTCGTTGCGGCACGCACGTAGGGATCGTCGTCGACGATGGAGATGAGTTCGGCGGATGAGGACACAGGGTTCCCGCTCATGAGCCGGTCGACGCACGGGACCATCCCAACCGTCGCCCGGTGGCCCAGAATACCGCCGCCGATGCACGCTGCCATCATATGTGCGTATAGGCAGGCGCCACCGGCGTGCAAGGCGCGTCAAGGCGCCTGGACGACGCCGAGCGCCTCCATCGTGCGCACCAGTTCGGCGACCGAGCGTGCGTTCATCTTGCGCATCGCGTGGCCGCGATGGATCTTGACCGTGATCTCGGCGATGCCCATCCTGGCCGCTATCTGCTTGTTCATGAGGCCGTCGGCCACGTGCCGGGCCACTTCGCGCTCGCGGGGCGTCAGCGAGGTCCAGCACGTGCGCGCGTCGGACAGCAGGCGCTCGGCGTCCAGGCGCCTGGCATCGCTGTCCAGCGCGGCAATGACGGCATCGATCATGTCCTGGTCGCGAAACGGCTTGGCAAGAAAGTCCATGGCGCCGGCCTTCATCGCCTTCACGCTCATCGCGATGTCGCCGTGCCCCGTCATGAAGATGATCGGCATGTGGGGGCGGCCGGCCTCGACCACGGCATGCTGAAAGGCCAGGCCGCTCTCCCCCCGCAGGCGCACATCGAGGATGAGGCAGGCGGGCCCGGCGCCCCGTGGCGCCGCGAGGAACGCCTCGGTCGATCCGAAGGCCTGGACCTCCAGGTTGATCGAACGCAGCAGACTGGCCAGCGCGTCACGAACGAGCGCGTCGTCATCGACGACGTAGACGATGCGCGAGGCGGGGCCGGTAGGTGACGGGGTCGTACAGGATGGCATGGCGTGCGGCGTGGTGTGCGCGATTGTCAATCCGTCGAGCGGGGCAGCGTGAAGCTCGCGCGCGTGCCCACGGACCCGCGCGGCGCCAATGCCAGGGTGCCACCATGCGCATCCACGATCGACTTGCAGATCGCCAGTCCCATGCCCATTCCGTTCGCCTTGGTGGTGAACAGGGGCTCCAGCAGGCGCCCGGCGATCTCGGGGTCGATGCCGCTGCCCACGTCCTCCACCACCACCCGCACCTGCGTGGGGCCGTCGGCGAGGCAGGCCATCGTGAGATGGCGCGGCCGATCCTCCAGCGAGGCCATCGACTCGGCACCGTTCATGAGCAGGTTGATCGCGACCTGCTGCAGCTGGATGCGATCCCCGTACACGGGCGCCGGGAGATCCAGGCCATGGAGCTGCAGCACGACACCCAGTGCATCGAGCTGTCCGGCCAGCAGCGCCGCCGCGTCGCGCAGGGCCTGGCCGAGGTCCAGCGGCGTGAACTGCGGCTCGGCCTTTCGCGCCCTGGCGCGCAGCCGGTGGATGATCTCCTTGGCCCGCGTCGCACTTCGACCGACGTGCGTCAGCATCTCGCGGGCCTCGTCGATGTCCGGAGGGCTTCGGTTCAGCCAACGCAGTCCGGCGCTCGCCGAGGTGTCGACGGCCGCGAGCGGCTGCGCCACCTCGTGGACGATGGATGCAACGAGCTCGCCCATGGCCTTGAGGCGGCTGGCCCGGTCGAGCTCGGCGATGGCGGCGCGCAACTGCGCCTCGGCCCGCGCACGCTGTTGGCTCTGTGCGCCCAGCTCCGCGTACAGCCGGGCATTCTCCAGTGCGAACGCGGCCTGGGCGGCGATCACCTCCAGCACGGCGGCCTTGCCCGATGTGAACACCTTGGCGGCAAGATTGTTCTCCAGGTAGAGCACGCCCACGAGCGTCGCGTAGCGCACCAGCGGCACGCATTGCACGGATCGGGGGCGCCTGCGGCGCACATACTCGTCGCGCCCATGGACAGGGGACTCGTGCGCGTCATCGATCACCACGCCCTGCTGCGTGCGGGCCACGGCCTGCACGATCGAGACCGGCACGGCGTCGGCGCTGAATGCGACCCGCTCCTGCACGACGACGATGCCGGCGCTGGACACCTGCGCCTGCGCCGCGACGTGCCAGGCCCCGTCCCGCAGCAGGACCAGGGCGCCGCGCTCGGCGCCGGCGCTCTCGAGCGCGGTGCGCATCAGGGTCTCGACCAGCCGCGCAGGCACGATGTCGCTCGCCAGCGCGCTCGAGATCCGCAGCACGGCCTGCACGTCCAGCGCCTGCAGGCGGCTGGCCGCGGGGGACCATGCATCGACCGCGAGCAGTTCGGGATGGGCTTCCTGCAACTGGCGGACCATGGCCGCGGCGCCCCAGCGCTGCCACGCGCCGCGTGCGTGGCGAAGATAGGCCTGCGCGCAGACCTCGTCGCCACGCGCCAGATGGAAGGCCGCGCTGCGCTGCGCCGCCAGCGCCTCGACCTGCGTGAAGCCGTGGCGCCGGGCATGCGACACGGCACTGGCGTAGGCCTGCCCCGCTTCCAGCGCCAGGCCGCGCGCACGCGCCAGCTCGGCGCGTACCAGGTCGCGCCGCGCGACGAAGTTCTCGGGGCAGGCGAGCGCCCATGTCTCGAGCTGGCCTGCATGCCGTTGCAGATCCGCCTCCTGCCGCGCGTCGCGCGCGGCAACGGAGAGCAGGGCCAACGCACCGTAGAAGGGCAGATCGCCGCTCTCGGCGAAGGAGCGCGCCGAATTCGCACAGGCATCGGCGCGCCGATGGGCCTCCAGCGCGTCGGGCAGATCCCCCAGGAGGAGCCCGGCCTGCAGGCGGTACACCCAGTAGGCAAGATCCACCAGCGTGGCGGGTGCGCCCTGCGCCGGAGGCGCCAGCCCGGCGTTGCCGGCGGGTGCTCCCTCGGTGAGCCGGCTCAGCAGTTCCCACTGCGCGAGCAGCGCGTCGATGACGAGCTGGAAGTTCGCGTCCCGCGCGATGGCAAGCCCGCGCGCCACCGTGTCGCGCACGTCGCCCAGGTAGTCGCCCGCAAACAGCATCCCGGTGGCTTCGTTGCGCCCGCAATAGACGGCGAAGGTGTGGTCGCCGCTTTCCACGGCGATGTCGTAGGCGCGGCGGATGTAGTCGCGGGCGGCCCTGGCAGGCATCACCCACGGCACGAAGATCGTGCCGAAGGACATGTAGACGCGTGCGCGGTACTTCCTCAGGCCCTGTTCATCGACCAGGTGCAAGGCGAGTTCGCCGAAGGCCCGTGCCGTGGCGTAGTCGCCGTAGCGCACCCCGAAGATCTGATTCATGCACACGTAGCCATCGGCCGACGCGTCGGCGTGTCCCTGCTCGATGGCCAGGTTGGCCATGCGCAGCACGATGAGATCCACCAGGTCCTGGTCCGTGTACAGCGCGGGCGGAATGAGATCGGCGAAGATGTCGGTGATGGCACGCCGAAGCGGATCCGCCACGATCGGCAGGCGGCGCAGCCCGGCCACGCCGTGTTCGTCCAGCCAGCCTCGCAGGCGCGCGTATTCGCGATCGACATCCTCGCCGCTGGCGCGCAGCGGCACGTCGATGCCCGCCCTGCGAAGAAAGGCCAGCCCCACGTCCAGGGCCAGGTCGAAGCGCCCGAGCGTGGTGTACAGCGCCGCGCGCAGCCGCGTCAGGTCCGCGCCGAAGATGCCCTCGCCCGCCACCGCCTCCAGGGCCGAGAGCCGGCTGTTGGCCGCCTCGAGCGCACCTGTCATGAACTCTGCCTCGCCGCACAGCATGCGCGCCGCGAGGCCGTCCTCACTCTCGTCGTCCTCGCCGAGGAAATCGAGGGCGGCGCGGAAGAATCCGAGCGCGGAATGGTGCGCGGTCGCTGCCTTGGCCTTGCCGCCCGCTTCCAGACTCAGCCGTGCAAAGGCGCGGCGCTCATCCGGCTCGCCCACCATCTGCCTCGCCAGGCTGGCCTGGGCCGCCAGTGCGAACACGTCGGCCCTCGTCTGGGCATGCGCCAGGTGCCGGCGGACGATCGTCAGATGCAAGGGGGCACGGTCCGCCGCCGGAATGGACGCATACACGGTCTCGCGGATGCGGTCGTGCCGGAAGATCCAATCGTCTCCCTCGCGCTCGAACATCCCCGCCTTGCGCGCCAGCTGCAGGCCCTCGACGGTCTCGTCGATCGACAGCCCGGCGGCGATGGACACCGCGAGGGTGGAGGCCCGATGGCCGAGGCAGGCCATCAGGCGCAGCATCGACCGGGCGATGTCCGGGAGCTGCTCGAGCCTGCGCGAGAACAGCTCGACGACGTTGGCCATGCCGTGGTGTGCCGCGATGCGCGGCAGGCTCCATCGCCACCCGGCGGTCTCGGCGTCGTACGCGAGCAGGCCGTCATCGGCCAGCTGGCGCAGCAGTTGGTGAGCGAAGAAGGGATTGCGCTCGGTCTTGTACGCGATGACCTCGGCCAGCGGCGCCAGCGAGGCCGTGTCCTGGTGCAGCGTGCGCGCGATCATCTCGAGCAGGGCGGTCTGGCTCAGGGGACCCAGCTCGATGCACAGGGCGTCGGCCACGCCGGACAGGCTGGTGCGCAGGGGATGGTCGGCGCCGACCTCGTGCGAGCGGAATGCGCCGATCAGCAGCAAGGGGGTGTCGCCATGCTGGAGCAGGAGGCGTTCGAGCACCTGGAGCGAGCCGACATCCGCCCACTGCAGGTCGTCGAGCAGAAGCACCAGCGGGCGCTCGGGCGTTGCGAAAGAGGCCACCAGGCGCGCCATTCCCTGCAGCACGCGCTCGCGCTCCAGCGCCGGGGCGGCGTCGGGCGCCTCGGGCGCCTCCGGCTGAGGACCGAGAAGGACGTTCAGGGCCGGCAGCAATGCGGCCAGGGTGCGCTCGACCGGGGCGGCCGCCGCCCGGACGCGCGCTCGCCAGTACGCGAACTCCGACTCCGGGCGACCGAGCACCCATTGCAGCAACTGCTCCAGCGCCTGGACCAGGACGGCATAGGGCATTGCGCGGCGCCCCTCCTCGCTCTTGCCGGCGGCGGCGAGCGGCGAGGCCATGCGCTCGATACGCATCACGGCCTCGTACAGCAGCGTCGACTTGCCGATGCCGGAGCTGCCGGTAACCCAGGCGACGCCCGCCTTGCCGCTGTCGGCGACGGCGGCAAAGCGGGCAAGGAGCATGCCGAGTTCGTCCTCCCGGCCCAGGACACGCTCGGCACGCTGCAGGCGCTGAAGCGCCGCATGGGTGTCCAGCGCAAAGGGAAGGATCTGGCCGTGACGGCGCCAGAGATCCTCGCATCGGCGCAGGTCGGCGAGAAGGCCGGCCGCGCTGCCGTAGCGCTGGGCGGGATCCTTTTCCAGCAGCTTCATGATCAGCAGCGCCAGTTGTTCCGGCACACGCAGATCGATGTCCCGGGGAGCGCGCGGCCGCCGCGTGGCATGCGCGTGCACGCGCGCGGCGGCGTCGGTGCCGTCCAGGGGGGGCATGCCGGTCAGCAACTGGTAGAGGACGCAGCCCAGGGCGTAGAGATCCGCCCGCTCGTCGGCACGCACGTTCATGCGCGCGCCGACCTCGGGCGCCATGTAGAGGAAACTGGTCTCGTCCCATTCCAGGACGGTGTCCGGCGGCCCGCTCTCGCCGTCTCCCAGGTGCGCGGCAAAGCCGAATCCCGTGAGGTGCACCCTGCCTGCACCGTCGACCAGGAATCGATCCGGGGCGAGTGCACGGTGCACCACGCCCGCCGCGTGCATGGACCCGACCGCCGCCGCCATGCCGACGGCCAGCGCAAGAAAGGCGTCCAGCCCTCGCGGGGCGCCGTCGGGATTCAGCGGATTGCCGCCCGGATCGGCCAGGACCAGCACGGCACCATCGCCATGCGCCAGCAGCGCCTTCGGAACGGCGGACCAGCCCTCATGCAGCGCGCCGCGAAAGGCGTATTCGCGCTGCAGCGCAGACAGGACGGCCGGCGACGCGCTGCCGCGTCCAGCCACGAGCAAGGGCGGCTCATCCTGCGCGAGTGCCCGCTGCAGTCGCAAGGAGCCCTCGCGCAGATCGACGAAGGTGCGGCTCGACAGCTCGCTCATGCTGCGAATTCACCGTGGCCGCACCGCCGGCCCGGCCACGTCCACTCATACTTCCATATGATCCCAACTGGCCGTTGGTTTAATTTCACGCCTGCACCTCCTGTGGTCTGATGCCTGCACATCACGAAGATCCACCGCTGAGGATGCAGATATGACGCCACGGACCTCCGATCATGTGCTGATTGTCGACGATGACCGGGGTATCCGCGACCTGCTGACCACCTACCTGGTGAAGAACGGGATGCGCGTGGCTGCGGTGCCCACCGGCCGGCACATGCGTGCCGCGCTGGAAGAGTCGGGCCCCTTCGATCTGATCATCCTCGACCTGATGCTGCCGGGAGACGACGGGCTCACCCTCTGCCGCGACCTGCGCGCCGGAAAGCACAAGTCCACTCCCATTCTCATGCTGACGGCGCGCAGCGAAGAGGCCGACCGCATCCTCGGCCTCGAGATGGGCGCCGACGACTACCTGGTGAAGCCCTTTGCCTCGCGTGAACTGCTGGCACGCCTGCGCTCCATCATGCGCCGCACGCGCATGCTCCCGCCCAACATGCACTCGGTCGAGACCTCGCAAAAGCTGGCGTTCGGCGAATGGCATGTCGACACCGTGGCGCGCCACCTGATCGACGCGAACGGTGTGATGGTCGCGCTCAGCGGTGCGGAGTACCGGTTGCTGCGGGTGTTTCTCGACCATCCGCAGCGCGTGCTCAGCCGCGATCAGCTGCTGAGCCTCACCCAGGGACGCGAAGCCGAGCTGTTCGAGCGCTCGATCGACCTGCTTGTCAGCCGGCTTCGCCAGCGCCTGCGCGACGACGCCCGCGAGCCTCGCTACATCAAGACCGTGCGCAGCGAAGGCTACGTGTTCGCTTCGGCCGTCGAGGCATTGGGCTGACCCTGCGCCGCGCCGCAGGCGCGGTCCGCCACGGCACAGCGCAACTGTATTGGCATGTGTCATTGACGCCCAGGGGTACACGCAGACTCGAACAGGGCCGTCCTCGACACACCCTGGATACGTCCGGGGCATCCAATGGACAGGAACGCGGGATCGATTCGATGCCGCCGCTTCACGAACCTGTCCAGTGAGGATTGCCCCATGTCCATCAGCCCTCCCGCGGCCCGCAGACATCGCTCGGGCGGCGCCATGCGACGAAAGCCCGCCGGCGTCCTTCCGGCAGCCATACTTGTCGCCCTGGCAGGCACAGCGAACACAAACGCGCTGACGTTGTCCACGCCCTCGGCGGCGTACCTGCAGGCTGGCGCGGGCGACCATGTGGCGTCCGCAGCGCTCGGCCTGCGGTGGGACCTGGATTGGTATCGCGAGAACGGATGGGGCCGCTGGGAGGGCAATCTCGATCTCTCGGTCGGACGCTGGCACCCCTCGCGCCTCAGCTTTGCGTCAGGCCGGCATGACGTGACCCAACTCGGGATCACGCCGGTCATCCGCCTGCGGCCCGCGGGCTGGAGGCAGCTGTTTCTCGAGGCCGGGATCGGGGCCAACCTCCTCTCCCCTCTCTATCGCAACGGCTCGCGGCAATTCAGCACCCGCTTCAACTTCGGCGATCACATCGCCCTGGGCTGGAGGTTCGGTGCCTCGGGTGAACACGAGTTGGCGCTTCGCGTTCAACACTTTTCGAACGGCGGTGCCAAGCATCCGAATCCCGGCGAGAACTTCATCCAGCTGCGCTACACGAGGCAGCTCTGAGACGCCTGCACAACCCTTCTTCCATCCAGCACCAAGGAAACATCATGAGAAAGCTCACCCGTCGAAGCGCAATCGTCACCATTGCGGCCAGTACAGCTGCGCTGGCCAACGCGCAACCCATCCACGTCGTCGAAGAATCCACCGGCATCGCGAGGCCGACGGTCGTGCTGGTGCACGGTGCCTTCGCCGAGTCCGACAGCTGGAACGGCGTGATTCGTTCGCTGCAGGCGCAGCACTACCCGGTGATCGCGGCGGCCAATCCGCTGCGCAGCCCGAGCTTCGATGCCGCCCATGTGGGCGGCATCGTGGATTCGGTGAAGGGCCCGGTGGTGCTTGTCGGCCACTCGTACGGGGGCTCGGTCATCTCGGCCGCCGCCCAGGGGAAAAGCAACGTCAAGGCGCTCGTCTTCGTGGCCGCTTTCGCCCCCGAAGCGGGCGAAACGGCGGCCGGCCTGTCGGGCAAGTATCCCGGCAGCACGCTTGCCCCCACGCTGGCACCGCCGGTTGCACTGCCCGACGGCGGAAAGGACCTGTATATCCAGCAGGACAAGTTCCCCGCCCAGTTTGCAGCCGACGTCCCTGCCTCCGACGCGCGCCTCATGGCGGTCACCCAGCGCCCCATCACCGAGGCCGCGCTGAACGAGCCTGCCACGGCACCGGCCTGGAAGGACGTGCCATCGTGGTTCGTCTATGGCGATCGCGACAAGAACATTCCACCGGCCGCGCAGGACTTCATGGCAAAGCGGGCCCGGGCCGTCAAGACGGTGGTCGTCAAGGGCGCCTCGCACGTGGTCATGGTCTCGCATCCCGACGCCGTCGCGAAGCTCATCATGGAAGCGGCCCGCGCGCGGTCGATCTGACGCTCAGGGCATCATCGACCCGCCTGCGCGACGACGCCGAAAGGATCTTCCTGTGATTGAAGTCGACCACATCTACATCGATGGCGAGTTCGTCGTTCCGCACGGAACCGAGCGCCGCGCCATCGTCAACCCGGCCACCGAAGCCGTCATAGGTCAGGCCGTGCTCGGGGATCAGGAGGACGCCCGCCGAGCCGTTGCCGCGGCCACGCACGCCCTGCCTTCTTTCGGGCGCACGACCCGATCCGAGCGTCTTTCGTGGCTTCATCGGCTGCACGATGCCGTGCTGCGCCGTCGCAACGATCTGTGCGACGCCACCGTCCAGGAGTACGGCGGGCCCATCGCGCGTTCGGCCTGGGTGTCTTCCTTCGCCGCCAGCACCTTCCTCGATGCCGCCGAGACATTGGAGAGGTTTGCATTCGAGCGAATCGAGGGCGAATCGACGGTTCTCCTCGAACCGGTCGGCGTCAGCGTATTGATCACGCCGTGGAACAGCAATGCAGGCGCCATCTGCTCCAAGGTGGCGATGGCGCTCGCGGCAGGCTGCACGGTGGTGGTCAAGCCCAGCGAGCTCAGTGCCATCCAGACGCAGATCGTGGTCGAGGCCATGCACGAAGCCGGGCTTCCACCGGGCGTGGTGAACGTGGTCAACGGACGCGGCGATGTCCTGGGCGCCGCGCTGTGCACGCATCCGGATGTCGCGCGCATTTCCTTCACCGGCTCGGGCAGCACCGGCATTGCCATTGCACGGATGGCTGCGGACACCATGAAGCGCGTCTCGCTAGGGCTGGGCGGAAAGTCGCCGTCCGTGGTTCTGGATGACGCAGACTTCGAGCGAGCCATTCCATCCGCTGTGGACGCGGCGTTCCAGAACAGCGGTCAGGCCTGCATTGCCGCGTCCCGGCTCCTGGTGCCGGCCTGGCGCCTCGAAGAGGCAAAGGCGTTGATCGCACGGCGCGTCGACCGGTTGCAGGTGGGCGACCCTGCCGATCCTGCCACGGCGATCGGCCCCATGGCCACCCGCGGCCAGTTCGACCGCGTGCAGGCCTGCATCCGAGCGGGGATCGACGAAGGCGCCACCCTCTTCATCGGCGGCCCGGGCCGGCCGGAGGGATTGGACAAGGGCTTCTTCGTACGCCCCACCGTGTTTGTCGACGTGGACAACAGGATGAAGATCGCCCAGGAGGAAATCTTCGGCCCGGTGCTTTGCGTCATCGCCTACCAGAATGAGGAACAGGCCATCGAACTGGCGAACGACACGGTCTTCGGCCTGCACGCCTACGTGTACTCGGCGGACCCGAGGCGAGCTCGTCGTGTGGCGGGCCGGATCAAGGCGGGCCGAGTCGCGATCAACGGGTTCAAGCACGATCCGCTCGCACCGTTCGGTGGCTACAAACAGTCGGGGATCGGCAGGGAGTACGGCGCCGAGGGCCTGGCATCCTTTCTGGAGACAAAGGCCGTCATGACTGTCGCGTAAGCGCTGACCTGGATGGCGAAGCCAGTCGAACAATCGGGCCGAGCGCGAGCGCAGCCGATGAAGTGAGGCTGCCCCGGCCGGCTGGGTCAGGCGCCCAGGCGCGGCAGCACGATCACGGCGCGCAGCCCGCCCGCAGGCAGATTCGACAAGGTGACATCGCCGCCGTGGGCGCGCACGCAGGAACGGGCGATGGACAGTCCCAGACCGACGCCGCCGCCTTCGCCGCGATGGCGCGACGGATCGAGCTGGAAGAACGGGTCGAACACCCGCTCCAGCGATTCGGCAGGCAGGCCCGGGCCTTCGTCGTCGATCTCCACGCGGATGTCCTCCCCGCTGCACAGGCGCATGCGGGCGCTGCGTCCGTGCCGCACGGCGTTGTCCACGAGATTGCTGACCGCGCGCTTGAGGCTGACCACCCGCGCGCGATGGATCAGGCTGGGCGCGGCCTCCATCCGAACGCTGCGGCCCAGCGCGCGATGCTCGTCGTGCACCTCCTGCAGCAAGGCCTGCAGGTCCACCTCCTGCATGGCTTCGCTGGCCGCGTCGTCGCGGGCGAACTGCAAGGTCTGCTCCACCATGTCGCGCATCTCGTCGAGCGTGCGGATCATCTTGCCGCGCTGCTCCGAATCCGCAATGAGCTCCACACGCAGGCGCAGCGAGGTGATCGGCGTACGGAAGTCGTGGCTGATCGCGGCCAGAAGCTGCGTGCGATCGTCGATGAAACGGGTCAGCTTCTCCTGCATGAGGTTGAAGGCGGCGGAAACCTCCCGCGCCTCCCTGGGGCCGACCAGGGGCAGCGGTGCCACGCGCTCGCCGCGGCTCACGCGCTCGGCCGCCTGCGCCAGCGCCTTGATCGGCCCGACGGTCCAGTAGATGAAAACCAGCGCGATCAGCAGCACCGGCAGCATGCTGAAGGGAATCGAGAAGCGCAGCAGGCGCCACCACTGGTAGCCGGCCAGCGGCTCCTGCAGCCCGTGCAGCCAGCGCCCGTCGGGCAGCCGCACGGCAGTCTGCAGCGGAAGCCTCGACCATCCCAGCCGGGCATCGAAGCTGCCCAGCCAGCCGCCTGGGGGCGCCAGCAGTTCCACACGCACGTCCTCCAATGGCACCCGTGTGAACTTGGCGGCCAGATCGCGCTGCACCTGACGCTCCTCGCGCGTTGCGTGCGGGTGCGCCGGCGGCTCCTGCGCGTCGATCCAGAAGCGGGCGCCGTCGCCAGCCCCCATCGCATCGAGCACGGCGCGCTCCTCCTGCACGGAAGACATCCGGATCATCCGGTAGACGATGGCCAGCCGGTCCAGCACCTGGTCGCGCGAGACGGGGTTGAGCATCTGTGCCTGGCTGCGCAGCACCAGCACCGCCAGGCACTGGGTGGCCAGCAGGCCGATCAGCAGCAGGGCGATCAGCTGGCCCGCCATGCGCTGCGGCCACCACCGGCGTGCGTGCGCCCTCATGCCATCAATGGCCGCACATCGGCCGCGAAGAAGTAGCCGTTGCCCCAGGCCGTCTTGATGAGCGTCGGCCGGCGCGGATCGGGTTCGAGCTTGCGCCGCAGGCGGCTGACCTGGGTGTCGATGCTGCGATCGAAGACCAGCGCATCGGCGCCGCGCGTCAGGTCGAGCAGCCGGTCGCGCGTGAGCACGGTCTGCGGGTGCGCCAGCAGCACGGCCAGCAGCCTGCATTCGTTCTCGCTCAGGTCGACCGGCCCGCCGTGCGGCGCGGTCAGCTCGCGCCGCGTCGGATCGAAGATCCAGCCGTCGAAACCATAGCGCCGCGGCGTGGTGCCGGTCCCCCCCGCCGCGCGCTGTTGCCGGCGCAGCACGCTGCGGATCCGCGCGACCAGCTCGCTCGGTTCGAAGGGCTTGACCATGTAGTCGTCGGCCCCCGCCTCGAGCCCTGTCACCCGGTCGATCGGTGCCGACCTGGCCGTGAGCAGGATCACCGGCGTGCCGGTGCTCTGCATCACCTGGCCGCACAGGACCATGCCGTCCGCGTCGGGCAGCATCACGTCCAGCACCACCAGGTCGAAGCGCTCGTGCCGCATCAGATGGCGCATCTGGCCGGCGTCGGCGGCCGCGCGCACGTCCAGGCCCTGGCGCACGAGGTAGGTTTCCAGCGGCTCGCGGATGTCCGCATGGTCGTCCACGATCAGGACGCGCGTTGGTCGCGGCGGTGTGTGGCGGGATCGGTCCACCGAAAGAATCCTTCATTCCGGCCGCCGCCACCGGGCAGCGACACAAATTGACAAATTCTAGCGGCGCAAATGAATACGATTCTCATTCATAACCATGCGGTGCCCGTGGCGGCAGGCTGAGCGCCTGCCAGTGCGAGGCTGCCGGTCATTGCCGGAGGGAATCACGCGGCCACGGGGCGCCAGGCGCCTGGGGATGCGCGCGGCCCGCGGCCGCCGCGCCACCCGCGACGCGCCCTCACCCGACCGTCACCTTTCAGCGTCCCGGCCGACCGCCCTCTTCGCTTTCGTCGACTCTGGAGAATCCGCATGCGCTCGCGCTCACCCAAGGCCTTTCCCGTCAAACCCATCGCGTGCGCGATCCATCTGGTCATTGCGGCAGTGCCGGTGGCGGCGCAGACCGCCGCCGCGGACGAGCCGGTGCGCTCGCTGTCCGAGGTGCGCGTGACGGCCGAGCAGGAGATCAAGCAGGCGCCCGGCGTCTCAACGATCACCACGGAAGACATCCAGAAGCGCCCGCCGGTCAACGACATCGCCGACATCGTGCGCACCATGCCCGGCGTCAACCTCACGGGCAACAGCTCCAGCGGCCAGTACGGCAACAACCGCCAGATCGACCTGCGCGGCATGGGGCCGGAAAACACGCTGATCCTGATCGACGGCAAGCCGGTGCATTCTCGCGACTCGGTGCGCATGGGCCGCAGCGGCGAGCGCAACACGCGCGGCGACAGCAACTGGGTGCCGGCCGAGGCGATCGAGCGCATCGAGGTGCTGCGCGGGCCGGCCGCCGCACGCTACGGCTCGGGCGCGGCGGGCGGGGTGGTCAACATCATCACCAAGAAGCCGACGCGGGAGTTCCAGGGCTCGGTCAGCCTCTATGCCAGCAAGCCGCAGCACGACGAGGAAGGCGACACGCGCCGGCTGGGTTTCAACCTGAGCGGCCCGATCGGCGAGCAGCTGTCCTTCCGCCTGTACGGCAACGTCAACAAGACGGATGCCGACGCGCCGGGCATCAACGCCGGCGCCGTCGCGCAGGACCCCGACGTGATCCTGCCGCCGGCCGGCCGCGAAGGCGTGCGCAACCGCGACATCAACGGCCTGCTGCGCTGGGACCTGGCGCCGGGCCAGGCGCTGGAATTCGAAGCCGGCTTCAGCCGCCAGGGCAACATCTACGCGGGCGACCGCGCCGTCAGCAGCACCGGCTCCGAACTGCTGGCGGACCTCGCCGGCGCGGGCGCGGAGACCAACACCATGTACCGCCGCACGACCTCCGTCACGCACCGCGGCGACTGGGGCGGCGGCATCAGCTCGCGCGTGGGTCTGAGCTACGAGCGCACCGACAACAAGCGGCTGAATGAAGGGCTGGCCGGCGCCACCGAGGGCAGCATCGGCACGGCCACCGAGCGCTCGGTCTCCACGCTGGACAACTACCTGTTCAGCGGCGAAGTCAACCTGCCGCTCAAGCTCGGCGGCGTCGACCAGGTGCTGACCGCGGGCCTGGAAGCGCGCCGGCAGAAGCTCGACGACCCCTACTCCATGAGCCAGAGCATGACCGGCGGCGGCACCGTCTCCGGAGCCCAGAGCGGCACACGCGACGGGCGCGCCAAGGCGGACGCCTACGCGCTGTTCGTGGAAGACAACATCTACCTGATGCAGGACGCGCTGATCCTCACGCCGGGCCTGCGCTTCGACCACCACGACAAGTTCGGCAGCAACTGGAGCCCGAGCCTGAACGCCTCGTACAAGCTGAGCGAGGAGCTCACGCTCAAGGGCGGCATCGCGCGCGCCTTCAAGGCACCCAACCTCTACCAGTCCAACCCCAACTACCTCTACTACACCATGGGCAACGGCTGCCCGCTGAACTTCCCCAGCCAGGGCGCGGGCTGCTACGTGCAGGGCAACGCCGACCTGGAAGCCGAGACCAGCGTCAACAAGGAGATCGGCCTGGCCTGGACGCGCGACGCCTGGGCGGCCGGCCTGACCTACTTCCACAACGACTACAAGAACAAGATCGTCGCCGGCATGGAGCCGACCGGCCTGACCGACCGCCGCGGCCTGATCTTCCAGTGGACCAACGCGCCCAAGGCGATCGTGCAGGGCATCGAGGGCCACCTGACGGTGCCGCTGGGCGAGTCGGTGCTGTGGCACAACAACCTCACCTTCATGATCGAGAACAAGAACAAGGAGACCGGTCAGCCCCTGTCGATCATTCCGCGCTACACGGTTAATTCCTCCCTCGACTGGAAGGTGGACGAGCGCCTGTCGGTGCTGTTCACCGGCACCTTCTACGGCAAGCAGAAGCCCCCCACGCAGACCATGCGCGGGGCCGAGGCCACCGGACTGGCGCTCAACCAGCGCGGCTCCTACGCGGTCTTCGGCATCAGCGCCGGCTACCAGATCACGCCCAAGACGCGCCTGGGCGCCGGCATCAGCAACCTGTTCGACAAGCGCCTGTTCCGCGAGAGCGTGGGCGTGAGCGCGGGCGCGGCCACCTACAACGAGCCGGGCCGCAGCTTCTACGTATCGCTCAACCACCAGTTCTGAACGCCGCCGACAATGCGCCGATGACGCAGGCCGGCTACCTCAGCGACGTCCCCTACCCGCCGCATTTCCAGCGTGAGATGACGCCGCTGTGGCTGGCCCAGGCCGCCACCGCGCTGGGGCGGCGTGCGCCGCCGGCCGAACGGTCCTTCCACTGGCTGGAGCTGGGCTGCGGCAGCGGGCTGAGCGCCGCGGTGGTGGCCGCCTGCCATCCGCAGGCGCGCTGCACCGCGGTCGATGTCGGCGCCGCGCACATCGCCTCGGCCCACGCTCTCGCGCACCTGGCGCGGCTGCCCAACCTCGCGCCGGTGCAGGCCGACGTGCTGGTGCTGGCCGACGGCCCGGACGAGGCACTGGCGCCGTGCGACTTCATCGTGCTGCACGGCATGTACGCCTGGATCAGCCCCGCGCATCGCGCAGCGGTGGTGCGCATCGCCGCGCGCTGGCTCAAGCCGGGCGGCCTGCTCTACGTCGGCTACATGAGCGCGCCGGGCGCCGCCCTGCTGGCGCCAGTGCGCGCGCTGATGCAGGCGCATGCGCGCCAGGGCCAGGGCAACTCGGCCGCGCGTGCGCGCGCGGCACTGGACTTCGTGCGGCAGCTCGCGCGCGACGGCCTGCTGGCGGCGCGGCCGGAACTCGCAGGACAGCTGGAGCGCATGGCGGCCGAGAGCGACGCCTACCTCGCCCACGAATTCCTTGCGCCCCATGCCGAAGCCCTGCCGGTGGCGCGCGTGACGGCCGACTTCGAGGCCGCCGGCTGCGAGTGGATCGGCAGCGCGACCCTGACCGACAACGTGGACGCCCTCTCCCTGCCTGCTGCCGTGCAGCCGCATCTGCGCGGCCTGCGCGACCCGGTGCTCGCCGAAACCGTGCGCGACCTGGCGCGCCACCAGAGCCTGCGGCGCGACATCTTCCAGAGGCCACTGCCGGACGGCGCGCACCGGCTCCCGCCGGACGAGCATCGGATGCAGTTGCTGGCTCAGGCCGTGAGCGCGGTGCCGGGCGCACCCACCGGCGGCGCGCTGGTGTACGACAGCCGCATCGGCCCGATCGAAGGTGCTGCCGCGCTGTTCGAGCCGCTGCTGGCCGCGCTGGCACAGGGACCGCAGACCTTCGGTGGCCTGGCCGCCCTGCCCGCCTTCGCGCGGCAGCCGGGGATCCTCAGCCAGGCGCTGCAACTGCTCTACCAGGCCGGCTGGGGCCATCCCTTGCGCCGGGACGCGGTCGACGCGCTGCCGGCGTGGCGGCTCAATCGCCTGCTGCTGGGCCTGGCGCAGGACGCGCCCCTGCCTTTCGCGCCGCCCGGCTGGCTGGTCGCCCCGCTGCTCGGCACCGCGCTGCCGCTGGACGAAGACGTGCGCCAGCACGTCGTGCAGGCGCTCTCGGCGCCGACGGAGCACACACGCGAAGACCGCACCCTCGCCGCCTGGGCCGCAGTGGGTGCCCTGCCGCGCGCAGGCTACACCAGCCGCATCGCCTAGACGCCAGGGCCGGTACAACCAGCCCCGTTCGCAGGCACCCGCGGAACCGGCTCCGCCGGGCCGCAGGGGTGCGCCCCCTTCGAGGGGGTGCAGGGCCACACGAAGTGGGCGAGGCTGGGGGTGGGCCTATCCTTCGTCGCGGTCCAGGTGCAGCTCGACGATCTTGCGCGTGATGGTGTTGCGCCCGATGCCGAGCTTCTGCGCGGCCTCGATGCGGCGCCCGCGCGTGCTGGCCAGCGCGGTGAGGATCAGGCGCGACTCGACACGGCGCGTGAGGGTGTCCCAGACGTCGTGGCGGCCGGCGTCCAGCAGCGCGCGGGCTTCCGCCTCCAGCCCGCTCTCCCAGCTCTCCCCGCTGGGCGCCGGGGCAGCGATCGGCGCTGCCGGCAACACCGCCGCAGAAGTCGCAGCGGCAGCCGGCGGCTGCACGGGCGCCTCGAACACCGGCGCCACGGCGGGCGGCGGCGACAAGGCCTCGTGCGGCGTCTCGGGCACCTGCGCGCCGGAAAGTACTTCGGGCGGCAGGTCCTTGGCCTCGATGAGCTGGGCCGGCGCCATCACCGTGAGCCAGTGGCAGATGTTCTCCAGCTGGCGCACGTTGCCGGGAAAGCCGAAGCCCGACAGCTGCGCGAGCGCCGCGTCGGAGATGCGCTTGGGCTCCACGCCGAGCTGCTTGGCGCTTTGCTGCAGGAAGTGGCGCGTGAGCGAGGGTACGTCCTCGCGCCGCTCGCGCAGCGCCGGCAGGCGCAGGCGGATCACGTTGAGGCGGTGGAACAGATCCTCGCGGAACGCCCCCTGCTTGACGCGCTGCTCCAGGTCCTGGTGCGTGGCGGCGATGACGCGCACGTTGGCCTTCACCGCGTTGTGCCCGCCCACGCGGTAGAAGTGGCCGTCCGACAGCACGCGCAGCAGCCGCGTCTGCAGGTCGAAGGGCATGTCGCCGATCTCGTCGAGGAACAGCGTGCCGCCCTCGGCCTGCTCGAAGCGCCCGCGCCGCATGGTCTGCGCGCCGGTGAAGGCGCCGCGCTCGTGGCCGAAGAGTTCGGACTCCAGCAGGTCCTTCGGGATCGCCGCGGTGTTGATCGCGACGAAGGGGCCGCTGGCGCGCGGCGAGTGCTTGTGCAGCGCACGCGCCACCAGCTCCTTGCCCGAGCCCGATTCGCCGGTGATCAGCACCGTGACGTTGCTCTGCGACAGCCGGCCGATGGCGCGGAACACGTCCTGCATCGCCGGCGCCTGGCCCAGCATCTCGGGCGCGGCCTGCATGCGCTCCTCGGCCACTTCCTCGCGCTGGCTCTCGTCCACCGCGCGGCGGATCAGCTCGACCGCGCGCGGCAGGTCGAAGGGCTTGGGCAGGTACTCGAAGGCGCCGCCCTGGAAAGCCGAGACGGCGCTGTCCAGGTCGGAGAAGGCGGTCATGATGATGACCGGCAGGCCGGGGTGCTTCTGCTTGATCTTGTCCAGCAGGTCCAGGCCGGAGCCGCCGGGCATGCGGATGTCCGAGACCAGCACCTGCGGGCCCTGCATCTCGTCGTCGTTGGCCGCCTCGAGCGCGGCGAGCACCTCGCGCGTGTTGGTGAAGCTGCGCGTGGGCATGTCCTCGCGCAGCAGGGCCTTCTCGAGCACGAAGCGTATCGATTGGTCGTCGTCCACTATCCAGATCGGCTTCATGCAGTTCCTTGTTCGCCCTGGCTGCTAAGGCAGCGGTATGAGTATCTTGAAATCGGTCCTTCCGGGAACGCTCTCGCACTCGATCACGCCGTGGTGCTGTTGTACGAAAGTCTGTGCCAGCGTCAACCCGAGACCCGTTCCCCCATCGCGGCCCGAAACCAGCGGATAGAAGATGCGATCCTTGATCGAGTCCGGCACGCCCGGTCCATTGTCGATGACATGCAATTCCAGTGCCAATCGATACCACCGCTTGTTGAAGATCACCTGACGCATCACGCGCGTCTTGAAGGTGATGCAGGCATCGCCCGCCGCGCGCCGCTCGGCCAGCGCCTGCGCCGCGTTGTGCGCGATGTTCAGCGTGGCCTGGATGAGCTGCTCGCGGTCGCCGCGGAACTCGGGAATGGAAGGGTCGAAGTCGCGCTCGATGTGCAGGTCGCGCGGGAACTCGGCCAGGATCACCGAGCGCACCCGCTCGCAGACCTCGTGGATGTTGACGTCGCCCACCACGTGCGGGCGGCGGTGCGGCGCCAGCAGGCGGTCCACCAGCGTCTGCAGGCGGTCCGCCTCGTGGATGATGACCTGCGTGTACTCGATGAGGTCGCGCGACTCGATCTCCATCTGCAGCAGCTGCGCCGCGCCGCGGATGCCGCCCAGCGGGTTCTTGATCTCGTGCGCCAGGTTGCGGATCAGCTCCTTGTTGGCGCGCGCCTGGTCGAGCAGGCGCTCCTCGCGCTCCTGGCGCACCTGCAGCTCCAGCGGCGACATCTCCACGATGAGCTCGCCCGCCTTCTCGGCCGGCGCCAGCGTCACCAGCACCGGCATCGGCTCCAGGTGGCCGCGGCGCAGCTGGGCCTCGTAGCGCAGGGTGGCGAAGTCGTTGCTGCGCGCCCCCTCGATCGCCGTGGCCAGCACCTGCGGCTCGCTGAAGCAGGCGCCGAAGGGCGAGCCTTCCAGCGTGCGGCGCGAGGTGCCCAGCGCGTCCTCGAGCGCGGCATTGGCGAACACCACCGCGCCGTCCGCCTTCACCACCGCGATCAGCGTGGAGAGCTGGTCGAAGGCCAGGAAGCGCTTGCTGGCCGCACCGAGCTTGCCGAAGGCCATCCGCCGCAACGCTAGCGGTTGGCCGGCAGGCGGCCGAGTTCGCGGCGGATGCCCGCGATGTCGCTCTCGTTGCGCGCGATCTCGGCCTTCATCTCGGCCACGCGGTCCAGGTACTTCTGGTAGTTCCTCTCGTTGCCCTGGCGCTCGGGCTCGCCATTGTTGTAGTCCTTGAGCAGCTCGGCCTGGCGCGCCTCGGCCTTGCGCAGCTCGGTCTCGAGCACGGTGCGCGCGTCGTTGTCGCGGGCGCGCTGGTCGGCGCTGTCCACCCGCGGGCTGCCGGCCGGCGCGCGCGCGGGGCCGGCGGCGCTGCCGCCGGTTGCAGCCGCGCCCGACGCGGGACGGGGCGTCTGCACCACCGTGAGGTTGCCGCCTTCCATGAGCTTGCAGCCGCGCTGCTGCGCCACCGCGGCGTTGTTGGTGTATTCGTTGCCGCAGCGCCAGACGCGCTCCTGCGCATGCGCCTGCAGGCCGGCCAGCGACGCGACGAACAATGCTGCCAAGGTGAAGATCTTCATGATGTGGAGGAGAGGCCGAGCAAGCCGTGCATTTTCTTGCAATTCGAGCCCAACCCCGGAATCGGGTTCCCGAAAACGGAAAAAGACGGCCAAAGCCGCCTTTTTCCACTGTCGGGCGTGCCGTTTACAGCGAGTAGTACATGTCGAACTCGACCGGGTGCGGCGCCATGCGGAAGCGCGTCACTTCCTGCATCTTCAGTTCGATGTAGGCATCGATGAAGGCGTCGGTGAACACGCCGCCCTTGGTCAGGAAGCCGCGGCCCTTGTCCAGGTACTCCAGCGCCTGATCCAGGCTGTGGCACACGGTGGGCACCAGCGCGTCCTCTTCCGGCGGCAGGTGGTACAGGTCCTTGGTCGCGGCTTCACCCGGGTGGATCTTGTTCTCGATGCCGTCCAGGCCGGCCATCAGCAGCGCCGAGAAGCACAGGTAGGGGTTGGCCAGCGGATCGGGGAAGCGCGCCTCGATGCGGCGGCCCTTCGGGTTGCTCACGAACGGGATGCGGATCGAGGCCGAGCGGTTCTTGGCCGAGTAGGCCAGCTTCACCGGCGCCTCGAAGCCGGGCACCAGGCGCTTGTAGCTGTTGGTGCCGGGGTTGGTGATGGCGTTCAGCGCGCGGGCGTGCTTGATGATGCCGCCGATGTAGTACAGCGCGGTGTCGGACAGGCCGGCGTAGCCGTCGCCGGCGAACAGGTTCTTGCCGTCCTTCCAGATCGACTGGTGCACGTGCATGCCCGAGCCGTTGTCGCCCTGGATCGGCTTGGGCATGAAGGTGGCCGTCTTGCCGTAGGCGTGGCAGACGTTCCAGATCACGTACTTGAGCTTCTGCGTCCAGTCGGCGCGCTCGACCAGCGTGCTGAACTTGGTGCCGATCTCGTTCTGGCCGGCGCCCGCCACTTCGTGGTGGAACACCTCGACCGGGATGCCCAGGGACTCGAGCACCAGGGAGATCTCGGCGCGGATGTCCTGCGAGCTGTCGACCGGCGGCACGGGGAAGTAGCCGCCCTTGACCGTGGGACGGTGGCCGGAGTTGCCGCTCTCGTACTTCTTGGCGGTGTTCCAGGGCGCCTCGTCGACGTCGATCTTGACGAAGCTGCCCGACATGTCGCTCTGCCAGCGCACGTCGTCGAAGATGAAGAACTCGGGCTCGGGGCCGAAGAAGGCGGTGTCGCCCAGGCCGGAGGACTTGAGGTAGGCCTCGGCCTTCTTGGCGATCGAGCGCGGGTCGCGGTCGTAGGGCTTGCCGTCGGCCGGCTCCAGCACGTCGCAGGTCAGGTTGAGGGTGGTTTCCTCGAAGAAGGGGTCGATGACGGCCGTGTTCGGGTCAGGCATCAGCAGCATGTCGGAGGCCTCGATGCCCTTCCAGCCGGCGATGGACGAGCCGTCGAAGGCGTGGCCCGCGCTGAACTTGTCCTCGTCGAAGGCCGAAACCGGCACGGTCACGTGCTGCTCCTTGCCGCGGGTGTCGGTGAATCGGAAGTCGATGAACTTGACCTCGTTTTCCTTGACGAGCTTCAGTACATCGGCGACGGTCTTGGCCATCAGGTTCTCCTGGTTTGGATGGGGGTTGAGAAATCGGAAGGCACGAATGCAGTTTCTGTGCCATTGTCGGGGCGGACCACGCGGCTTTGGTGCACCGCAGGCAGCCCGTGAAAGCGCAAGTTGTAACCAAAACGGTGCACACCCTGCTATCGCACCATTTCAGGGCCAATCTCAGCCCCAAAAGAGTGCAGACCGGCGATCAGCTGGGCATAGGCGGCGTCGAGCTGCAGGGCGTCGCCCTTGACCCCCAACTCGATGTGGCGGCCATGCTGCGGATGATCGACGCTGGGCAGGCTGAACACCTTGATGCCCGGATGCGTGCGCTCGACGGCTTGCATCAGCGGCGTGAGGGCGGCCTCCATGGCGCCGAAGACGACCACGGACTTCTCGCTCACGCCAGGCTGCGCGAACAGGTGGGCGTAGCGCGTGTCGAGCACCCATTCGATCATCGGCCAGGCCATGACGGGGAAGCCCGGCATGAAGTGCACGTCGCCCACGCTGAAGCCGGGAATCTTGTTGTAGGGGTTGGGGATGATCGCCGCGCCTTGCGGAAACACGCCCATGTTGAGACGGTGCACGTTGTCCGGCCGGTCGGGCTCGTAGGGCATGCCCTGCTCGCGCGCGGTGTCCTGCATGCGCTCGCGGATCAGCGCCTCGGCCTGCGGATGCAGCGCCAGCGGCACGCCCAGGGCGGCGGCCGCGCACTGGCGGGTGTGATCGTCGGGCGTGGCGCCGATGCCGCCGGTGGAGAACACGGCGTCGCCCGAGGCGAAGGCGCGCGCCAGCGCGGCGGTGATGCGTCCGGGCTCGTCGCCCACGTATTCGGCCCAGGCCAGCGGCAATCCGCGTGCGGCCAGCAGTTCGATCACCTTGGGCAGGTGCTTGTCGGCCCGCTTGCCCGAGAGGATCTCGTCGCCGACGATGATCAGGCCGAAGGCCTTTTTCGCCTGCGGTGCGCTCATGGCGCACCCCACTGCGACAGCACGACGCGGTCGGCCTCCAGCGCCGGCACGACATCGCCGTCGGCGGCGGCCCGCGCGGCGCGCAGGCGAGCCAGCGCATCCAGGCAATAGTGCGCGAACCACAGCGAGGAGAAGGCGAAGACCAGCGTGTAGATCCAGATCGCCAGCGGCACCAGCACGAAGAAGGCGGCCGCGAACAGCAGCCCCGAGGCCCAGACGATGCTCGGCGCCGCGCCGAGGTAGCCGCACAGCACGCCGATGCCCAGCAGGTTCAGCCGGTGGGTGCGCAGGAGCGTCTCGCGCTCCTCCTTGCTCGCGTGGTCGGCGAGCGCGTCGAAACTCATCACGCGGAAGGTCAGCCAGCCCCAGATGAGCGGCGGCAGGATCAGCACCAGCGGCGGCACCAGCCACAGCGGCATCGAGACGACCAGGGCGATCACCGCCAGCACCGTCAGGCCGAGCGAGCGCAGCACGCTGCCGAGCAGCGACGCGCCCTTCTTCTCCTCCAGTCCCGGAAAGCGCCGCACGGCCACCAGCCGGGTGAGGGCCGGTGTCATGACGCCGGCCACGATGAGCAGCGAGACCAGCACGATCACCGGCGTCGCGGCGAAGACCACCACCAGCGGCGCCAGCACGCCGCGCACGTCGCCCGGGAAGACCCGCTCCAGCCAGCCCCAGAAGCTGGCCAGCAGCGGCCAGGCATCGAGCGCCTCGCGCGTCCAGGCGACGGCCGCGTCCCAGTAGACATAGGCCAGGCCACCGGCCAGCGCCACCATGAGCACCAGCGGCAGCAGGGACAGCACGATCACGCGCGGATGCATGCAGTAGGCGACGGCGCGCCAGAAGGAATCGAGAAGAATGCGCATCGGGTGCGAGGATACCCCGCCGCGTGATCGCCGATGCGCTCAGCCGCGCGCCGCCGGTCCCGCCTCCGGCCGGCTGTGCTGGTGCTCGCGCAGCGCCTGCACCTGCTCGGCCGTGAGCCAGCGCCACTGCCCCGGCGCCAGGTCTACCGGCAGCGCCAGCTCGCCGATGCGCGAGCGGTGCAGCGCCTCCACCCGGTTGCCCACCGCCGCCAGCATGCGCTTGACCTGGTGGTACTTGCCTTCGGTCAGCGTCAGGCGCAGGTGGTGCTCGTCCACGGCCTGCGCGGCCGCCGCGCGCACCGGCTTCGGATCGTCGTCGAGCACGACCCCAGCCAGCAGCCGGTCGACCTGGTCGTCGCTCAGCGCATGCTTGACCGTCACCTCGTAGACCTTGGGCACATGGTGCCGCGGCGAGCCCATCCGGTGGATGAACTGACCGTCGTCGGTCAGCAGCAGCAGCCCGGTGGTGTCCTGGTCGAGCCGGCCGATCGCCTGCACGCCCTGCACCGCGCCCTTGCTGGGCCGCTGTCGCAGGGGCGCGGGCAGCAGGGTGTAGACGCTGGGCCAGGTGGAAGGCTTCCGGGAACACTCCGTGCCCGCCGGCTTGTGCAGCATCAGGTAGGCCTTGGCGTGGTATTCCCATTCCATGCCCTGCACCGCGAAGCGCAGCCCCTCGTGGGCCTCGATCTCCAGCGCCGCGTCGGTGGCGGTGGCGCCGGCCACCGACACCAGGCCCTGCTGGACCAGCCCGGCGCACACGCGCCGGGTGCCGAAGCCCTGGCTGAAGAGCAGCTCCTGCAATTGCACCGCTCAGTGCTCCACCGCGCTATCGCGTGACCCGAGACGCGTGAAACAGGCGCAGCCGAATGCCAGGGATACCGCGGAACCGGCTTTGCCGGGCCGCTGGTATCGCCCCCTCGAGGGGGAGGCGCCGCAGGCGCATCGGGGGTGTTTCATCCTAGTAGCCCAACGCCAGGCCGCTGTTGCGCCGCGGATCGTTGGCACCGTAGAAGCGGTTGCTGCCCACCGGCTTGCCGTTCAGCGAGGGCGCGCCGATGAGGATCGCGGCCATGTGGTTGGCCGGCTGCGGCACGCCCAGGTTGTGGCCCATGTCGGCCAGGATCTTGCGCGTGTCGGGCGACAGCGCGAAGGTCTCGACGTTGGTCACGTCCGGCAGCCACTGCTGGTGGAAGCGCGGCGCGTCCACCGCCTCCTGCACGTTCATGTCGTAGTCGATCACGTTCAGGATGGTGTGCAGCACCGCCGTGATGATGCGGCTGCCGCCGGGCGTGCCGACCACGAACACCGGCTTGCCGTCCTTGCTGACGATGGTCGGGCTCATCGACGACAGCGGCCGCTTGCCCGGGGCGATGGCGTTGGCCTCGCCCTGCACCAGGCCGTACAGGTTGGGCACGCCCACCTTGGCGGTGAAGTCGTCCATCTCGTTGTTCAGCAGCACGCCGGTCCTGGCCGCGGTGAGGCGGGCGCCGAACCAGTCGTTGATGGTGTAGGTCACCGACACCGCGTTGCCCCACTTGTCGGCGATCGAGTAGTGCGTGGTGTTGCTGCCCTCGTGCGGCGGCACGCCGGGCTTGATGTCCTTGGACACGCCGGCCTTTGCCGGGTCGATGGCCGCGCGGATTTTCGCAGCGTAGTCCTTGTCCAGCAGGCGATCGAGCGGATTCTTCACGAAGTCCGGGTCGCCCAGGTAGCTGTTGCGGTCCACGTAGGCGTGGCGCATCGCCTCGATCTGGTAGTGCACCGACTGCGCCGATCGGAAGCCCAGGTCCTTCAGCGGATAGCCCTCCAGGATGTTGAGCATCTCGCAGATGATCACGCCGCCCGAGCTCGGCGGCGGCGCGGAGATCACGCGGTAGCCGCGGTAGTCGCACTCGATCGGCGCCAGCTCGCGCGTGCCGTACTGGTCCAGATCGGCCTGCGTGATCAGGCCCTTGCCGGCCTGGCTGGAGGCCACGATGGCGGCGCCCACCTCGCCCTTGTAGAAGCCGTCGGTGCCCTTGCGGCTGATCGCGCGCAGGGTCTTGGCCAGGTCCTTCTGCACCAGCCGCTCGCCGACCTTGAAAGGCTCGCCCTTGTTCAGGAAGATCGCGGCCGAGGCCGGATCCTTGCGAAAGTCGTCGGTGGCGGTGGCCAGCAGGTCGATGTCGCCCTGGTCGAGCACGAAGCCCTTGTCGGCCAGTTCGATCGACGGCGCGATCAGCGCGGCGCGCTGCTGGGTGCCGTACTTCTCGCGCGCATACTCCAGGCCCGAGACCGAGCCGGGCACGCCCACCGCCAGGTGGCTGCGGGTGCTCAGCCCCTTGATGACGTTGCCTTCCTTGTCGAGGTACATGTCGGCGGTGGCCGCCAGCGGCGCCTTCTCGCGGAAGTCCAGGAAGGTCTTGCGCCCGTCGGCCAGTTGCACGGTCATGAAGCCGCCGCCGCCGAGGTTGCCCGCAGCCGGGTAGACCACCGCCAGCGCGTAGCCCACCGCCACCGCCGCGTCGATCGCGTTGCCGCCGCGCTGGAGCACGTCGACGCCGATCTTGCTCGCCAGGTGCTGCGCGGTGACGACCATGCCGTTCTCGGCCGCCACCGGCGCCTGCGAGGCGGCATGCGCCTGGACGGCGCCGGCCAGCGCGAGGGCCGCGGCGACCACGGCGCGCAATGGGCGGGTCATGGGAAGTTGCTTCATGGATGTCTCCTTGTCCGAATGAGCGAAGCGTGGATCAGGCAATCAGGCAATCAGGCAATGAGCAGCGCCTTGCGCCGCAGGTCCTGCAGCGCCAGCGCGACCTGCTGGCGGGTGAAGTCGCCGAGGGCGGCCTCGTCGGTCAGCGGCTGGCCCTCGCGGATGAAGCGCAGCCGCTCGGCCCGCGCCTCCGCCGCCAGGTGCGCGGCCAGCTGTTCATGGGAATGCGCGCCGTCGAGCAGCGGCAGCACGCAGCGCTCGAGCAGCGACAGGCCGACGAGCTCGTGCCACTGGTTGCACACGGCGGCCGAGGGGCCGGCCGACAGCGCCAGCCCCGGCTGCATGCGCACCGACATCAGGGCCTGCGGCAGCGCCGACACCTGCGCGGCCGCCACCACCGGCGCCCGGCGCACCCGCACGGCCCCGAGGATCAGCAGTTCCTCCAGCATCGCCATCACGATCGGCTCGACCGCCGTGCGCGGCTCGCCGGTGCGCAGGGACACGGCCTCGATCAGCGCGTCGGTGGCGACGGTGCCGGGGTAGCGCTCGTCGAGCACCTGCGCCACCGCCTTCTGCGCCGGCAGGCGCAGGGTGATCTTCAGGTTGCGGATCGCGTTGCACGGCTGCGGGCGCGCGTCCAGCGCGATGGCGCTGCCGTCCTCGGCCGCGAACACGCCGGCGTACTCGAAGGCGCGCAGGCGTTCGCGGTCGAGCCGGTAGCGGATCTGCGGCGCCCGCGCCTGCTTGACCAGCAGGCTCTGGCGGAAGGTGCGGTTGACCAGGAAGTCGAGGTACTGCTCCATCATGACCTGGCTGCCGCCGCATTCGCGCAGCAGCGGATCGCGCACCTTCTCGCCGTAGTTCTGCACGAACATCGTCGAGGGCTCCGCATCGGCCAGGTAGGCCAGCCCATGGCCGGCCGCCCGCGCCACGAATTCCTTGAAGTAGCACGGCGCGTTGCAGGGTTCCAGGAACTCGTGCAGCAGGTAGGAGGTGTTCGCGCCGCGCACGATCGGCATCGTTTCCTCCAGCGTCTTTTGCAGCACGCTGCCCGGCCGCGCCGACTGCTCGAGGAACTCGAGCATGCCGCGCGCATAGGACAGCTTCTCGTCCGGGCTGTCGCGCGGCCCGCCGCGCAGGATCATCGCGTCGCGCACGATCTCGCGGGCCTTCCAGCCCGGGTAGACGTTGTAGCTCACGTAGGCCACGCCGCCGGGCGCGAGGTTCTGCGAGCACACGCGCAGGATCGCGTCCTGCACGAAGTCCGGCACCCAGCTGTAGACCCCGTGGCAGACGATGTAGTCGAACTCGCCGAAGGAGGCGTCGATCTCGGCGATGTTGAAGGCGCGCAGTTCCACGTTCGGCACCCGCGTGCGCTCGATCGCCTCGGCGCCCTGCGCCACCTGCACCGACGAGAGATCGACGCCGATCACCCGCGCCTGCGGATGGCGCGCCGCCATCGGGATCAGGTTGCCGCCCGAGGCGCAGCCCAGCTCGAGCACCCGCGCCTGCGCCGGCGGCGGCGCGTCCAGGCCGAACAGGCCGGCCACCGCCTCCAGATGCTCGATCGTGGTCTGCGGGAACGGGTGCGAGTCGTACGGCACGTCGTCGTAGTAGCTCGTGAGCGTCGTGGTCAGCGCGTCGGTCATGCTTTCGTCCTCCTCTTTTTCTGCGGGCCGGGACGGCCGCCCCCGCCCGGAAATGGCAGGCGAGGCGACGACTATAAGCCCGGTGGCGCGCCCACGAAAAAGGGCCCCACGCTCCACCGCTTCGCGGGTCGCTGCCCCCGAGGGGGTGCTTTTCACCTTGGGGCGGCCCGGCGACGAAAAAGGGCCAGGCTGTTCAGCCTGGCCCTGGAGGGAAAGTGGTGGAGCTGGGGGGATTTGAACCCCCGTCCGCAAGCCTTCGTCGCGCAGTTCTACATGTTTAGCGATCTGATTTGAGTCTCACCGCCGGTGTCGCGCAGTCGCACGCTCCATCGGCCGCCAGTACCCTATTTTCTCGCTCCCGCCCAAGGTACCCGGACGCAAGCCAGCCCATGTAGATTCCCTTGCAGCCTGGAGGCATCGGCTTGCGCCGCGACCCCCTTGCCCAGCCCATCGGCCAACTGTTGCAAGGCTCACCGGCAATTAAGCGGCGAGTGCGAAACGTTCGTCGTTTGCAGTTACTTTGTTTGAATCTGTTTAACGAGCGCATTCAGCTCGACATGCCCCACAGCGATTCCGAACCCACGTCGAAACCAATGCAGCCCCAGAAGGCGCATTTTAGGCCGACTGGAGCAATTGCAAGAGCGCCAGGGGCGAATCGATGGCGGCGTCGGCCTGCCAGAGCGTGGCGTCGGCCTGCGCGCCCATGTAGCCGTAGGTCGCGGCCACGGTACGCATGCCCGCCGCGCGGCCGGCGATGATGTCGCGCTCGTCGTCGCCCACGTAGATGCAGTGGCACGGATCGACGTCCAGCCGCCGCGCGGCCTCCAGCAGCGGCTCGGGATGCGGCTTCGAAAAGGGCGTGGTGTCGCCGCTCACGACCGCCCCGGCGCTGGCGAACAGGCCGATGGCGCGGGTCAGCGGCCCGGTGAAGCGGGCCGACTTGTTCGTGACCACGCCCCAGCGCCGGCCCGCCGCCCGCAGCGCTTCGATCAGCGCCGGCACGCCCTCGAACACGCTGGTGCCCTCGAGCATGCGGCGCTCGTAGTTGACGAAGAATTCCTCGCGCAGGGCCGGGAACTCGGGCGCCTCGGGCGTGATGCCGAAGGCCACGCCCAGCATGCCCCGCGCGCCCGCGCCCGCCATCGGCCGGTAGCGCGCGAGCGGCAGCGAGTCCAGGCCGCGGTCGGTGCGCATCTGGTCGGCCGCCGCGCCCAGGTCGGGGGCGCTGTCGATCAGCGTGCCGTCGAGGTCGAAGAGCACCGCCCGGACGTCGGCGAAGCCCGTCACGGCGATGGCCCCGGCTTGCGGGTGGCGATCATGTAGTTCACGCTGGTGTCGGCGTCGAGCCAGTAGCGCCGCGTGAGCGGGTTGTACTGGAGCCCGCGAGTGTGCTGCAGCGCCAGCGCGGCCGCCCGGCAGTACGCCGCCAGTTCGCTGGGGCGGATCAGCTTGCCGTACTCGTGCGTGCCGCGCGGCAGCATGCCCAGGACGTACTCCGCACCCACGATCGCCAGCAGGAAGGACTTGGTGTTGCGGTTGATGGTCGAGAAGAACACCCAGCCGCCGGGCTTGACCATGTCGGCACAGGCTTTCACGACCGAGGCGGGATCGGGCACGTGTTCGAGCATCTCCATGCAGGTGACGACGTCGAAGCCGCCCGGCTGCTCCGCCGCCAGCGCCTCGGCGCTCACCGCCCGGTACTTGACGCCGCGCGTGCCTGCCTCGAGGGCGTGCAGCTGGGCCACCTTGAGCGCCTTCTCGGCGAGGTCGATGCCCAGGACGTCCGCGCCCCGGCGGGCCATGGCGTCGGCCAGGATGCCGCCGCCGCAACCCACGTCCACCACGCGCTGGCCGGCGATCGGGGCAATGCCCTCGATCCATTCCAGCCGCAGCGGATTGATTTCATGCAGCGGCCGGAATTCGCTTTCCACATCCCACCAGCGGTGGGCGAGTTCGGAGAATTTGGCCAGTTCGGCCGGATCGGCATTCACGCTATCGCTCATGACGCGATTATGAATCGGCCGCAATTGAAAATCCCGCGGCCAATTCCAATGAAATGCAAAACAAAGGCCTCATAAAAAAACCCCGCCGAAGCGGGGTTTTTTCACTGATTCGGAAATCAGTTGGGGCGGGTGCCGACCACTTCGATTTCCACGCGGCGGTTCTTCGCGCGGCCTTCGCGGGTGCGGTTGTCGGCCACAGGCTGCGTTTCGCCCTTGCCTTCGGTGTAGACGCGGTTGCGTTCGATGCCCTTCGAGACCAGGTAGGCCTTGACGGCTTCGGCGCGGCGCACCGACAGGCGCTGGTTGTAGGCGTTCGAACCGATCGAGTCGGTGTGGCCCACGGCGATGATCACTTCGAGGTTCACGCCCTGGATCTTCGAGACCAGGTCGTCCAGCTTGGCGCGGCCTTCGGGCTTGAGGACGGACTTGTCGAAGTCGAAGAACGCGTCGGCGGCGAAGGTCACCTTGGAAGCGGCGACCGGCGGTGCCGGCGGCGCAGGCGGCGCGACAGGCGGAGGCGGTGCCACGGCGGCCGGCGGTGCGGCAGCCACGAGGGCGCCGTCGCAACCGACGGCGGCGGTGGCGGGCGTCCAGTTGGCATCGCGCCAGCACAGTTCATTGGTACCGTTCTTCCAGACCAGCTCGCCCGTGCCATTTTGCCAATTGTCGATCACGGGGCCACCATCCGCGGCGGTGACACGGGTCTGCGCGCCGGCGGCAGTGGCGAGCGCAGCGACTGCAAACATCATCGCCACTTTATTCAGTTTCTTCATGGTTCTCCTCTTGGGGAAAAAGCCGCAGCCGCGCTGCGAATCAAGGACGCCTTGAGTGACCACCACCCAAAACGTTGAACTGATTGTGCCATAGGGTCTTTGGCAAACAGCCCGCCCGGCGCCCGCGAAACGTAGGACGGAGGCGGATTACGGCCCTTGTGTTGCGGCGGCACGACACCCCGCAGGGCGTAAAATTTCGCCTCCTGCCCGTCTGCGTGCCCGTTCATGACCTCCTTCGCCAAAGAAACCCTGCCCATCAGCCTTGAAGAGGAAATGCGGCGCAGCTACCTCGACTACGCCATGAGCGTGATCGTCGGGCGCGCCCTGCCGGACGCCCGGGACGGATTGAAGCCTGTGCATCGCCGCGTGTTGTTCGCGATGCACGAGATGAACAACGACTGGAACCGGCAGTACAGAAAGTCGGCCCGTATCGTCGGCGATGTCATCGGTAAATACCACCCGCACGGCGACCAGTCGGTCTATGACACCATCGTGCGGCTGGCGCAGGATTTCTCGATGCGCCACATGCTGGTGGACGGCCAGGGCAATTTCGGCTCGGTCGATGGCGACAACGCCGCCGCGATGCGCTATACCGAAATCCGGCTGACCAAGATCGCGCATGAAATGCTGGCGGATATCGACAAGGAAACCGTCGATTTCGGCCCCAATTACGACGGCAGCGAAAAAGAGCCGCTGGTGCTGCCCAGCCGGCTGCCCAACCTGCTGGTCAACGGCTCGGGCGGCATCGCGGTGGGCATGGCCACCAACATCCCGCCGCACAACCTCAACGAGGTGATGGACGGCTGCCTGCACCTGCTGCGCAATCCCGGCGCCACGATCGACGAGCTGATGGAGATCATCCCGGCACCGGACTTCCCCACCGCCGGCATCATCTACGGCATCAACGGCGTGAAGGATGGCTACCGCACCGGCCGCGGCAAGGTCGTGATGCGCGCGCGCTGCCATTTCGAGGACATCGACAAGGGCCAGCGCCAGGCCATCATCGTCGACGAGCTGCCCTACCAGGTCAACAAGAAGACGCTGCAGGAGCGCATGGCCGAGCTGGTGCACGAGAAGAAGATCGAGGGCATCAGCCAC